>Ga0193722_1000113_pt1 | contig 17245 bp, 20 predicted proteins | sample H2m1metaG_FD_143044 | JGI IMG/M metagenome (GOLD analysis project Ga0193722, IMG submission 143044) | Soil microbial communities from a riparian zone of the East river system, Colorado, United States - H2m1 | ecosystem: Environmental > Terrestrial > Soil > Riparian zone | place: USA: East River...
ACTGGCTCATGAACAGGGTAATCATGTCGTAAACCTCACCCTCTGAAACCATTAGCTTGCGCCCTTTAGCACAAAGGAATAAACACTCGCCATCGTACTCAATTGTAGCTCTCTGTAAGGATTTGCTTCCTTTAACGCTAAACCTAATTCGCTCCATGCTCTATCCTTACTGTGGTACGTCCTCACCCATTTCGAGGACTTGCTCGCAAAGGTGTTCTTCTTGCCATTTGCTATCACCCTCTATCACGGCCTGAGTTATCGAATCAGCCAGTTCACCCATGTTTGAATAATTTAATCCCTTATCCGAATAAGATACGAGTACACCCATAACGTAATTGCGTAAGTAAATATCCCTATCTAGCATTGCCATGTATCACTCCTTGGTTGATGGGTTTGCGTCATCCATACTAGCCTTAAATAAGCCGTTAGTCTTCTCTTGAATAACGCACTGCGCCGGATAAGGAATATAGCCAATTTTCCTCCAGTACTGGTGATTATTCATGCCTATCTCTAGCTTATGCGCTAGATTCGTCCATGTTTTATAGTGCTTCTTTAGTTCCTCAATACGCATAATTGCCCTCATTAATTTAATATACATTTTTAATTGACAAAATTACTACATTTAGAGACAATATGCAAGAACTAAATAGGAGAACAACCGCCATGACACAGCAACTAGGGGTTTTTGACCTAACAAATGAACAGTACCATGCTAGCGAGGGGATATCCCGTAGCAAGCTCTGGACGTTCAAACAATTACCGTACAAATTTTGGCATCAGTACATGAGTGGCCAATATGAAAGACCTAAGACTTCCAAGGCGTTTTATTTGGGTAGTTTAGTTCACACGATGGTACTCGAACCCCATTTACTCCAGACTGAGTATGCTCTAAAGCCAACGCTTGAAAAACTTCCGCCTGAAGTTCGCCTGAAAGATGTGGGGAAAGAGCAGTTTGAACAGGTCAAATTAACTCGCAAAGAAGTTCAGGATAGAAACAAATTGCTTATGGATGAATTTGAGAAAGATTTAACCAGTAAGGCAGTGGTGAATGAAGAGGATTTTGCCTTGGCTAACGCCATGCGCAATGCGGTAATGGCCAATAACACGGCTGTAGACCTTATGGCTGGAGCGAAGTTCGAGAAGTCCATTTACTGGAAGCATGAGGCCACTGGGTTGATTTGCAAAACTCGCCCAGACATTTGGAATGGACGTATAGTGGCTGATTTGAAGACCTGTAACGATGCTGGCTATAGAGGATTTCAGCTTGCTGCGTACAAAGACGGCTATTTTCTCCAGGCTGCTATGATGTATGAGGGCTTAAAGTCCATCGGAGAGCCTTTTCATAACTTCGTTTACGTCTGTGTTGAGAAAACTGAGCCTTACTCGGTAGCTTTATACATGCTCGATGATGATGCGCTACAGTTCGGGATTGATATGTTTCATTCCCTTATGGAGCGTATTGCGCAGTGCTTTGAGAAAAACGTATGGCCTGATTACGGTATATGCAAGCTAACCATCCCAAAGTACGCCACCATTGAATCTAATGGAGAAATTTATGACTAAACGTGGGCCAAATCCTACTCCATATAAGATTAAATTCTATTCAAAAGTAAATACACCTAATGATAATGGTTGTATGGAATGGACTGGGGCTAAAAACTCCAATGGTTATGGTCATTTTAATAACCGATTTAGAAAAACTATTATGGCTCATCGTTATTCGTACCAATTACACTTTGGTTTAATAGCTGAGTCGATGAATGTTTTGCATAAATGCGATAACCCGTTGTGCGTTTCGCCTGAGCATTTGTTTTTGGGAACGCTTAAAGAAAACACTCGGGATTGCATCCAAAAAGGTAGGTTTATTCCATGGAAAAGCGATAAAAGAGGCGAAACAAATGGGTTTAATAAACTAAACGAAACACAGGTAATGTCTATAAGAAAAAGGATTTCTAATGGAGATAAGGTTCAAAAAATTGCATCGGAGTTAAATTTGTCCTACAAGACAATTTACAATATTAAAAACCATAAAAGCTGGAGTCATTTATGAACAATAGAAGCGCGAATAAAGAAAATACCTATTCAAATCTGGCTGCTTGGTGCGAGAAACATCACAAAGACACAGGCATTAAGGTTCATCCTTCCAGCGTTCCGGTTGACTTGGTGCTTGAGGATTTAATGGGGTATATCGCCCTGTTAATGTCACATGACAAAACCAATACAACGATTACCGATAGAATGTCAAAGCTCTTTGATGAGCTTTACCACGCATACGGAACGCACGTTGTTTCTACACGAGACGCTCTATTGGCTCTTGATGAAAAGATTATGGATTTAGACGAACGCTTCAAAAAAATTGAAGATATTTTATTGAATCAGGCCGCGCAAGTGGTGAAAGAAACTAAAAAGGCTAAAAAATGAATGAACTAACAAATCTAGGTTTCCAAGGCGTACAAACGCCAAATTCACGTGACGGTTCTATGGCGCAAGTGTCAGAAAGTCGCGCTGTCGCAGAGGTTCAAGCGCAATATGTTATTGCAAAAAAGTTTCCAAGAGACGAGAATGCTTCGTACATGCGCATTATGAAGGCATGTGAACGACCATTTTTAGCGGAACAGGCAATGTATGCGTACCCTAGAGGTGGTCAATTAGTTACTGGCCCATCTATTCGCTTAGCGGAAGCAATGGCGCAGAGCTGGGGAAACATTGATTGTGGTATTCGTGAGATAAGCCAATCGGATGGAATGTCTGTAGCCGAAGCATTTGCGATTGACTTGGAAACCAATACTCGAATCACAAAGACATTTCATGTTCCCCACTCAAGAGACACCAAACAAGGAAAGAAGCGTTTAACCGATTCAAGGGATATCTACGAGCTTGTAGCAAATCAAGGCTCCAGACGATTAAGAGCCTGTATCTTAGGCATTATACCCGGTGATGTGATTGACGCAGCTGTTGGACGATGTGGAAAGACTTTGGAGTCAAGCGATGTGCCGATGGAAGACCAGATACGCAAACTGGTATTGGCATTTGACGAAATAGGCGTAAAGACAGACCACCTTGAAAAACGATTAGGACATAAGCTCGATGCGACTATTCCACAAGAGATTGTGACGCTTAGAGGGATTTACAAATCTATCAAGGATGGTATGGCAGATAGAAGCCAGTTTTTTGATATCGCCTCGGTCAAGGGGGAATCAGCTAGAGAAGAGCTGCTCCAGGCCGTAGGAAAGAATAAAAAGGAACTGGATAATGAACCTGAGCAAGTTAAAGAAACTGAAAACGAGAAGGGGGTTTAGAGAAGACCTAGAGAGGGCATTAAAGAGACTCGATAATGCCCTACGCAAGCCATTGTCACACTGATGATGGCTTGTTTCTCCACTTTTTGGCGATTCTGTAAATGGTCGCCTCTCCTAAACCCATCTTTTTGGCAATCCACACCTTGGACACTCCAGTATTCAGGTATGTTTCAACGGTATGGACAATCTCAGTGGGCAAAGGATTCCGGCCACGATACTTGCCTTCACCCTTAGCTCTTTCGATACCTTCCTTTTGACGCTCCAGCATGATTTCCCTCTCAAACTCAGCAAACGCACCCATCATAGTCAACATGACTTTTCCAGCTGCTGTGCCTGTATCAATTCCCAATCCAAGGATATTAAGGTTCACCCCTTTCTCTTTAAGGATATCCACTATTGCGTATAGGTCTGGTACTGAACGCGCCAGTCTATCAAGTTTTGTAACGACTAGAGTATCTCCACTTCGAACATACCCTAGAGTTTTATCTAAACCATCGCGCTGCTTAACCGCTGAGGCGTGTTCTTGAAATATCTCCTCACACCCAGCGGCTTCTAAATCCCTTACTTGAGCTTCAATCCCTGCTATTTGGTCGATGGTCGATGTACGTGCGTACCCGACCTTCATAATTACCCCTTGTTATTCGTCATCGTCTTCTTCATCGAGACTCATATTGGAAAACTCTTCACCTTCGGCTAGCTGTTTCTCAAAGCCAAGCCATGTCTCTTCTGAGCTTGTTAAATGCGTTACCCAATCGTTCCATTTCCTCTTGGTGGCGTAGGTTCTGAGTATAAAGTCGCATTTCACAGTCACATTTCTTACAAGCCATTATTTTTTCCTGCTATTAAGCCATTTGCCAAACAATCCGCCTAGTAAAACCATAATTAATCCAAATAATGCTGTCATTTTCTACCCCTTAACCTGTTGTCGGATCCCATACCCAAACCCCACCCCAAAGATAAACCCTATCAAATTACCCAAAACCACTCTATTGGCAGAACCAAGAGCCAAAGCCCTCAGTCCTGGCCTAAAGATAGCCTCAAAACTGCCGATACAACCAGTGACCATTGTCAAGGCTTGCAATAACGTGTTCGCAATCCTCTGGGTTCTCGTCTGGATATGATTCCCGAAACTCACAGTCGGTTGCCTCTGCGTACTCACAGCACAACGCAATCACGTCAAGCTCAATCTTTTCGCCCATATCTTCCTCTAGCTGCTCCAAGTACTCAAACAAAGCACGTTGAGCCGTGTAGGTGAATTGCTCTTGACGGTCGCAATGTCTGAAAGCATCTTGGAACGCATGAAAATTAACTTCGATAAACATTATGCTGCCACCTTATAACGATTGTAATTGCGGATTCTTGATTGCTTATACATAGCAACATGCTGTTTTACTTTTGGCTCAATGCCATGCTCTTTCAATGCTTTGAATAAATATCCAGCGTCACAATCTTCCTCAAGGTACACAAACTCACCGCGCTCAAATGAGTAATGACTTATCTTATCCGCTATGCGTAGCTTGCTTAATACATCACGCTTTACTTTAAACCAGCCGTGGCCTGGGTCAACGTAGAAGTTAATAGCTATTGTTTGTTTCATTTCATTACCTCATCTAGTTAATTGAAGGGGGCTTATGCCCCGAATCTCATCGTTGTGCGGAATGTATCACCAGCGTCTATCAGCGCTCTCTCGATAATTTGTATCGAGTCGTAGTTTGTGCTTTCTGCAAACTCTATGTAAGTGCCAGCGTCATTCAAGAGCATCACAGTGTAAGTAGTTTTCATTTTATTACCTCATCTAGTTAAGTGAAGCCATGATATACCAACGTATTAAACTTGTCAACTACTTTTGTATATTAATTTAATGTGAATAATAATTGATTTACTCGCAGTATAAAGAGCGCACACTCGCGCGTTCTATTAACAAAACGCAACGACAAACGAGATTCAATTTCAGTTCTGGCACGATGGTGGGTGGGGGGTACCGGGGTTTCGGCGGCTAGGGGGTCATCCGGTGGGGCACAACATTCCCAGTTAGGCCACCAGTCGTTTTCAGCACTGCCCGAAATTGAGACAATTGGGAACCCTTTTTGTTAATAGGGAAGGAAGGTCTTGACATTCCCCCCTCCGAGTAGTGTAGCCTATGTCGATTGAGGTGGTGACAGCCTCTTGAATAAAAGTTGAGCAGTTTCTTAGTGATAGGATATGACTTTACTAAGTCTGATTATGCTGATAACTAGACTTATCAATAGGGTGGGGTTTATTTTGGAATTTCAGACAGAACTAGAGTCTCTTCTTGAGTATTTAACTGGCGCATATCACGCAACCCATGAGGGTTCTAGCGGATTGGTATTTGATAATGCGTGTGAGCGAGTTAAGTCAATACTCAAAGGCATTAATGATAAGAAAATAAATTTGCAGCGTATGCGTGGTGTAGAAGTTATGGTAGATACAAATCCTTCTAGAGAGTAGTCGTATATGTTACTGGAGCTTGAGGCGTGTCGTAAAGTCTGCGGTAGTTTAAAGCTAAGTATCGCAAGGCATCCACGATATGGGTCGCCCAGTTATCCATTGGCTTTGACTTGTAGCAAGCCCTCTGTTCATCGTACTCGCGCTGGTACTCACGAATCGCTCTCACACCTATTTGACAGTTATTCTTATCTATCCGTATCTTGGGAAGAACATAACGTATTGCCTCAATCCCATCTTCAAAGTTTACTTTCGGAGTTACCTGAAAAAACCAACCGTGCTGACGGGCTATACTTAACCGCGACTCTGCCTGTTCCCATCCCTGGTGAGCCTGTTTAACGTCATGAGGCATGAAGTGGTTTCCCCATCTACAACCAAAGGACTGACGCATAGTCTCAACCTTTTCAAGATACCATTTCAGACCATAACCTGAATCATGAACCAGACCAACAAGATTGATAAACTTTCCTTCTAACTGGAAGAGCCAGCACGCTGTCGCATCTGTTCCGCCCAAATCCCATACTGTGTGGAGTGGTAAACGTGGATTGGGGTTAACGAATGTGAGGCGACCTTCTTGTTCCATGTCGGACATTTCGCGTGTAAAGTAGGCTCCGATGTTTCCAACATCGAAGTCACAATAGAACTCCTGACGTATATGTTCTTCTGACATACCCATTCTACGAGCTTCTTCAATGTAGTGTGCTGGGATAACTCTTTGAGTTCGTTCTTCATCAAGGAATGTTTGCTCACAGGTTAAATGCTGTACAAAATAATTAGGGTTATCACGGATTGTATCAAGTACTTCCCAGCCATGATTCTTACCTCTAGGGGTAAACTGGAATATTTCAATACCTCGGTTCTGTACCAAGATGGGATTAAGATACGAGCGAGCGAGAGGATTGTGAAGGCTAAACTCAGAGTAAATAATGGTAACGGGGTTTGTGCCCATGAGACCATTGTAATTATTACTTCCACCTAGCACCATCCTTGAACCGTTTATCAGTTCGATTTCCATGCGAGCTTCGTTCTTTTTAGCAATGAGTATCTCAGGTATAGCCGCAAGGAATGGTCGCCCATCAAAATCCATCCCCTTCCAAATTACAGCGCGAGCCTGTTGAATCAAAGGGAATAGATAGACGTGAGTACCTACTCGGGTTAATGCTCGAAGCAGCCAAGCCTGAACTGAGATAACGTCCTTCCCTGCTCGTCTATGAATGACCGAGCAAACATTTTGTCCTTTGCGAACTGCTTGTAAGAAATCGACCTGATAGTGTCTAGGTATCATTCCATAGGGAACTTTTATATACACTAGTCAAGTCTCGATATACTTACGACAATCTTATCTTCATTCCAAGGCATCCTTCGTATAGACAGTTCATCGATTTGATTGTCATCGACATAGAGTCCAGAGGCTTGGATTGAATCAAGGACAGATTTGAATAGGTTATCAAGGTCACGTTTACGTTTATCTGGAGGAAAGGCATCAATAGCCACCTTGAGTTTATCCTCAGCAACAAACAAACCTACATAGGGATAAAAGACTTTCTTGACATACTCTCGGTAGTCTTGACCTCGTTTAGAGATAAAGTAACGCGAACCGTTTCTGCGCCAATAGGTGTTTGAAGTCGGAGGCCATGGAAGGTCTATGGTAATGTTCATGCCATACTCCTAGTTTGACCATTACTGTTTTGAATTGAGACTAGTCCTTGAGTACAGATAGCTCCTTGGTTAAAGTGTGACTCTCCGAAAAATCGGACAGCCATCCAGTACCTAAAAGCAACACCAGTCTTCACATGCTTCACTATCAGCGCATCGTAAAAGATACTGTCGGCTTCTGAGCGGCTCATTTCCCCTGGGCAAAAATAGAGGTAATCATGAATGACAGCAGCAGGAATTGTGTTGGCTTTGTTTGGTGAATAGATTGACCAGAGTATCTTTGGAATGGAAGCCAGGTCTGTAGTGAACCCTTCTGGAATTCGATAGGTCAAACCATCCAGTCGGTAATAGAAAGGTTGGCAAATGGTAAAATCATAATTGGCGAATGGGTACAGGCAAGGTGGTTTGGGTATCTCAATCTTATGATTCGTTGAGCATGAGCATAGTAATAGGCATGACAAAATCCATGTCATTAATCGCATAGTAAATCCCTGTATAGGACTGGCCACAGTCAGGAAAAGGAAGTGGAAACCTCAAAGCAGCCAGTAGGTGTTAACGCTGTTTATTACTTTGAGGCTTGGCTTTCTTACCCACTTTATTGCGAGCAGATTCCATGCCTGTCTGGTATTTGGCATCAAAGTTCGGTTCGTACTGAACCCTATCAGGTACAAGTGTAGGCGAACGCCTCACAGGGGAAGTATCACTTCTATCGCGTCCTTTCATGATTGTCGCTCCTTGCGTTAATCAATTACTTAAGTTTTTTATTTGCCTTAGCATCAATCTTGGCCAATTCAGACCTCGATAAATTCCCTTTATCAAATTGCTGTTGCGCTCGCGCTTTCGCATTGGCTGCGTGAGATTTGTCAGGCATGGGATACTTGCGTTCCCCAGGCATTCCGAAATCAGATTTAGTCAACTTGTTCCTCTGTTTGCTCGTTAACCTGGCCATCTTCTAACTCCTTTAGTCGCTTGGCTTCCGCATCAACTTCATCTTGCTGGGCTTTTAATAATTGCCCTAACCAATATTGTGATTCTGCAAGATGACCTTCGAGCTTTGTATAATTAGCTTTAGTCTGTGTCATTTCTTGGTCAATCTGAATAATTCTTTGTTGTAGTAATTCCTGATTCACATTTATCTCCATATTTTAGTTATTTAAAAATTACCATTACTATTTAGCCATTAAATTAAACTATAGACAATAGCATATCCTTGAGAATTAAGATGAATTCCATCCGTTGTATATTGGGATTTAAGACCATTTGAATCGGAAAGTTGCGCATTTAAATCAATAAAAGTAATTCCAGAAACAGAGGCTAAACTGGAATTCAAAGAATCTATTTTAATATTTGCAGCCGTACAGATGGAACCTTGTAAAGTGGGATTGCATTTTATAGTAGACAAGACAATTACATTAATTCCGGCATTTTTAAGTATATTTATGGTTCCATTGTATAATGTAAAAATCCAATCTGAGCTTGCGCCACGCCAAAAGTCATTTACCCCGACAAGTATATAAACATCTGTGGGATGGGCATTAACAACAATATCTATGCGTTGAAGTAAAAGTTGTACAGTTTCACCACCATATCCTTGATTACCGACTCCCGTTCCCCAAGAACCATTAGCTACTATAGAATCACCAATAAACATAGATGTGTACTGAGTATTGGTAGTGCGCCATAAATCAATCTGGTCTACCCAGGCACATGTTCTAGTTAATAAGGAATTATCAAAAGATAATATTTGTCCTGGTGAAACACATCCACTATTAGCTATAAATGAATTAAATATTAAATATAATCCAGCAATAAATTTTTTCACTATCTTCTTCTCCTGGCATAAATAGCTCCATACGCAGAACAAGTATTTACAGCAAACACTGCAAAAACACCTAAATAAATAGTAGTAGTTCCAGATAATTTAAATCTGCGTTGCGGTACAGTGAAGCATACATTGTCTGTGGTGAAAATAGTTGTAGGTGTTCCATAAGGTCTATTTGAAAATAAAGATAAATCAGGAACCGTAGCTGATGTTGAACTTACCCACCCTTCACCAGTTGAAAAAGTAGTAGCCGCATTTCCATTAAAACCTACATTACCCCAAACATCCCAGTCACCTGCAGTTAATGAAATACTCGTTACATTTGCTGGAGTATTTGTGGTTAACGAAATAGCAGAAGCGAAAGGAATTATACTTTCTACTTCTTGTCCAACACTTCCTGCAGCAGCGTCGTCATTGGTAGTTGTACCTATAATTCCTGAAGTAGAACTAAATGCCACACTTGCGAATGTAACGGCACTGCTTGTAGCAATACTTTGGGGTAAACTTAAAGTCACATTTCCTGTTGGGTTAGAAGCAATTATCTGATTAGCGGTTCCTATAATGGAATCCACATCACCAGAAGCAGAAGTATCAATTGTGGCCCAAGCAGCACCATCTATAGTGCTTTCAAAAACTAAAGACTGTGTATTAAACCGAATAGTACCCGCGCCTCCTGCTCGTGCTGCAGTATTTCCTTGAGGCAATGTAACACCACCAGTACCAGGCAAAATAGGATTTGAAGCAATTCCTGTAGTTATCGCACCAGTGGAAGCGGATACAGTAGTTTGATTTGCAGTTGCTGTTAAACTTGTTACAGCACCTGCAGAAGTTAATAATGTTCCTGATGTTGGGAAAGTGACATTCGTAATGCCCGTCATTGTGAAGGAACTGGCAAAAGCTCCTACCGTTGCAAGACTTCCGCCCAAGGTAAGAGTAGATGCTCCATTATTAACTCCAGTACCACCGTAAGTTCCACCGATTACTGTACCTTGCCAGATACCCGTTCCGATAGTTCCAAGAGTCGTAATGGAAGTTTGCCCAACATAAGAAGCTGAAATATCAATAACAGGTGTAGTTCCACCTGTTGAGGTAATCCGATTGAGGGTTCCAGAGACACTGCTTACTGAACCAGCAGTAGTAGCTAAAGTACCACTCGTTGGAAATGTTACGTTAGTAGCTCCTGTCATGGTAAATGTAGAAGCAAACGCGCCACTTGTAGCAAGATTCCCAGCAAGAGTTAGAGTGGAGGTTCCATTATTTATTCCTGTACCGCCTCGTGCTGGAGATAATTGACCTGTCCATCCAAGAGTAAGTGAGGCTGCATTTACTAAAGCCGTTAGTGGACTTCCACCTAAAACTAAAGTGACATTAGTATCATCAGTTGAGGTTAATTCCTCACCAACGGGATCGGCAAATTGAACCCATTGAGCACCATCCCAGTATTCAACGTCCTGTAAATCAGTGTTATAACGAAGACTTATACCGGATACAGGAATAACACGTTGCGCTGTAGTTCCTTGAGGTATGCCTAATCCGGAAGTTCCACTTAAAATAGGATTGGCAGAAATTGATACTGTAGGATTTCCAGATATCCCAGAACCATTAGATATCGTAATCTGATTGGTTGTGCCTGTTAAAATTCGTGTAAGTTGAACACCGGTAGTTATTGTATTAACGACTAATCCACTAGCAAGAGCACCCATGACTTGTGCGTTTGGTAATTCTGAATCAGCAGTCTTTACAATATAAGTCGCATCATCAGGAGCAATACCTCCTCCCGATGGAACATTATAGACAATAATTTCATCGTTGGAATTATTCATAGCCCATATTTGATTGGCTCCGAGAATTGGAAGAATCTTATCTTTGTTGGCAATCGTGGCTGAAACGTTATAGCCTGGGTTTACTACTGTGTCATACATCTGTGCTTGTTGGTCAACCAGTGTAAGAATACCAAAATCCTGATTGAGCATACTAGGAGTAAAATTTGTATTAATGTAAAGATTTAAGCGTTCAGAAGGTGTGTTTCTGACAATTGTAATTACATCATTAAGAGTTCGTCCTGAAAGGAATGTAACCCGGACAGTAGCACTTACTCCAATAAAGGTCACATTATAAAGACTTGAACTTACAAGTTGTGTGGCATCATCTGGATCAACACCTTCAGCTCTCGCATAGACTAAAATGTCAGACGAGGCATCAGCAGTCCAGTTGGTATTAAAAACCGTTTGACTAGCTGTTGCTATAAGCTGAGTACGTGGTATCACATCATCTATAATTACCTGGGTCATTTCTCATCTCCCTATGTACCCTTATCCTATTGTTTCTCAGGTAAGTCTAACGACTCAGCCCATTGATTCAATAATCCTCTAAGCCCTAACGCTCCTGTCAGTGGCACTAAACGAATAGCCTTCTTGGCATCGTTTGTTGTAAATTTTTTATCTGTTCCTATGGAATGTTGAATAATAGTTGCTATGTCTTCTGCCATTCCAGCAGCTGGGCCAAGAACACTCCACTTATTCCATCCCTGATATTTTTCAGTAGTTTTTGGTAAAAGTTCACCACCTAAAAACTTATTAAATGTTTGAAGAATATCAGGGGTATGTCCTAAAATACCTGAGTTTGAAACAGTTTCAAATGCCTTACCAAACCAAGTATCATCATTATCGATATCAGCCTTTTTGCCATTCGCTAATTTACGCAATGGATCTATCATAGCACCCAAACCAAGCATGAAGATAATGCCTTGTAATTTAGCAGCATCAGGCCGTTGCATCATAGGTACTGTAAACTTATTAAAAGCTGAGAACCCCCAGCCGTGGAACATGAAAATCATTCCAAGCAAAGGATTGTTTGTCCAAAATGGCGAAGTGAACAGCCCTCTTTGGACAATAGTATCTTGAACACCACGCCTAATAGTCATGGCCATTCGAGATACAGCTTCGTTATCTTTCCATTCCCAATACTTTGATTGATAAGCTCCAGTCTTTGTTTTCCAACCAGAGCCTTCCTCAAACGCTTTAATGAACTTTTCAGACCATTGTTTTGGATCTAATCCGTATTGTAATAAAGCAATCTCATCTGTTTTGGATAAAGTTCCAGCCTTAAACTCATACATATGTCGCATGATTCGAGACTGCATAATTCCCGCAACAACACGCTGATTTGCATTATCAATGAAGTTTGTACCAAAGAAGTTACCTGAAAGGTGTCCTACCTTTTCAAGAGCACTTTCTAAATGAGTGGCTATGGGAACATCACCTACCGATAGATTGTCCGAGTATCTCGTTCCGTAACCGCTTTCCATGTGCTGTAATGACAGCAAAGCATCAGCTGAGTTTCTCTTTTGAATCTCTGATAATTCTGAATCCACATAACCATTTAGGGTTTGAATCATAGGCTTTAAGCCATCGCGTAGATAAGGCCATAATCCATGCTTCAAAATAATTGCGCCAATATCTGTGACCTGAGTAATTGGAACTCCACCAAGCTTTGTGGAAGCTGCAAAGTTCTTTATGGCTCTGGTTACTCGTAAGGTGCTTGCTGAGGCATTCGTCCTACCCATAAACGAGTCCATCATGTTTTTCATGAACTGTGTGGCATCTCGAAAGTCTCTATCGAGCTTGAGTAATTCTTTCTCGCGTTTCTCTTGCGTAAGTTTTTCATCAGCATTAATTTTCTTCTCAAACTGTGTGCGCTCTTCACCGAGAATTCGTGCCATACCAGCAGGCCCAGCTTCACCTTCAAGCATGTTAATGTCTTTAAAGACTTTGTTTAATGCTATGTGTCTTCCCAAAGCTCTTGAATATGAAGCGGCAGCTTTTGGCACATCAGAGGCAATAAATCCCGCATCGTTTAAAATCTTTGCTGGAATTAAGAATGTCCTGCGCTTTAAAGGATTGGCGACAAGACTAGGCATCATGCTCCCCATTATCGATTGCTGAATCTGTTCAGTAGTATTATTCAAGTACAAATTGCGTTGCGCTTCGGCTGCGGCAATACGGGCATCATCGCTTTCAAATGGCTTTCTGAATTTTGCCCATTCATTCGGATCCCTGAACTTAATAACATTTTGGTCTTTGGTAAAGAGCTTGTTGTCAATCTCGCCTTTGTGAGCGCGTTGGTGTAGTTCATCAGTCAATTCATCGACTTTATTTGTGAGTTCATTTAATTTAGATTCAGCCGTTTTAATCTCTTTCTCAAGAGCCTTCATCTTAATAATGTTACGCTGTGTAGCCTCTTTGGTTACATTAGTCTTAGCAGAAGATTTGGCAGCCGATAACTGGGATTTTAACTTAGATATCTCTTTCTTTTGAGCAGAGACTAAGTTTTGTTGTTCGTTGATTGGGGCATGCAAATCACGTATCTTTTCTGCATCTTCCATGGTGACAAAGTTTCTGTCCTCCAATAGTAAGGCAACATCTTCATCATCTCTTGCTCTGCGTTCAATTTCTCGTTGGGCTTCTCGCACCCTGTCTCGTGCGTCTTTGATTTCGTTAACAGCAGAGCGGTCATAGGCTTGTCCAGTTAATTTATGTTCTTCTAATTGAGCAAGGAATTTCTTTGCTTCTTCAAGCGGACGTGATATCTCTTCAAGAACTGAATCTTGCCTCTTGAATTCATCCGCAACAACTTGACGAAACTTATCTTGATATTTGACCAGAGAAATATTATCCATATTCTGAGTGTAATATCCGCGAGCATTACGTGGCGAAAGTATCTCGGGGTCAAAGCCCATAGCCTTTTGGAACTCTTCATAAATTCTGTCCGTGTAGTCTGTATAGAGTTTAGAAGCCGCATTAGTACTCTTGGAGTAATTGAACTCTTGAGTAATAGTGGAATCAACCACGTTATGATTAAAGGATTCCCAGCTCGTTCTTTGGCCTTTTAAAGCGCGTTGAGAAAGAGCCTTTGTAGCATTCTTAACATTGAACCCCCCAATTATTCCATTTTCTTCCAGGAAGTGGCTACGATATTGCAAATTAAAATCTACAGCACCCGCATTGATTGAAGAGATAATATCCTCAGCTGTATCAGGTCTTGCCTTACCTTCTAACAATCCTTTCGTAATAATTGAATGTGAGGCTAATAAATCAGTAAAGCCACGGATTGTTTCAAAACGATTAGTTAAACCTTTAACGATAGGGCTTCCAAGAATTGAATTACCAGCAAGCTTACTTACCCCTGGTACTCCGAATAAGAAACCGTGATGGGCAGCGGAGTCGGCAAATTGCTGGGCTTGTTCGACCTTTGCTGCGCTAAGGCTATAACCAGGGGCAGCTGTAGCTTTAATTCCTCCGCTGAGTTGTCCTGTTTCGGGATCGATGACGTGGTTGAAATCGACTCCTTCGTAGTTGTAGTTGGCAACCTTTCTGACATTCCAAAGTTTTCCACCACGATACGCTGCGCCAAGACCAGCACCAGCACCCATAAAAGCGACACCGAAAGCCGCATCACGTAATGAGTTAATAGCAAAGTCTTCAAGATTACCTCCTGCTTCTGTAGCTTGCATAAAGCCTTCGTGAGCAACCGTTTGTAAGGCAACCCCTGGGGCTGCATTTAGAACGCCTTTAACCACGTTCTGAGCTATGCCCATGTACTTAACCCCAGCAGCAAATGGAAGGTAGGAACTAGGACTTAATGCGCCTCCAGCGAAACCTCCTAATAAAGAAGCCGCAAAGGAACCATTAGCATAATCCTCATTCTCCTGAACCTTGTTCAATACATATTGCTGACGAGCCGCCATTTCATTGGGGCTTTGAGCTTCGGATAACCAATCCCAGTAATTGGATGGATAATCCTGTAGGTATTTAATATCATCAGGATTAAAGTCATCAGGAACTTCATCATCAGCTGGATGGGAAAATTCAACCTCACGTTTAATAAAGCGTCCAGCCTGAGCAAATTCATTATATTCTGAAAAGGCGTGACCTAAAGTGGCGAAAAACCCAGGTTTATGCTTCGAAGTCTTTATCGGCAATACAGGCGCATCATTTGGCATGAGCATTGAGCCTGGGTCATCCCTGTAGGCTTCTGCAGGTAATTGTGGTTTAGACAAGGGATTTTGTTCATTAGTATAAAAATCTTCAATCGGTTTGAACTCTGGATTAAGCGACATTATCTGAATCCTCGTCCTAGTTGATTAATGCTCGAATCAAGATGATTAGCTTCCATAAATTTCTTCTTGGCTATTCGATGTTGATTCATTTCAAAGGCTGACATACCGCTTGGGTTTAGTCCGACCAATTCAAAATAACGACTGCGAATTTGTTGTTGGTTAGGCATATAGACAGGTTCACTTAATGGGCCTGAAAACCATCCATTCATAGGAGCACTTGGGCCATTGTTCATGCGCATAGAGACATTGTAGCTACCAAGAATTCCTTGGGCATCTTGTTGAAGTCCTGGGTTTGCCTGAATCGCTATCTCAAAGGGTTCCACACGCTTATCCGCATAAACCTTTTCAATTTTAATTGGATCATTTTTAAATTGATTTACAAGGTTAATGGCATCATCCCATTCTTTGTCGGGCTTTACATTACCAGGCATTGGCGATAATGGAGTTCCTGCAAATCCAGTGGACTTAGAAGAATTCAAGTAATATTGCTCTTGTTGTTGGTGAAGTTTTTTAGCATATTCCGTGGCTTGTTCTGGTGAGTTAAACTTACCTAAATGCTTCCCTCTCTTTTTGTATTGAGCAATAGCTTCCTTGTCTGAAAGGATTTTACCATCATCACTTACTGTAGGTAGAAGCACTTCCTTTCCATCAATATTGGCACTCATACTGCGTACAGTACTGATTGAACCATCTTCATTCTTAACTTCTGGTCTATTGAATAAATCAATATTACCTTTCTCCAGTAATCCAGCAGTAGGCAATTTAACAGGCTTTCTTGAAGCCAAAACTTTCTGTGCCTCTTTGAATTGGTCATAACTTGGACGAGGTGCTAATCTGTAATAGAAACTCAATCGATTGTCTTTATTTTTCTGGCCTTCATCAAAGGCAACTTTCATAGGTTCAATCTGCTTTTGAATCTGCTCATACAAGTCATGCTTGATTAAAGGGTTGGCTCCAGCATCTAAACCAATTGTTTGTTCAATTGGTTGGAAGACAAACTCAGGTTTTCCATTAACATCAGTAACACCCCAAGCACGGTCTAAGCCTTCCTTGGTCATCTTCATAGCACCTTCTTTGTCACCATTAAGGAGAGCCATATTTGACTTAAAGATGTTCTTGGCATGGATTGCAAAGTAAGGAAGGTTGTTTATTTTGGCGCCATCCCCCAAATCTGCAAACTGAGAAGCCCAAGAGTTAAGCCGTGAAGGAGTATTAACCGTTGATGTTTCCCAGTCTCGAATGAGGGCATTATTAATTTCCATCTGTTCTGGTGTCTTCTGTAGCACAATCTCTTGAGCTTTTTGAGCAGCAACGTCAGGGGCATTTCCATCCTCCAATTGTGATTCAAAGTTCGTCATCATGGCTTCTGCTTTCTTATCCATGCCATTTAAAACTTTTGGATTGGCATTTCTAAGCGCACGATACGCATTCAGATTCCTAGTCATCAGTTGTGGATTACCTGATAAAAATCCGGCATTCATTTGCTGTGTGAAGTTTTGTATTGGCCCACCAGCAGTAGCCATAGCCTCGGCTTGTGCTTCAAAGTCATCGAGGGTTCGCCCTTTATCAGCAGCGCGTTGCTGAACATCTTGTCCGGCTTGAACCAAGGCCATGTTCTTAATTTTGTTATTGGCAACCGCCATCGCATAAGGGCTTGTCCAATTGGGCATCAAAGTGGCAACTTGCTCGTTGCTCTTGTAATGCTTGCGTTGGTAGGCTGCGACCTGTGACATAAAGTTATTAAATTTGGTTTTGTCTGTAGTCTCAGCTTCTAGTTGTGCTATGAAATCAGGCGTTAATGTACCTTCATTTAGAATTCGATTAGCCTCTGAGTACAGGCTTGTTTCATTGCGTTGCTGAAACGATTCCTGTAAAGATACTTCG
>Ga0193722_1000115_pt1 | contig 17114 bp, 16 predicted proteins | sample H2m1metaG_FD_143044 | JGI IMG/M metagenome (GOLD analysis project Ga0193722, IMG submission 143044) | Soil microbial communities from a riparian zone of the East river system, Colorado, United States - H2m1 | ecosystem: Environmental > Terrestrial > Soil > Riparian zone | place: USA: East River...
GCAAGGCGGCCGACAGAAGATTCCGGTCGTACGTACTCCGACAAAAAATATGCCTTCGAAGCTCGAATCGCGATCCAACAACGCGCGATACATTGTTTCGGTCGGAGGAAGAAGTTCCATTGTTTTCATGTTAACAGGTTAAACGGTCGGCTGAGTTGACGCATCGACGAAATTCGGGCAACGAATTTTGCACGAATCCTCACGCGCGCCGGATTCGGAAAGTGAAACAACCGCGAGTAACGCTGCGCGCATCCACGAATTCGGTTTTCGGATTCCGGAGCAATTTCTCGATGACTGCTTCCGGATCATTTCCATTCGCGACCTCGGCATCGATCATGTTGTAATCCGCATCGTAAGCGCGGAACACACGGCCATTGCGAAAATCGGCCGGATATTCTCCGGTTGTGTCATAACGTTCGCAGCGCTCAGCATGAACAAAAATCGGTCCGGTCTCGAAATACGGATGACCGGGCGGAATCGAAACATGGGGAAATAGAATGACCCGTTCGCCAGGTTGTGCCCAACGAAGACAGTGCCGGCAAGGATAACCAGTCGCCGAATCCACTGTGAGAACAGCGTGATCTTCGGCCCTCAACTCTGCTGCGCGCCGCGCCTTCTCAGCAATATCTGTCGGAAGTGGAACAATACAAAAGGTTGAAGTTTTCATGAGTTGAAACTGAATCCGCTCCTGCGAATTGCGCATCGACGAAATTCAGGCGTCAAATTCTGAGCGTCGTTTGCGGTCTCTTGATTAGAAGGATTCGGCAACAAGCTTTGCCACCTCGGCGATCATCGCCACGCGATCGTCCGCAGTCGCCGTTGATCCTACAGAATAAATGGCAAGCACGATCGGCGCACGACCAGGAGGACGCATGATGGCGATATCATTCGTCGCCCCATTCGCCCCGCGCCCGGTTTTGTCGCCGATGCTCCACGTTTTTGGAACTCCGGCACGAATCATCGATCCTCCAGTTTCATTGCGCTTCAACCAATCGTCGAGCTGACGGCGCGATGTTTCTGATAAAGCGTCGCCGAGTAATAGCCTCTGCATGTCCGAAGAAATCGCCGCAGGTGTCGTTGTGTCGCGCTCGTCGCCAGGTATGGCGCTGTTCAACTCCGGCTCAATCCGATCAAGACGTGTGACTCGGTCGCCAAGGGCACGCACGAAATTCGTCAGACCCGCAGGCCCCCCAATGGCATTCAGGAGGAGATTGCCGGCTGTGTTGTCGCTCTGTTCGATCGCTGCCGCGCACAATGCGCCCAAGGTCATCCCGCCCTCATTGAGATGTTCTTTCGTCACAGGCGCATATTCCAGGATGTCCTTCGCGTTGTAAGGCACGAACCGTTCCAGTTTCTCCTTTCCCTCATCGACCCGCTTCAACACGGCCGCGGCTGCGAGAAATTTGAACGTGCTGCACATCGGGAATCGCTCCTCCGCCCGATAATCGAGATGTTTGTGGTTGCTGGTATCGATCGCGACCACACCGATTCGGCCGCCGATTCGTGCTTCTATCGCTGCAATCCGGGCTGCCGCATCATTTTCCCCCGACGCTGCACTTGCCGCCAGGAAAGTTAGCAACAGAAAAACTCTTACCATCGATGGTAGGCGGGATGACCTTCTTTCACCGCAACAAAAACGCCGCGACACGTTGCGCAGACTTTTCCACCAGCGGTAAGTGTTCCTTCAATGGTTGCGCGGTCATCTGTTAGATCGACAACCTTCGCGGAAAGAAACACCGAATCATTCGTCGGCGTTGGCCGGAGCAATTTGATTGCATATTCCGCCGTGACAGTGCACGGCGGGTGATCCTCGTTCGCGTGCTTCATCAGATGATAGGCGGCCGTCCAATTGCAATGGCAATCGAGCAACGTGCCGATGACGCCGCCATTCAGAACTCCCTCAAACGCTTCGTATTTTTTCTCCGGCTTCCATTGGGCGACGACTTCGCCGTTTTTTGGGAAACTCCGGATATGCAATCCGTCCGGGTTGGCCGGACCACAGCCCCAGCAGGCATTATTCGACGCGTACTTTTCCTGCAGAGACTTGTCACTCATTGTGGAAGCTAGGTCAGGCGGCAAAGCCGCGGTTCTTTTGCCAACGTGTTCCACCTTCGAATTCGCGAGGTGGATCGGGTTCTACGAAGAGGATGGCAAGTCCAATCGCGGAAGGCGCAGTATTTGGCTTCGCGAATCAAGCTGTCGATTTATCCGCCGCCCGACCCCGGATATGCACGCAATGCATGTCCAACGTAAAGTGAGCGGGGACGAATGAGACGATTATGATCGTGTTGCTCGGTCACGTGCGCGCACCAGCCGGCTACACGCGACGCGGCGAACAAAGGCGTGTTTAACTCCGCTGGAAATCCGAGCATCCAAAACACAGGCGCCGCGTAAAGATCTACATTGGCGCAAAGATGTTTCTCGCGATCCATCACTTCCTCGAGCTTTTCGCAGATTGGCACCCATTGTTCCTTGCCAGTGCGCTTGCCCAGTTCGCGCCCGATCTCGCGCATCACCGGCACGCGTGAATCGCCTTTTTTGTAAACGCGATGACCGAAACCCATCACTTTTTCCTTGGTCTCCAATTTTTTCATCAACCAGGCTTCCGCACGATCGACCGTTCCGATTTCCTCGAGCATCTTCATCGACTCCTCATTGGCGCCGCCGTGCAACGGCCCTTTGAGCGTTGCGACGGCTGAGGTGACTGCTGCGTAGATTCCCGCCAGTGTTGACGCGGTCACGCGCGCTGCAAAGGTGGACGCGTTAAATTCATGGTCGGCGTAAAGATTGAAAATCGTGTCCAGCATTCGGATTTGCCAGTCCTGCGGAACTTTGCCCTCTAACTTGTAAAAGAAATTGCCGGCCTGAGTGAGGTCAGGCTTTTCTGGAATGGGCTCCTCCCCGTGTGAGATGCGCCAGCCATCAGTGATCAGGGTGGAAACGCGCGCAATCAGGCGGATTGATTTGCGGATGTTGGCGTCGTGCGAATTGTCATCCAGATCCTTATCGAAGGCGCTCAGCATCGAGACGCCTGTGCGCAACATGTCCATGGGATGAGTCTTGCTCGGGAGAAGCCGCAACATTTCGGTCACCGGGCCCGGCAGCGGTCGTTCTGCGGCAATTTGTTGCATGAACTCGGCTAATTGTTTCCCGTTGGGTAACTCCCCATTGAGCAGCAGGTAAGCAACTTCTTCAAAACTCGCCTTCTGCGCCATTTCATGAATGTCATAGCCGCGGTACATCAGCCCCGCATTAGGATCGACCCAGCAAATCGCCGTCTCGCCTGCAATCACGCCAGCTAATCCCGGGCTGTATTCTGGTTTCTTTTCAGTAGGCATTGGTTTCTCTTTACTTGTGAATCACAATCGTTCAACTCATCGGACTTAACCAGTTAAGATTCAACATCCACCCTCCCAATTTTCCGCTGCCGGGTCGTAATCGAGCAATTCGTAAAGCTGTTCCCGCGTTTGCATTTTCTCGATCCAGCCTGATTGCGTCCCTTGTTTTTTCAGACCGCGCAAAAATCCCTCGCTCGCTTTCATTGAAACGCGAAATGCGCTCTGCGGGAAAATCACCATTTTGTAACCGAAATCCGCTAGTTCTTGAAACGAAAGGAGAGGACTCTTGCCGAACTCCGTCATGTTTGCGAGCAGCGGTGCTTTCACGTCGCGGGCGAACGCCTTGAATTCGTCCGGGTTTTGCAAGGCTTCAGGAAAAATCGCGTCCGCGCCTGCCTTGAGATAACAGCGGGAACGTTCCACGGCAGAATCGAAATTTTCGACTGCTCGCGCATCTGTACGCGCGATGATCATGAAATCGTCGTCGCGGCGGGCGGCCACCGCGGCTTTGATTCTCCCAGTCATCTCATCAACATCGACAACCGATTTGCCGGCAAGATGTCCGCAGCGTTTGGGAAATTCCTGATCTTCAATGTGACAGCCGGCCAGGCCTGCTTTTTCCAGTTCGCGAATGGTGCGTGCTACATTCTCCGCGCCACCAAAGCCGGTGTCCGCATCGACGATTGCCGGAATTGTCACCGCATTCGCAACATACCCGGCAAGCCTGACGACTTCCGTCATCGACAGCAACCCGATGTCCGGGACGCCGGCAGTCGCGTTCGCCATTCCCGCGCCGCTGATGTACACCGCGTCAAAGCCGGCACGCTCCACCTGCCGCGCTATCGCCGCGTTCGGCACACCGGGCAGCATGATGCAGCCTTGTCCAATCAGTTCACGCAATCGCGCCGGTTTGCTTCTCTTTGTCATGTCGAGCGAAGTCGCGACACTCTCTTGCTATTTCTGCGGCATCTCTAACGCTTTCATCAGTTCATCAATATTGGCGGCTGCGTCCAGCTTCCACGCCAGATCGACAATCTTTTTCGCGCGTTTTTGACCAATCGCCGGCTCAACGAGCGAAAAGAACTTCTCTTCGACTTCTGAATCCTTCAGCGGATTTTTCGCGTGTCCGATTGGATAATCCACGCGCTTTGTCAGCCGTTTCCCGTCCACAAGATCGATATGAACGATATTGGCGACCGCCTCTGGGTACATGCCACTCAGTTCGCCATGGCGGGCGACTTTTACGTTCTCCAAAAATTTCCAGACTTCGGGGTGTGCGAAACGTTCACGAGCGAATTGCTTGTCCGTGATTTCGCCATCGATCAACGCTATGGCGGTAATGTACGGCAGACTGTGATCAGCTGTTTCGCGCGTCTCGGGTTTCCATTTTTCCGGCTCACTCCCGATGATGTCTACTGAAGCATCGTGGCTCTCAATCGTCATCGACTTTGCCTTTGCAGGATCGCCAATTTCTTTTCGCAATGAGAGCGCCGCTTCAATGGCGCTTTGGCTGTGATATTCGGCCGGCCAATACTTGATGCTCGTATTCAAAATCATTTGCGGCGCGCCTTTGAATTTTTCGCCCACGTTGCCTAACGACACGCCAAGTTCCTTCTCGAACCCCATTTGTCCCTCGAAAATCGGCGCGGGACCGGTCATCCCCGCCCGTGCGAGCAGGGCCGAGTAAACGCCTCGCCGGGCGGCGTCTGCGAATGCCACGCCTTTCCAGTGCGATAGTTCGCCCACACGTGCCTGCCTCATGGCTGCGCACGCGACACCGGCAATGTTCACGGCGTGGCGCGTCTTTTCCGGATCAAGCTTCATCAAGCGCGCGCACGCAAGCGCCGTGGAGAATGCGCCGTAAGTCACATGGTCCCAGCCCCGCGCGCGAATACTGGCCGCGTCGCAGAACCGGCATTGGACTTCATAGGCAAGTGCGATCGCGGCGATCAATTCCTGCCCATTTGCACCTACGCTTTCCGCCGCGGCCAGCGCCGCGGCAATATTGTCGCTCGGATGCGCCGGTTCTTTTGAAAGATAGGTGTCATTGTAATCGAAATAACGAATGCAACAGCCGTTGGCGAATGCGGTCCAGTCGGGCGGCGCCTTGTGATTGGTGCCAAGGATTGTTGCTCCGTGCTTCGCTGAAAAATCGGATGCGACTTTTCGCGCGATCGCACACGGCTCTTCGTTCCATGCACCGAGTGCGCAGCCCAGCGAATCGATGACGCGCCGCTTTACTTCGTGCACGACTTCTTTGGAAAGATCTTCAAACCGGAATGAGGAGGAATAGTTGGCGAGTTGATGAGCAAGTGTTGTCTTCATGGAAAAATTGCAATTCCAATCTGCCGACGAATTAAACACGGGCAACCGTCTTGTCATGCTAAGCGGCCCACGGTATGAGCCTTCAGCCCTCGACTTCGCTCGGAATGACGGCAGAATAATTTCGTGAGCGAATTTCAGTTTGGCGGAGAATTCGTCCATGTTATTCGTGTAATCGTGATTCAAATTTCCTCGACATGAGCAAAGTTTATCCTAACGCCACCGCCGCGCTTAACGGCCTGCTTCACGACAACATGACGATCGCTGCGGGCGGGTTCGGGCTGTGCGGCATTCCGGAAAATCTGATCGCGGCGTTGCGCGACAACGGCGTGAAGGGCCTGACCATTGTCGGCAACAACGCTGGCGTCGATGGTTTCGGAATGGGAGTTCTGCTCACCACGCGGCAGGTGAAAAAAGTCCTGGCCTCGTACGTTGGCGAGAACAAGGAGTTCGAGCGTCAGGTGTTGTCGGGTGAACTTGAACTCGAGCTCATTCCCCAGGGCACGCTCGCGGAGCGGTTGCGTGCGGGTGGCGCGGGGATCCCGGGATTCTACACACGCACCGGCTTCGGCACTAAACTGACTGAGGGCAGGGAAACCAAAGTTTTGGACGGCAAGGAATACGTGCTCGAACCCGGCATCACGGCCGAGCTTTCGCTCGTGAAGGCGTGGAAGGGCGACAAGTCCGGCAACCTCATTTTCCGGAAAACCTCACGGAACTTTAATCCGATGATCGCCAGCTGCGGCAAAGTCTGCGTCGCTGAGGTGGAGCAACTCGTCGAGATTGGCGAGCTTGATCCCGACCAGATCCACACGCCGGGCATTTTCGTCGACCGCATCATCCAGGGAGAAAAGTACGAAAAACGGATTGAGTTCCGCACCGTACAAGGCAGCACGGCCGCAAAAAAAGAAAATCCGATCCGCGAGTTGATGGCGAAGCGCGCTGCGCAGGAGTTGCGCGACGGTTACTACGTCAATCTCGGCATCGGCATCCCGACGCTGGTGGCGAACTACATCCCCGAAGGCATGAACGTTACGTTGCAGTCCGAGAATGGCCTGCTTGGCATCGGCCCGTTCCCAACTGAGGATGAAGTGGACGCCGACTTGATCAACGCCGGCAAACAAACCATCACGACGATGCCTGGCTCGGCCTTTTTCTCCAGCGCCGACTCATTCACGATGATTCGTGGCGGCCACATCGATCTTGCTATTCTTGGCGCGTTCGAAGTGACGGACAAAGGCGACATCGCAAACTGGATGATTCCCGGCAAGATGGTCAAAGGACCAGGTGGCGCGATGGACCTGGTCGCCGGGGTGAAGCGTGTCGTCGCGGTGATGGAGCACACCTCGAAGGACGGCAGCCCAAAAATTTTGAAACAATGCACGCTGCCCATCACTGGCTTGGGAGTCGTCAACCTCATCATCACCGATCTATGCGTGTTCGAGGTGAAACAAGGCGGCGGCCTCGTTCTCATTGAATTGCATCCTGGCGTTACGGTGGACGACATCTGCGCAAAGACTGGCGCGCCGTTCGACGTCGCCCTCAAACGCTGACTTGTTCTGCAGCAGATCGGGTAGATCGCGGACTTCCTCTTAGCGCCGCCGCCATCGGCAAATGGATGACATGGACACGACCCGGATGCCAACAGTGATTTGGCCGCAATGGACGACCAGCGCGTAAGCTAGAGGCACCCGTAGAGCCCGTTCCGCATTGCACCAGTCCTCTACTCATAGTCTGTCGCTACAAAGGGTGCATTTGGCCATGTATTAGCATGGGAATCAGGCGACAAGCTCGTGCGAGCGTTCGGCCAGGCAGTGCGGCACGAACGGGAACGCAATGGTATTTCTCAGGATGTCTTCGCAGAAATCGCTCATGTCCACCGCACGTATGTCGGGAGCGTAGAGCGCGGCGAACGCAACCTCACTCTCAAAAATATCGCTGCATTCTCGCCAGCACTCGGACTTCCTGCGTCGAAGCTGCTCGCGAAGGCTGAAGCGCTCATCGACAAGCGATGAAACGGGCTACTTCACGATGCGTCAACAGCATGAACGATCGCGCGCGCCAAGATCCCTCCCTTCCCGTCGCTGCAGCCCGGAAGTGTAAATTACGATTTACGCCGTCCGCTCGCGCGGGCATAGCAGCACCAGCAGTGATGCGATTATCCAGCACGCGACCATAAAAATAAATCCGCCGCGGAATGAGCCGGTGCGCTGGCTCAGATCGCCAATGATCTTAGGACCAAAGAATCCGCCAATGCTGGCCGTGCAATTGATGAAGCCGACCGCTGCTGCAGCCGCCGAGCTGGTGAGAAATGAAGACGGGAGCGCCCAGAACGATGGCAGATATGCCACCGTTCCGAAGCCGATCAGCGTGAACACCACGATTAGCAGTGCGATCGAATGCGGAGCAAGGAACCACGCGCCCAACGCTAGCGCAGCGGTTAATTGTGGGACGGCAAAATGCCAGCGGCGCTCGCGCGTGCGATCGGAGTTCCAGCCAAGCAGCAGCATTCCGATGAGACCCGCAACAAACGGAATCGCGCCGATCCAGCCAATGCGCTGAACATCAGTCCAACCGGTGAGCCGCTGAAGCATGGTCGGCATCCAAAACCAAAAGGCGTAGCCGCCGGTATAACAGAAGAACAACCCGGCAGTGAGCATCAACACCGCCGGATGCCGAAGCGCTTGCCAAATCGTAACGTGTTCTACATGTGCTTTGGCGCGCCGCTCTTCAGCAAGACGAGCACTTAACCAATCGCGCTCGTTAGGCTGCAACCATCGCACTTCGTTAGGCCGATCCGGCAGCACGAACAATGTCGCGATTCCAAGTAAGATCGCGGGCACGCCTTCCAGCAGGAAGAGCCATCGCCATCCGGCAGTGTCGAGCCAATGAACACGCAGGATCATGCCGGCAAGAGGCCCGCCGAGAATGTAAGCAATGGGAATAGCCGACATAAACCGCGCCACCGCCTTGGCCCGATCCTGATAAACGAACCAGTGCGAAAGATAAACAATCACACCGGGGAAAAAGCCTGCCTCGGCTGCGCCGAGCAGGAAACGCGCGCCGTAAAGCTCCAGCGGCGTGCGGACAAAACCAGTGAGTGTTGTGAGTGCGCCCCAGATTATCAGCGTTGTCGCGAGGAGAAGTCTAGCGCTCCAGCGTTCCACCAGCAGCGCCCCGGGAATTTGCAGCGCAAAATATCCAATAAAAAAAATTCCGGTGGCCGTGCCAAACACTGAATCGCTTAAACCCAGGTCGCCTTTCATTCCAAGCGTCGCATACGCGATGTTTGTGCGATCGAGGTAATTCGCGACGTAAAGCAGAAACAGAAAAGGCAAAAGCCGCCACGCGATTCGACTGCGCGCACTTTCGCCGGCGTTTGCTTGCAAAGAAGCCATCGTCGCGCGCAGCATAACGCCGTTCGAAACGCTCACAATTTAGAAAACGCGTTCGCCGCCCAACTCGGCAAAGCGCTCGCTCCCAAGGGAGTTTTGTTCGTCGGCGACATACCAAAAACGCGAAATGCAAAAGTCATGCGCCCCGCATCGTCCGCGCCGCGTATCTCGGCGAAAAACTCGGCGACACATCCGCTTTGGAAAACCCGGCGTCGCTGGATGAAATCAAGCGGGTAGCGGGATAGGGCGCCTCATTCCAGGCGCGTGCCGCCGTGTGAATTGCAAACGTGACGACGGGCAGAGGACTGTCTGCTTTCCTGATGAAACTAACATTCCTGGGCACGCGCGGTGAGATTGAGAAGCGAACGCGACGGCATCGTATTCATACCTCGCTGATGGTCTCCTATCGCGGCGTGGATGTGATGATCGATTGCGGCCTTGAGTGCGTCTGTCGCGGACGCGGAATGCCTTTGCGATTGTCGGAACAAACTAGGGAAGCCATTCAACACTGGGTCGAGACTGAAAAGCACAGTAACCTGATGCTTGAGTGGTCAGGTTAGTGTCGCAATGACATTGCGAAGGAAGCGCTCCACTTCCAAAGGATCCTTGAGCGAATAATTCGCCGCAGTCGCCCTCGGTTCTTCGCTGACGAGAATGCCTACGCCGCGCTGTTCGAGTGCGCGAAAGGCATCCTCGTCGGTGCGGTCATCTCCGATGTAAATCGGGCGGACCTTTCCGTGCTTCAAGTCCAGGTTTTCCAATAACCACAATGCAGCTTTGCCTTTGTCCCAATCGATGCAGGGCAACAGTTCATAAACTTTTTTGCCCTCCATTCTGCGCAACTCTCGATGTCGCGCGACGACTTCGCTGACGGCCTCCTCCAACCTGGGAAAATCGTTTTCGTTCACCTTTCGATAATGTGCAGCGATCGAGAAACGCTTTCTTTCAATGAACGCCCCCGCAATGCCGGCGAGTTTTTCCCGAAGCTCTTTTTCCGCTGCATCCAGCGCTGGCAAGAACTTCGTCGCTTCTTGCCGCCGTAATCCGCGCGGTCCTGCGATATCAAATCCGTGACTTCCACCGTAAACAATCGCATCGATAGCAACGCGCTTACGAATGTCATCGAGATCGCGGCCACTTAGGACGGCGAGCGACACTCGCATGACCAGCGATTGCAGTGTCTGCCGCATGGAATCGGAGAGGAACGCTTTCTTTGGATCACTGACGATCGCCGTTAGCGTGCCGTCGTAATCGAGAAAAACGGCGAGCTGATCACCGCGCCCAGCTATCTCTTGAACGTGGTCCAGCGCAGAAGGAGGCATATTCGATTTAACAAAAGGAGTTAAAAGAGTTACAACGTTACAAGTTTAAAAAGGATTCCAGACGGGCTCCGTTGTAACGATGTAACCTTTTTAACGTTTTATCGCCCCAAAAAATGAATCGCCTGATCGTTGTTTCCAATCGATTACCATTCGCGCTGGATTCGACGGGCGAAGATCTTTGGACGGTCACGCCAGCTGCCGGGGGCCTCGTCTCGGCGGTGGAGCCGGTGCTGCGCGAACGCGGTGGCACTTGGATCGGCTGGCCGGGAATTGCAGGCAAAATTCCCAAGGAGCCTCTCGCCAAAGCGACACGCAACGCCGGTTACAAAGTAGTTCCGGTTGCTCTCAGCGAGACTGAACGCGACGAATTTTATTACGGCTACTCAAACGGAGTAATCTGGCCGCTGTTTCACGATCTGCAGAACTTTTGCAATTTCGAGCCGGCATATTGGGAGGCTTACAAGGAAGTTAACGACCATTACGCCGAGGCCATCGCCCACTGCTCGCGACCCGATGACTTCATCTGGGTGCACGACTATCACCTGATGTACGTCGCGCAGGCCTTACGCGAGCGCGGGTTACGCGCAGCCTTGACGTTTTTCCTGCACATCCCGTTCCCGCCGTATGATATTTTTGCGAAGCTGCCTCAACCGCAGCGGCTACTACGCGCTCTCCTGCAATTCGATCTGCTGGGGTTCCAGACGCGGCGCGACGTTCGCAATTTTCTCGGATGCGTTCGGCGCGTGATGTCAGATGCACGCGTTGTTCCTCGTCGCGAGCTTCAATTGGTTCGTTTCGAAAAGCGCGAGATTCGACTGGGGCATTTTCCAATTGGTATCGACTTCGAATCGTTTGAAAAAGGCGCAATGTCCGATGCAGTCGCGCGCAGATCTCAGCAGCTGCGCGCCGCCTTTCCCGGTTGTCAGTTAATACTTGGCGTGGACCGACTCGATTACAGTAAAGGAATTCCGGAGCGGTTGCGCGCGTACCGCGACGCTTTGGAACGCTACCCAGAACTGCGCGGTCACATGGTTCTTATCCAGGTCGTCGTGCCGAGCCGGGTGGAGATTCCCAGATATCACCAATTTAAGCAACGCATCGACCGCCTGGTCGGCGACATCAACGGGCGCTTTTCCACCAGCAATTGGTTGCCGGTGCAATACCATTTTCGCAGCCTCGATCGCGAAAATCTTCTGGCGCACTACCGCGGCTGCGACATTGCTTTCGTCACGCCGCTTAAGGATGGAATGAATCTTGTGGCTAAGGAATATTGTGCCTGTCGCATCGAAGAAAATGGTGTGCTCATCCTCAGTCATTTCGCCGGCGCGGCCGAACAACTCAAGACCGGTGCAATGCTGGTGAATCCTTACGACGTCGAAGAAATGGCCGACACAATCTCGGAAGCATTTCGCATGACCAATGCGGAGCGCTCCGCGCGTATGAAGCGCATGCGACGGGGAGTGCGCGAAGAGAACGTTTTTTGGTGGGTCGATTCGTTCTTGAAAGCAGGCGCGAAACTCACGGACGGATCATCATCAGTCAAAAAGCGCCGGCGCACCGCCGCACTCTAATACTCACGCGCGTAATTGCGCTCACAATCACGGCCACGTTGTGGAGTGCCGAGAGTGATCTGTCCTTTTGGATCGGCTTCCTATGCTGAGGCAGATTCCTATTAAGAAAATGACCAGTGGATAAGAAACAATCCATTATGAGAAACGAAGTTTCGTAAGACGTAGTTCCCATGGCGATCATTGATAAGCTGCAAAAGATCTCAGACACGGTTTGGGAATTGCCGGCAAGTTACAAAGAGGGTATGCGGGTGCCGGCGCGGATCATCGCGACGGAAAAGCTGGTTCGCGAAATGGACGCGTCAGTTTACGAGCAGATCAGCAATGTTGCCACGTTGCCCGGGATTACACGTTACGCGCTGTGCATGCCCGATGGCCACAGCGGTTATGGATTCCCCATCGGCGGTGTCGCGGCAATGGATGTGCACGAGGGCGGTGTTATTTCACCTGGCGGCATAGGGTTCGACATCAACTGCGGCATGCGTCTGGTTATCACCAATCTCACGCTGGACGATGTGCAGCCATATTTGCATCAGATCGTTGACCGGCTGTATGAGCGCGTTCCCGCAGGGGTAGGAAGTCATGGGTTTCTTGAATTGGCGCGTCATGACTTTCGGGATCTGGTCGAGCAAGGGGGGCGCTGGTGCATCAGGCGCGGTTACGGCTGGGAGGACGACCTTGAAGTTACCGAGGAGAACGGTTGCATTTCCGGCGCCGACGCATCGAAAATCAGCGAACGCGCAATCGATCGAGGGTGCAATCAGGTCGGTACCCTCGGCAGCGGTAATCATTATCTGGAAGTGCAGGTCGCGCGGCCGGAGCACGTGCTCAATAAACAACTCGCTGAAAAATTTGGAATCACCATCCCGAACCAGGTCGTGGTGATGTTTCACTGCGGCAGTCGCGGTTTCGGGCACCAAGTCGCCACCGATTATCTCCAGAGGTTTCTGAAACTGATGGAATCGAAATATCGAATCAAAGTTTTGGATCGCGAACTTGCGTGCGCGCCGTTCGAATCGCCGGAAGGCCGCGATTATTTCGCGGCGATGAAATGCGGGCTGAACATGTCGTTTGCAAACCGGCAGGTCATTCTCCATCGAATTCGCAAAGTTTTTTCCGAAGTGTTTGGTCGCAGCCCCGAGGATCTTGGGATGCAGATGATTTACGATGTGGCGCACAACACCGCGAAATTGGAAAAGCATATCGTCGATAGGAAAGAAAAGACGCTGCTTGTTCACCGTAAAGGCGCCACACGAGCGTTCGGTCCCGGGCGCGATGAAGTGGCCGCGCGTTACCGGGACGTCGGTCAGCCGGTGATCATCGGCGGCTCGATGGAGACCGGCTCCTATCTGCTCGTTGGCACAGCATCAGGCGCAGAAACATTTTTCAGCACCGCGCACGGAAGCGGTCGCACCATGAGCCGCACCAAGGCACGCAAACAATGGCAGGGCAGACAACTCCAGCGTGACTTGGAGGCGCGTGGCATTTATGTCCGCAGCACGTCATGGGCTGGCCTCGCCGAGGAAGCCGGGCCTGCCTACAAGGACATCGATGAAGTGATTGCAGCGACGCAGCTGGCGGGAATTAGCAAGCCCGTTGTGCGATTCACCCCGATTGGGAATGTAAAGGGATGACCTCGATCACGATTCTTCCATGACTCCGCGCACGCCCATTACTCTCATCACCGGTCCACTGGGCAGCGGCAAGACGACATTGCTGCGACAGATCCTTGCCACGTGCCGCGCGAAGATTGCGATCGTGATGAATGAATTCGGCGAGATCGCCATCGATACCAAAGTAATCAAAGGCAAAAATGTACGCATTTCAGAACTAGGCGGCGGCTGCGTTTGCTGCTCGTTGCTCGGTGAATTCGAGGCCGCAGTCACCGAGATCATCGAGACGATTGCGCCTGAAATCATCGTGGTCGAGACCACCGGTCTTGCCGAACCCGAAGCTCTCGTGTTCAACATCCAGGAAGCGCTGCCTCAATGCCGCTTGGACGGCGTCGTTTCCGTCATCGACGCTGACATGCTTGTTCGCTTCCCCGAGTTGGGTCACACCACGCGGTTGCAGATCGAAGGCGCTGACATCATGTTTTTGAACAAGATCGATCTTGTCGATGCAAAGCAAATCGAGCCGCTCGAACCCAAGCTGCGCGAAATCAATTCGACTGCGGCGATCGTTCGCACGGTACGGTGCCAAATCGGTCCGGAACTATTGTTCGGCATCGGGCGCGAGAAAAAGATCGTGCCGCCCGAGCATGAACATCAGTCAGAGTTCGAATCGTTCACATTCAGCTCTGATAAAACTTTCTTTCGCGATTGTTTCGAAGGTTTCGCAGACGCGTTGCCCTCGAACGTGATCCGGGCGAAAGGCTTCGTCCGCTTCTCCGATGGCGCGCAGCTTTTCAATTTCGTGGCCGGCCGCTGGGAGTTGGAACCTTTTGAAGCCGACGAAACCCAGCTCGTTTTCATTGGAAAGGGCGTTTTGCCAGAAAAGGAAGCGATTAATACATCGCTAACAAAGTGTCAGTGTGCGTGACCAGCGCGTCTTACTCATGCTGATACTCGAATGGGTCGGATGCCTTAGGGCAGGAGCAGGGGCATGAGTTCGAATAGGAAGTAGAAGATGCCCTACCACTACCTCGAGGACATCGGAACCGCCGACATCGCGTTTGAAGGGACGGGGCGCGACCTGCCGGAATTGTTCATAGCCGCTGCTGACGCGACGATGAACGTAATGATAGATAATCTGGACGCAATCGAACCTCGCGAGACGCGGCAAATAAAACTCTCGAACGACAACATTGAGATGCTGCTCTTCGATTTTTTGCAGGAGCTTATTTATTTCAAAGACGCCGGGCGCCTTTTACTGCGAGCCCGCGAGACGCGGATTGACCAGAAAGGTGAAGTATATTTTTTGAACGCGACAGTCGCCGGCGAACGATTGGACGACACCCGCCATCATCAGCGCGCTGACGTGAAGGCGGTTACGCTCCATGGTTTCTCCGTCGAGAAACACGACGGCGGCTGGAAGGCGAAGGTACTTTTGGATATTTGAGATGCAGCTACAGGCGCCGCGCTGCGGCCTTCCTACCATCACTTCGGTTCCAGCGCGACGTAGCCGCTGCGGCCCTGGCTGTAGACGCGTATCAAAATCTTCTCGTTAGGTTTCAACTTTTTGCTAACGCCGACCAGGTCCTTCGCATTTTTAACCGGCTGCTTGTTCACTTCCTGGAGCACGTCGCCTTCGCGCAGACCGGCTTTTCCAGCAGGCGAGTCGGCGTCGACTTCTGCGATCACTGCCCCTAGGACTTCCTTCGGAAGATTTAGGGCCGTGCGAATGTCCTCGGTGATATCCGCCACCGCGACTCCGCCAAACACAGTGGTTTTCTCAGGCTGCGCGCTCTCTTCAGGTGACGCTTCAGGACCTCCTTCCGCGGTCACCCCTGCGGGCATCTCAGCAAGCTGAACGTCGAATATTTTCGTCTGACCTTCGCGATTCACCTGGATCTGCGCCTTACTGCCGGGCGCCATCGAGCCAATCAACAAACGCAATTCGCGGGCGTCGCTTATTTTCTTTCCGTTCACCGCAGTGATTACGTCGCCGGTCTTCATTCCCGCTTTTTCCGAGGGAGTTTTCGGTGCGACCTCGCCTACCAGGGCGCCGGTCGGCTGCCCTTTGAGCTTCATCGCTTCGGCCAACTCAGGAGTAAGCGTTTGCACGGACGCGCCGATGTAGCCGCGCACAACGCGACCCTTTTCGCGCAGGCTCTGCATCACATCGCGCGCAAGATTCGCGGGAATCGCGAAGCCGACGCCCTGGTTACCTCCACTTCTGCTGAAAATGGCAGTGTTAATGCCTAACAACTCGCCTTTGATATCGACCAGCGCTCCGCCGGAGTTGCCCATGTTAATTGCCGCGTCGGTCTGGATGAAATTTTCATAATCTACAATGCCCACCCCGCCGCGACCGACGGCACTGATGATTCCCATCGTGACTGTCTGCCGCAGACCAAATGGATTGCCCACGGCGAGCACAATGTCGCCCGCGCGCGCTTTATCGCTATCAGCGAACGTGATTCCCGGCAGATTTTTCTCGTCGATTTTTAGCAAGGCAACGTCGGTGCCTGGATCAGTGCCGATTTTCTTTGCCTTGTATTTACGCAGCTCCGTGCCGAGGCCGATCATAATTTCTTCCGCACCCGAGACGACATGGTTAGCCGTGAGAATGTATCCATCCGGGCTAACAATCACGCCCGAGCCGAGACCTTGAAGCGTTTGCTTGCCTTGCCGTTGCGGAAGTTGTCCTCCGAAAAGTTGGCGCAGCGCGTCGTCTGAAAATGGAAACGGCACCTGCGTCCGCGACACCGTCTGAGTGGTGAATACTGTGACAACGCTCGGCGCCACCTTCTCGACGATCGGCGCAAAACTTGTGATAACACCAGGCTGCGTGGGCGCGGTTTTTTGAGCCTCGGGCGAAGAGGCGCTCGTCGAGAAACACAACATTGTGCCGATCGACAACCTGAAGAACCGGAAAATTCCTCTTTGCATAAAATGTTTCCCCTTGAGGAGAATCGCACGTTCGACCGTAGACGGCCCTTTTTTGCAAATTCGATTGGCAACGAAGATGGGAACGGTCGCCGCGGCGACTCCTCAACTCGTTGGCAAGATTGCAGCTTTTGCGCCTGATATTCGCGTCTTTGGTGATTTCCTTTGCCATCGTCTTCGGAGAAAGCGATTCGCCCTTCGCTAAGCGCGCGAAGATTGAGCGCGTTGGCGCCACCGCGGGAACTCGCGAGTTTCTTTCGCGAGTTCCCCACAAAGAATTCCAACTTCGCGTTAGGGCGTCGGCCGAGGAAACGGTGTCGGGCGTGGCCGTGGCGTCACTCTGGGCGTGGCGGTCGGCGATTGGGTCGCCGTTGGCGTCGCTGATGGTGTCACCGAAGGCGTTACGGTTGGTGTCGCTGAAGGTATCACCGTGGGCGTTGCGGTCGGTGATGGCGTCGGCGTCGGAGTTGCCCCGGCTGCACAGAAGATCTCCATCGACGCCAGCGGTGTGAGGCCGTCAACGTCGTAGCCGCCTGACAACCAAATCCTCGTTGTTCCATCAGTGTCGGTGGGGAAATTCCGCCGTGCATTGATAAATGGGTCACCCAGTGTCCAAGTG
>Ga0193722_1000116_pt1 | contig 17085 bp, 15 predicted proteins | sample H2m1metaG_FD_143044 | JGI IMG/M metagenome (GOLD analysis project Ga0193722, IMG submission 143044) | Soil microbial communities from a riparian zone of the East river system, Colorado, United States - H2m1 | ecosystem: Environmental > Terrestrial > Soil > Riparian zone | place: USA: East River...
CAATGGAGTGAGTCCTTGTAAAGCCGTACCGGAAAAAGCAAGAATTGACGCACATCCTCCGGGGTGATCACTTCTTCGATTCTCATGCCAACACACGCGAATGTTTTTGAACGAGATTAGGAAGAACAATCTTAAATGAAGTGCCTTGGCCAAGTTGGCTGTCCACCATCACGACGCCACCCAGCTTATCAACCGCATTCTTTACAATGTACAACCCCAGTCCCGAACCTTCCGACTGCTCACTGGCCCGGTAAAACATTTCGAATATGTGGTCCAGGTTTTTCTCATCAATACCAATACCATTGTCCTTAAATGTAATTTCAGTAGCGTCTTTCGTCGAGTACGTATCAATTTCAATCCGGGGAGCCGGATGCTCCAGGTTGCGGTATTTAATGGCATTGGAAATGAGGTTGCGGAAAATTTCTGCAATCCGCCACGGGTCACTGAAAAAGTCCTCGCCCTCCACACTCACTTCTTTACGGATTTCGTCGTTGCCTTTTAAATAGTTCAGTTCGGTGAACGTTTGTTTAATGATCTTTCTCAAGTCAACGAAATCGGTCCTGACGTCCAGTTTCAGATTCTTTGAGTGGCTCAGCACATCGCTGATGAAGTGGTCGAGTTGTAACACCTTCTGGCCCACCAACGGCAGGTAATCCTTTAAATTATCATCATTGCCCGGAAGGGTGGCCAGGTTTACCAACCCGAGAATAGAGGACAGCGGTGCGCGAAGATCATGCGAGACTTTATAAACAAAATTGTCCAGTTCCGTATTCCTGACTTTAAGTTCTTCTTCCACCTTTTTTATTTCCGTAAAGTCAACATAAACTCCAAAAATACCAATGGTGGTTGCATCGAGGTGAACGGGGACTCCATAGATAATTACAGACAGCGACTTTCCATCCTTCCTGATCCGGTTGGTCTCGATGCGGATGACACGGTAGCTTGTAATCAAGGTATTCAAGTCATTCCCTTCCGACTCCAATCCCTCCGGAACAATAAACTGGTTCAATTCTTTGCCCGATAGCTCATCGTGGCTATAGCCAAACATTTCTTCAAATCCCTTATTGATTTTTACAACCGTTCCCCGGTCATTCAACATGACAATGGCCATGGGCGAGTTTTGGAAGAGCTGAGAAAACAGGGTTTCTGCCTTCCGAATGCTTTCTTCCGCTTCTTTCCGGTCGGTAATATCTTTTATAATAATCTGCACCGCCGGCTCACCTTCATAGGCAAAGGGATGCGACGAAACCTCTACACTAATGATTTTGCCATCTACCCGTACATACCTCTCCTCCATCACGGGGGCAGGTTCGCCGGCCAGGACTTTCTTTGCCTGGGCAATCGCGGCCTCTTTATGATCGGGATGAACAAAGTCGATGACGGGCCTACCTATCAGGTCATCCGGATTCCTGGCTGCCATCATTTTCAAAGCATAATTATTGACGTAGATCAGCTTTCCATCCTTGTGGATGCCCACTCCCAGGGGAAGTTGTTCGAGCAAATTGCGATAGCTTGTTTCCGCTTCCCGTTGACGTCGTTCCAACTCTTTGCGTCGCGTGATGTCCGTGATGATACCACTCCATACAACCTTGCCGTCATCCATAGGCGTTGGCACGCCCACCGCCTCAATCCATTTTGTTTCGTCGCGATACTGGATCCGGCCCTCCCATTTCCATTCGCTTAGGGTGGGAATACTATCTTCCAAACTCAGTAGAAAGGTCTCCCAATCCCTGGGATAAATGAAGTGCTTTATTTGAAAACCACCATTTAACAGGACTTCCGGGTCCAGGCCCAGGACTTCCTGACACCGTGGACTGATGTATGTAAATTCCCGCTTGCCGTCCTGAAAAACCGTATATTCAAAAATCACGGCAGGCAGTTTGTCTATGATCTGCATTCCGGGATGATGGGCCACATTGGATCTATCCATGTGCGGTTTTCAGGTAAGGAGGCGTTTTAGGCAAGGAGGCATTCAGGTAAGAGGGCGAATATAATTTGTTTAGACCTAAAAACGCTTACTGCCAGGTAGAAAAGTCTTTGGTTTATAGTCTTGCGCCCCGAGTTGACCCTGTATTCCACTCAAAACTCAAGACTTCAAATACACGGCACTCTCTATGAATCCTCCATAAAAAAAACGTCGATCCGTCATTGTCAGGCCGGATTGTACCAGGATGGCCTTCCAGGGAGGCAGCCTATGGGCTTCGATCCGACACACGTGCCTGAAGAAGGAATACATTGCTTTCAACAGGAAAAGTTGCCACCATTTGCCCTGATTGACGAAATCGGCAATCATCCACTGCGCCGAGGGATTTAACGCGAGGGAGATTCTTTCGACGACCTTTTGTAACGTGAGCGGCGAAAATAAATCAAGAAAGAATGGGGCGATCACGATGTCAAATTCACAAGTGGGGATGTCTTTTTCGGTGCCAAGGATAAAGTGGACCTGACTTTGGTCCTTGTTTTTCTCCATCGCCATCGAGAGCATAGTGGCAGATGATTCGATGTACCACACTTCACTTTTCGGACGGTCCCGCAGCAATTCAGCCAGAAGCCATCCGGTCCCGCCTCCGAGGATCAACACTTTAGAAAAAGGAGGGATGATGCCCAGAAAGCAAGTCTGCGCCTGGACGATGCGCTTTCCGAAGACCATCCTGGCCAGCCAATCATAGTGAGGCGCCAACCGATCGAATCCATTCACGGCATGGCTTTTCACAGGACGAAGAAAAAAAGGGGAACCAGGAATACGGCGTCACCTACTAACCGATAGCGATCGCCGGTTTCAAACGGTTTATGAAAAATAAAGATGGTCAGGAGCAACAGGTTCATCATTAAAATAACCAACACGGTCCCCTTGTCATTCAACGGCCAAATGAATTGGAGGAGCATCAACACCCCATTCAATATAAAAAGCGCTGACAAAAGAAATCGGGTACGCGCATTTCCCATCACGGTAGCGAACGAATGGTGGTGGTCCCGGAGATCCTGATCATGATCAAACAGGGAGAATAAAAGTAAATTACACAGTACAGTAATACAAAATTCGGCAACGAACATACCTTGAGAAAGGCTAAGGGTGTCGGGTGAAAGCGACCATGCGGGAAGAAGTACGCCAACCGAATACAGGAGGGCTCCGCAAAATTCTTTTACATACTTTAGATTTCGTTGAAGCAAAAGATAAATAATCACGACGCCTGCCAGCACTAGACCGGAATGGAGAATTGGTTTTCTAATAAAAGAAATCAGCACCCCATCAACCAACACGGCGAATAGGAGAAGGCCGGCGAGTACCGTGAAATGGTTCTGATGAAAACGATGTCGCCTGGAAGAGGCAGCCGCACCCACTCGTTTGGCATCTACCAAATGATCGGTGGTGTAAATAATCCAGACCGTCAGTCCGAGCGCCCCTACACCCCATGACAAAATCTGAACCGCGAAAATTCGCGCAAAAAACAATGCCGATACGATCGCTCCGGCCACTACGTCCAGACTCAATACGTTGACGAACTGATAGAATTTACCGAGCTTCTTCACGTAATAAAACGCCTCCGGCTTTTTGGCGGAAAGCTTTTATTCTTTGCTACCCTGTTAAGCCGACTTTAATGCTTCCGCCCCTGCAACGATCTCCAATATTTCTTTGGTAATAGCCGCTTGACGAGTCCGGTTGTACGTAAGTTTCAATTCCTTTATTAATTCCCCGGCATTTTCTGTCGCCTTGTCCATCGCCGTCATCTGTGCTCCGTTGAAGGCCGCATTCGTATCAAGCAAGGCCTTGAAGAGGATCGTGTTGATCGACTTTGGAATGAGTCCGGCAATGATCTCTTCAAGATTAGGCTCGAAAAGGTAATCCACAGTTGAAGCCTTGTCCTTTTTGGGGGGAACCACGGGAAGCAATTGCTCCGTTTGTAATACCTGGGTCGCTACATTTTTGAACTCGTTGTAGACGATCTCGATCTTGTCAACCTGACCTTTCCTGAATGCATCCATCAGGTACGCCCCAATGACAGAGACACTCTGAAACGATATCCCACGTAAGATGTCCCAATAATCAGCCACCAGGGGGATGTTGCGCTTACCAAAATATTCAAATGCCTTTTTACCAATGGGTAAAATAGTAACTCCGCCTTTGCTTAGTTGCGATGAATACTTTTCCTGAATCAACCGCATCGTAGCCTTGAAAATATTACTGTTGAATGAACCGCACAATCCCCGGTCGGCACCAATCGCCACGATGATGATCTTTTTTTCTTCCCGCACCGTGCTATACCAATTCTGCCCGCTCCCTTCATAGGCGCTGGAGAGGTTGCTCAATAAGGACGATAACTTCCTGGCATACGGGCGCATCTGTAAAATCCGCTCTTGCGATTTACGCAACTTAGCCGCCGCCACCATCTTCATGGCTTTGGTGATCTGCTGGGTGGACATCACCGAGGTAATCCTGACTTTAACTTCCTTTAGACTCGCCATAGGTTTAATTGCGAATTAGAAGATTGAAAAATTGGAAGATTGGAGGATTGTGAGATCAAAACATAATGAACTCAATCTTTCAATACTTCAATTTTCCAATCCTTCAATTTTTCAATCTATCAATCCTTCAATTTTGATATTTCAATGCTAATTCCGTTGCTACTTTTTTAACTGTTTCTACATCCGAATCTTCGACCTTACCGGCCCGAAAATTATTCAGGATCGATTGATGTTGGGCGCGTAACAATCCGATGAACTCCTTTTCAAAATCCTTTACTTTCGGCACCGGAACTTTGTCGATATACCCTTTGGTGGAAGCTAAAATCATGGCGACTTGTTCTTCCACTGGCACAGGCGAGTATTGAGGCTGTTTCAACACTTCTGTATTCCGGCGGCCCCGCTCAATCGTCAGCTTCGTGGACGCATCCAGGTCGGACCCGAATTTGGAAAAAGCCTCCAACTCGCGGAATTGAGCCTGATCCAGTTTCAGTGTACCCGCTACTTTCTTCATCGACTTAATCTGTGCCGAGCCTCCTACGCGGGATACCGAAATCCCTACGTTGATAGCAGGACGGATACCCGAGTTGAACAAATTGGTCTCAAGAAATATCTGGCCGTCCGTGATGGAAATCACGTTGGTTGGGATATAGGCCGAAACGTCGTTTGCCTGTGTTTCGATGATAGGAAGCGCTGTTAACGAACCGCCGCCTTTCACCATGTGCCTGATCGAGGCAGGAAGGTCATTCATCTGACTTGCCAATTGATCGTTGTTAATGATCTTGGCGGCGCGTTCCAACAACCGCGAATGAAGATAAAACACATCACCGGGATACGCTTCTCTTCCGGGGGGCCTTCTGAGCAAGAGCGACACTTCCCGATACGATACCGCTTGTTTTGACAAGTCGTCGTAAATCACCAGGGCCGGGCGGCCTGTATCGCGGAAAAACTCGCCAATGGCCGCACCGGTAAAGGGTGCGAAAAATTGCATCGGCGCGGGGTCAGAGGCAGAAGCAGAGACAATGACCGTATAAGACATAGCGCCTGCCTTCTGCAAGGTTGCAGCCACGGAAGCCACCGTGGAGGCCTTTTGCCCAATGGCAACGTAGATGCAATAAACAGGCTTGCCAGCCTCATAAAATTCCTTTTGATTGATTATCGCATCAATGGCTACAGCAGTCTTCCCTGTCTGGCGGTCTCCGATAATCAACTCGCGCTGACCCCGCCCGATCGGTATCATCGCATCAATGGCCTTGATCCCCGTTTGCAGGGGTTCATTTACAGGCTGGCGGAAGATGACCCCGGGCGCTTTGCGCTCTAGCGGCATTTCATAAAGTTCCCCGGTAAGTGGGCCTTTGCCATCAATAGGTTTGGCAAGTGTATCCACCACACGACCCAAGACGCCTTCGCCGACTTTGACCGATGCAATCATGCCCGTACGTTTCACAACGGCGCCTTCCTTGATTCCCTGGGCATCCCCTAACAAAACGACTCCGACATTGTCTTCCTCCAAGTTGAGAACCAGCGCTCTCAGGCCATTTTCAAATTGAAGCAACTCCCCGGCCTGGGCTTTTGTAAGTCCATAAATTCGTGCCACGCCGTCCCCCACCGTGAGTACGGTCCCGACTTCTTCCAACTCCGCATCGGTTCGGGCGTGGGATAATTGTTCGCGTAATATTGCGGATACTTCTTCGGGTCTGATCTCTGCCATAAATTTTGTTCTAAATTAAAATTCTTTGATGTATGGATTCTCACTGAATCCCAACTTCAGCTTCTCCAGTTTACTTTTGATGGAGGCGTCGATCTGGCGGTCGCCCACGTTCAGGATAAAACCACCGATCAGGGATTTATCTACTTTTTCATCAAGTTCTACGACCTTCTTGTCGCTCAATTTTTTCACGATTTTTTCGATTTCAGTGCGAAGTCCCTTGTCGATCGGAATAGTCGTGGTAATGAAGGCCTTGCTGATGCCTTTGTATTCATTGTATGCATTATGGAATTCCTTTGCGATCGGAAGCAATAAAGGCTCGCGGTTCTTGCGGGTAAGAATGTCCATGATGGCCAGCGTGAGTTTGTTTACTTTGCCAGTGAAGATCTTTTCGAGAATGTCCCGTTTCTTTTCGTGGCGGATCACAGGGCTCTTGAGCATCATGGTGAACGCCCTGCTTTCCTTGCAAATGACGACGAAGGAAAGCATGTCCTTATGGACTTCTTCCAATACACCCTGCTCCACTGCCAACCCGAGCAAGGACTTCACATAACGCGATGCTACTCGTAAATCAGCCATCGGTCAATTCAGCTTTAACTCTTTGATAAACGTATCGGCGAGCTTCTTTTGTGAAGCATCTGTTGCGAGGTTGCTCTTAATAAGCTTCTCCGCAATTTCAATCGAGAAGGCGGCAACCTGGGCCCTTACATCCCGCAGTGCGGCTTGCTTTTCCGTGTTGATGACGGCCCTGGCGTCCTCGATGATTTTATCAGCATTTTTCTTCGCGTCTGCCTGGGCCTGGTCATGCAGGCGGCTGGCAGCCTCCCGGGCTTCCCTTAAAATGACGTCACGTTCCGCCCGTGTTTCCTTCAGTAACTTTTCATTATCCTCCTTTAATGAAGCCATTTCCGCTTTTGCTTTCTCGGCGGAATCAAGCGCTGTTTGAATGGACGTTTCTCGTTCTTTTAAGGAGGATAATATAGGCTTCCATGCCATTTTGGCGAGCAGGATAAATAAGCCAACAAAGACAACAGCCTGCCAGAAGAGAAGGCCGGTGCCGGGGGTTAGTAATTCCATGTGTTATTGGTTTATTGTGGATGTATTCATCCAAATTAATTCATTTACCTAAGTAAAGAAAACTTGCCCGGCCCATTGCCTAAGGCAAGTTTTCAATTTTGTTTGCGTCCGCAAATAAATCACAACAGCTTGGTGGCCGTTAGATTTGAAATCAGGAAGCAAATCACCAGCGCGAAAAGCGCAGCTACTTCCACCAGCGCCGCGATGATCAGCATGGAACCCTGCAACTTATTTGCAGCCTCCGGTTGACGAGCCATCGCTTCCATAGCAGAGCCACCGATGCGGCCGACTCCTATTCCTGCTCCAATGGCAGCCAGACCGGCACCGATACCGGCACCCATTACCGCGTAGCTGACGTCCAATAAAATTGAAAATAACATAACGTTAAGAGATTAAGTGAAACAAAATCCAGGTTCGCCCTGGAGTATCTATTTTGTGGTTTCCCACATTCTATGTCTTAATGATCGAGCGCGTGTTCTTCCACCGCCATTCCGATATACAGCGAAGTAAACAAGGTAAATACGTAGGCCTGAATTCCGGCAACCAATAACTCAATCAGGCTGATGAATAAGACAAAGAGAGAAGACCCGATTCCCACAGCCCAATTTTGAAAAATAAATGTCAATCCCAATAAACTCAGCAACACAATGTGTCCGGCCGTGATGGCAGCAAACAGTCGGATCATTAACGAAAACGGTTTCGTGAATATGCCAATGATTTCCACTGGAAGGATAATGATCCTCAGGGGCAACGGTACACCGGGTGTCCACAGGATGTGCTTCCAGTAATTCTTATTTCCACTGAAATTCGTAATCAGAAAAGAAAAGATGGCCAGGGTAAACGTCACGGCAATATTGCCGGTGAGGTTGCCGGCGCCCGGCAGCAGGCCCAGCAGGTTTCCGAATAGGATAAAGAAAAACAATGTCAATAAATAGGGCAGATACGTCTCGTATTTGGGTCCGATGTTCGGCCTGACTATTTCATCTTTCACAAAAAGCACAACCGGCTCGATGAAGGCCTGAAGTCCACGCGGAGCCTTACCCTTGTTTCTTTTATAGGCGTTCGCTACGGAAATCAGCACAGAGAATAGCAAACCGGCATTGATAAAAAGCATCATTACATTCTTGGTGATCGAGAAATCCAATACGGGAGATTCCCCCAGATAGATTTTGTTATGCTCCATCGTATACCCGTTGTACGCTACGGGTTGATGATGTTCATCGAAGAAGTGCCGGGAAGAAAAAATAGCGAGTCCTTGTTCCGGTGAGTAGACAATCACAGGAAGAAAAAGAGTACCATAATGACCATCAAAAAAATGCCAGACATGATGGTCCATGACGTGCTCGATGATCACCTCACTGATGTTCAACTTTCCTTTTCCTTCCGAATGATCTTGCGCCTGGACGGGGCCGAAAAAACAGAGTGAAAGAACAAAAAAAACAGCGAAAAAAACGGATTTTGAAAGGGATAAACGTCTTTTCATCAGGGCCTTGCTCGGGTCTTTTTAATTTGCCTGCAAAAGTATTGATTAATCCCCCAAAAAAAAACGCCCGATAGCAATCGGCATGATTTTTTTTTGGCCCTGCGCTGAATCCGCTTAGCGGTTTACAGCCGGGAAAAGGAATCCCACTTCAAGTCCGGTAAAAAGGAGGTAAGCCACGAGAAATAGAACAGCGTTGCCCATGGCTCCGGACTTGTCGCTGAAAATTATTACCAGGATAAACCCAGCATATGTCAGCATTTTCAGGACCATCGACAACAGGTAGGCCTGGGTAAACGATGTGGACTGCGCATGCCGGATCAAAAAATAAAAAATCACACTGGTCGAAATGCCTAAAAATAAAATGATCTCGGTAGCGAAGGAAGGTGTCGCATACAACCAATCCTGTTGCCCCCCCAAATAGACGGCCGACAGGAGCCCGGCGATCGCAATAGCGACAGAAATTAAAAACCGCAGCATATGATGTTATTTATTAATGGAGCGATATACCATGACCATCATGCCTGTGAACGTAATCAGCACGAAAGAAAGTAAAAAAACAGGAAAGGCAAATCCAAGGTATTGATCCAGTTTATACCCGCCCCACGCAGCAAGGGCGATCGCCGCAAACAACTGCACCGTGAGGTTGCCGTATTTCAGATAGGTGTTATACGGTTTTGAATTCTTCGGGGCGTTGCGATCGGGCTCCATTTTCACCTAGCTTAAGATCTTTTACCACCGCTCCCATTTTGCATGTTCCATTGAAAGCGGCCCCCGGCTCCACCACTAATTTTCCGGCGATGATGTCTCCGTGTACCGCTGCCGTTGCTTTGAGGATCAGTATTTCGGAGACTTCTATTTTGCCCCTCACTTCTCCTTCGATATCGGCGTTCTGGGCAGTGATATTACCATCCACATGACTGTCGTTGCCCAGCGCTACTTTCGATTTGGAGGTAATGTGGCCTCTTACTTTTCCTTCAATCCGGATATTGCCAAATGTCTCGATGTTGCCTTCCAGCACGGTGCCTTTGCCAATGACGTTGCTGGAATTACTGATCTCTTCCGCCGCGCGTTTTTGTTCTTTCGATGTTAACATAATTCAAAAGTTTAAAAAGTTACAAACTCTTCCGGGTTCAGGGAGTTGCCATTGTACCACAATTCGAAATGCAAATGCGGGCCATCGGTCATCTCTCCACTGTTGCCAACGATAGAAAGAATGTCTCCGGCATTCACAAAATTACCAACTTTTTTCAATAATTCGGCATTGTGCTTATAGAGGGAGATCAGGTTGCCCCGGTGCTGCACGGCAATCACATACCCCGAATCCTGAGTCCAGGACGCCATCATCACGGTTCCATCGGCAATGCACTTCACGGGCTCATTGGTCTTGGCTACAATATCAACTCCATAGTGTGCTTTCTTCAGATCGTACTTATCGGAGATAAAGCCGGTAATCGGTGAAAAGAAAAAAGTTTCCTGCAGCTCATGGTTTTTGTTGCTGGTCAAAGGAACCGAAAACTCTGACCGTTCAAATTCTTTTCTAAACAGCGAGTCGGATGCAGCCAACTTAAGGTTGCCAACAGCAGAAGCCGGCTTTATTGCGCCTTTCAATTCTTTGGCCGGGTCAACAAATCCACTGGACGTATCTCCGCTGAGGATGCGCTGGAAATTTTGAATGAACCGGTCCTTCCGGTCAATTTCAAGCGCCAGGGAGTCCACCTTTAACGCCAATGTATATAATTTCTTATTCTGCTCCATCTGCTCATGCCTGGGGTCAAACCATTTGGCCAAAAGTGTCTTGGACAGGAAAAGGCTGAAAATAAAAATGATGATGAAGACCGTAGCCGATATCACCATTACCTTGGCGTATGTAAATCCGATCGTCGATTTCTCCGCGAGGTTCTCTTCATTGCGGATGACCAACTGGTATTTGGTCGTAAAGCGATCGGATAGGGTCTTCTTTTGTTTCAAACCGGCAAATTTTGCCAAAATTAGATATTCCGGCTGATTATAATATTGAATATCTGTTTTTTACGTTTGTATCTTAAATCATCAGTAAGTTGCTTTCCCGGATAAAATACCTCTTTTCGGCTGCCAGCGTGCTCGTCATGTTGGCCTGGACAGGCTGTTCGGTCGAACAAAACACCATCACAGCAAACGCTTTCCATAACCTCACCGCTCACTACAATGGGTTTTACTACGCCCGTGAAAAAACACATGAGGTGGAGCTAGTCATCTTAAAGAGCCTGGATGACGATCACAATCAGATTCTACGATTGTTTCCCAAGCTGGACACTACACTGGCCAAGACCTATTCCAAGGATACGGATGAAATTATCAAAATGGCTTCCATCTCTATCCAGCGGCACCCCAACAGCAAATGGGTCGACGATAATTATGTGCAGGTCGGTTTGGCGCGCTTGTACGCCAGTGATTTTGTGAATGCGATTCAGACCTTCAAGTTTGTCAACACCAAAAGCAGGGACCCCCGTATGCGCCACATTGCGCTCATCTACTTGATGCGCACGTTCATCGAGCAAGGCGAATTTGACAAAGCGGGGGAAGTTTTTCATTTTTTGGAAAAAGAAAAACTGGAAAGAACGAGCCAGAAAAACCTTTACCTGGAGAAGGCCTACTTCTACCAACTGCGCAACGATTATGACAACATGGTGCGCAACCTCACCAAGGCCGATTCTCTCCTTAAACGCAAAGACCGCAAGGGTCGAATCTATTTTATCGTTGGACAGGTGTACCAAAAACTCGGGTTTGAATCGGAAGCCTATAACTACTACAAGAAATGCCTGACGACCAACCCGGAGTATGAAATTGATTTCTATGCCCGCCTGAATATGGCCCAGGTAGCCAAACTAAACGACAAACGAGATGTGCGCACGGTGAGAAAGCAGTTCAGCAAGTTACTCGCCGACGCAAAGAATCAGGAGTTCAAAGACAAGATCTATTTTGAAATGGGAGAATTTGAGCGCAAACAGAATAATCTCCGGGAAGCTATCGAACGATATAAACTCGCCGCCCACGCCGGCAAAAACAAACGCATCCAGGGCCGGGCTTTTTTACGCCTTGGACAACTTCATTTTGACTCCTTGAAAAAATATAGTCTCGCCAAAGCCTATTATGATAGTGCCATCGCAGCGTTGCCACCCGATTATGAAAACTATGCGTCCATCAAGAAACGACAAGAAGTATTAGGCGAATTCGTAAAATACACGGAAACCATCACCTGGCAGGATAGCCTGCTGCTCATGGCCTCGATGGACACGCTGACGTTGCGAAAGCATTTGGACTCGGCTGTGGCAGCCAAAAAGAAGGCAGCTGAACTCGGCAAAAAGAAAAGAAAAAGATCGGAAGGCGCTGCCACCAGCGGTGGAAACCAAAGCAGCAATTCGTTTTTTAACAACCCTGATCCTAACGCCCAACAAATAGATTGGTACTTTGGAAACGCCTCCGCCGTGGCCCTGGGCCAATCTGAGTTTCAACGGATTTGGGGTACCATCTCGCTGGAAGACAACTGGCGCCGATCGAATAAAACACCCGCTATTGCTTCCCTCCCCGACCCCACCGCGTCAAACCAAACACCGGAAGAGAACAAAAAGAATCCAGAGAAAGGGCCAGCTCCCAAAGAGGTGGATGAGGTGGCGAATATCCTGACCCAACTCCCCACCACCGCGGATCAAAAAAAGGAAGCGCTCGCTAAGATTGAAGACGCTTACTTCAAATTGGGTGACTTATATTATTTCCAGTTGGAAGAAAAAGAAAATGCTGCCGGTTCCTACAAAAGCTTACTCAACCGGTTTCCTGGTTCCGAACATGAGCCGGAAGTACTGTATAAACTGTACCTCATCAGCCGCGAAAAGCATACGGAGGGAGACCATTATGCCAACCTGCTAAAAGAAAAATATCCTAACTCCACCTATACACGCATTTTATTAAATCCCGATTATTTGAAGGAAAGCAGCATCGCGGCTGAAAAACAAAAATTGATTTATAAAGAGGCCTACGAGAATTACCAATCCGGAAACCTCAGAGTGGCGCAGGAAAAAATCAATCAGGCGCTTAAGGAAGGTGATACCGGTTTTTCGCAACAACTTGAATTGCTGCAGATCCTGATCACCGGAAAGACAGAGGACATTGCGCGTTACCAGTATGAACTGGGGGAGTACGTCAAGAAATACCCCGACGGTTCGCTGAAATCCTATGCCGAGCAACTTCTCGCTGCCTCCAGAGCCTTGCAAGCTAAAATCGAAAAGGCCAAAGGTATCCGCTTCATCGCTTCGTTCAAGGAACCCCACTATTTTGTGATCGTGTACAAGATGGCTGATAAGATCACCGACCCCGTCTCTACCGGACTCGAATCATTTGATCGGACTGAATTCAGAGACCTGAAATTGAGCAGCAGCAACCTGATCCTGAATGAGGAGTTTGCCCTTACGATGGTCCTTCAATTTGCCGATCGGGAGGTAGCTATCGACTATTTCAATAAATTCAATTCTCAGGCCGCCTTAATGAAGCCCTTTGCCTTATATAAATTCTATACCTTTGTTATCACCAAAGATAACTTCGATCTTTTTTACCGAACTAAAGCACTGGATGAGTACCTCACGTTCTTCGACCGCAACTATCAGCCAAAAAATCCATAAGCTGCTGAAACTGGAGAGACCCTGGTTTCACAAAATCGCAAAATACACGTGGATCGCTTTCCTGTGCCTTGTCCTGGGCTTCCCGGTTTATGTTCTCAGCGTGGGCGTTGACCTCTTTGGCCTCTATGGGCCGATGCCCAGTATCCGGGAAGTAGAGAATCCGGAGAATGATCTTTCTTCGGAATTGATTTCCGCCGATGGAGTGTCCCTGGGCCGTTATATCCGGCACAACCGAAGCCAGGTCAACTACAATGAGCTGTCGGAGGAGCTCAGAAATACGCTCCTCATTTCGGAAGACCACCGCTTTAATGATCACTCCGGACTCGACTTCATCGCTTATCTCCGGGTGCTGCGGGGACTGGTCACCCTTAGTCCGGCCGGTGGCGGGAGTACGATCACCCAACAGCTGGCGAAGAATTTATATACGATGAATCCAGAGAAAAGCATGGACGGCTACATCGCCCGATTGGGGAATTTGCCGAAGCGGATTATACAGAAAACGAAGGAGTGGATGATCTCTATAAAGCTGGAAGAAGGGTTTACGAAAGAAGAGATCGTAACGATGTATCTCAATACGACCAATTTCAGTAGCAATGCTTTTGGGATCAAGGTCGCCGCCGAGACTTACTTTGATAAAGGCCCCGATAGCCTCAATCTTCAGGAGTCAGCGATTCTGGTCGGTATGCTTCAGGCCCCTTCCGCCTACAATCCGAAAATTAACCCGGACAATGCCTTGCGGAAACGCAATGAGGTCCTCTATAAAGTCTACCAAAGCGGCTACAAGATCAAGACGAAAGAACAGTTTGATTCAATCAAAGCCTTGCCCATCGAACTTAAGTATAGCGTTCAGAATCAAAATACCGGCATTGCTACCTACTTCAGAACCGTCACCGGCAACTTCTTAATGGCCTACTGTCGCGAGAGAGGCATCGACCTGTGGAATTCCGGCTTGAAGATCTACACCACGATCGACAGCCGTATGCAACGTTATGCCGAGGAGGCCGTGGCCGAACACATGAAAACACTCCAGGCAAGCTTTAAAGAAGAGTGGGCCAAACGGAACCGGAACCCCTGGTCGGACGAAAATGGTCATGAGATCAGGGATTTCTTATCCAAGCGAATCCGAAAGACAGATGCTTATAAAATGTTTGCTGAGAAATACGGAGAGCGTTCCGATTCACTGAAGATCATGCTACGGTTAAAAAAAACGATGCCAATTTTTACCTGGGATGGTGAACGGGACACCCTGTTCAGCAGTATGGATTCCCTTAATTATTACGAGCGATTTTTGCAAACCGGGATGATGTCGATGGATCCGTCCACGGGTTATATCCGGGCCTGGGTCGGTGGCATTAATCATAAATACTTTAAGTTCGATCACGTCAAACAAAGCACACGACAGGCCGGATCAACCTTCAAACCGTTTGTGTACGGCCTTGCGATGGAGTCGGGCTATTCCCCCTGTCACCCAATGAAAGATATTGCCCCCAGTTTCAAAGTCCCTGGCAAACCCTGGTATCCGCGCAATGCGGAGGGGCCACCGTATGGCAATGGAGAGGAAATGAATCTCCGCCAGGCGATGGCGCGGTCTGTCAATTCCATCACGGCCCAAATGCTTAAAGCACTCGGAGAAGACAACGTAGTCGAGTTTGCACATCGAATGGGAATAGAAAGCAAATTGGACGCGGTGCCTTCTCTTTGCCTCGGAACGAGCGATGTCTCGCTTTACGAAATGGTAGGAGCCTATGGGACCTTTGTCAACAGCGGGGTCCACATTGATCCTGTTTTTATTACGCGCATTGAAGACAAGAATGGAAATGTCATTGAGAACTTTATTCCCAAAACAAGGGAATCCATTAATGATCAAACGGCCTATAAAATGATTTATATGTTAATGGGCGGTGTCGAAGAACAGGGAGGAACATCCTCCGGACTGGCCACTGACCTCCGGGAAGACAATGAGATCGGAGGTAAAACCGGGACAACCCAGGATGCTTCCGATGGCTGGTACATCGGTGTTACCCATGATCTGGTCTCGGGGGTCTGGGTAGGCGGCGATGAACGTTCCATCCGTTTCCCCTCGTGGGTCTTCGGACAGGGTGGTCACAGTGCACGACCCATTTGGGAAGGGTTCATGAGAAAGGTCTATGCCGATCCGTCCACGGGCGTTAAAAAAGGACGCTTCCAACGGCCCTCTTCGGGCCTGGATGTTGCCCTGGATTGCAACCGATACAAGGAGAACCCCGACTCCGTCCAGGTAGATGATAAACCGTGGGACATTAAGAATAATTGAATTCCACCCAAATTTTGTTTCCCGCAGATCGCGCAGATTTACGCAGACTGAATTCCGGCTACTAAATCTGGACGAAATGAATGCCAATTTCGCTACGCAAATCTGAGCGATCTGCGGGAAATAAATGCCGCACCTCAGCGTAAATCTGCGCGATCTGCGGGAAATAAATGCCGCACCTCAGCGTAAATCTGCGCGATCTGCGGGAAATAAAGCCGCATACGGCGGTGAACAAATGGATGTCCAGGATCGTTTGTAGAAAGTCAATCCCTTTTTCTGATATCTTGAAGACAAATGCCTCCTACTATTAAAGATCATGCTTCCTCCCTGCCCGATGCCCCCGGTGTCTATCGATTTTATAATGAAGAGGGGGTCTTGATCTATGTGGGAAAGGCCAAGAGCCTGAAGAAACGGGTCAGCAGTTATTTCAACAAGCAATCGCAATACAATCGAAAAACAGAAAAGCTGGTGTCCGAAATCCGGAAACTGGAATTCACCCTGGCCAACACCGAATTCGACGCCTTGCTGCTGGAGAATAACTTCATCAAACAAAATCAGCCGAAGTATAACATTTTACTAAAGGACGACAAGACCTTTCCTTATCTCTGCATTTTAAAAGAGCGCTTTCCCAGGATCATTTCGACCCGCAAATACATCCCCCGCCAGGGTGAATACTTCGGACCTTACTCCAGTGTGGTTTCGATGAAGAGTGTATTGGAATTGGTCCGCCAGCTCTATTCGATCCGCACATGCACCCTGTTGCTTTCCGAAGAAAACATTCAGCAAAAAAAATTCAAGGTTTGTTTAGAGTATCACATTGGCAATTGCAAAGGTCCATGTGAAGGGCTTCTGGATGAAGCGGCTTACCTGGACGAAATAGTACAGGCCAGAAATATTCTCAAAGGAAACCTAAGCGTTGTAGAAAATTATTTCACTGACCACATGGACAAGGCTTCACAAGAGATGGAGTTTGAGCGGGCTGCCTTGTTTAAACATAAATTGGAGTTACTGGAAAAGTTCCAGACAAAATCGTTGGTCGTCAACCGGAAGCTGACGGACATTGATGTGATTACGATCACCAGCGATGATCAGGACGCCTTCATTAACTATATGCAGGTGAAAGAAGGGGCGATCATTTTCTCAAAGAACCTGCAGGTCAGGAAGAAACTCGATGAAACCGACGAGGACATTATTAGTCTGGCGGCACACGAATTAAGGACCGAATTCAGAAGTACGAACTCCATCCTGTTCAGCAATTTGCCTGTCACCGTTAAACTGGAGGAAGTGGAAAACGTTGTTCCGCAAATCGGCGATAAGAAAAAACTCGTTGCCCTGTCCCTGAAGAATGCCTGGTACGCCAAAACAAAAAAAGAAGCGGAAAAAAACGAACGAAAGGAAAAGAAAAACAAGGTGC
>Ga0193722_1000117_pt1 | contig 16917 bp, 9 predicted proteins | sample H2m1metaG_FD_143044 | JGI IMG/M metagenome (GOLD analysis project Ga0193722, IMG submission 143044) | Soil microbial communities from a riparian zone of the East river system, Colorado, United States - H2m1 | ecosystem: Environmental > Terrestrial > Soil > Riparian zone | place: USA: East River...
GATGAAGGGCGAGGCGCACTCCTGCTTTTTCCGCGACGGGTATTACCGCATCCAGAAAGTACTTGAGGTTGGCCCAGATCGCATCGGCTTTATGAACGCCAATCTCCGGTTTGGCGGGAATGTCTTTGGCCCGGCTGTAATCATAGCCCGTCACGCCGGCGCCACCGCGTCCCGAAGTCTCATAGTATCCCTCGATGAGCCGGTCGACGTAAAAATTATACTCTACGGTGGGAAGTCCGGAGGCCCCGGCGACACGGACCGACTCGCGGAAAACGTCAATGTCTGCGTCCCGGCCGGGCCGGGCGAGAACGATGGCCGGGCTTACGCTGTGCATCCGGATGAGGGGAGTGAGTCCATTCATTTTCAGGTGCTCCATACCGGAACGCATCTCATCTTCTTTCCATCCCGACATGCCCCCGCTGATGTTGATATAATTAACGCCAAGCTGTTTAATCCGCCGGATGCGGTCTTCATCGGCGTCGAGCGGACACATCATACAGATCTTCGGTGTTGCCGGTCCTTCGGAAGGTGGCCATGTTTTTTTGGAGTGAGCAGGCCTGAATTCGCCTGCCGCGCTGAAAGGAAAGACCGCGGTTGCGGCGGCGGTCTTGATGAAGTTCCTTCTGTTTTTTATCATATACTGGATTTGGCTGGAATAATTCTTTGGGACAAAATCAAATTAGCCTTTGTCATTGATCATGTTTTGACGATTGATAGGAGTAGGACCCAACTCTTGCCCGAAAAGCTTCAGCACCGGGTTGACTTTGTCCATGCGCAAGGTGGTTTTGCCTTGCTCAAGATCCCGGATGAACCGCGGTCCTACTCCCGCTTTTGAAGCCAAATCCGGCTGAGTGAGATTGAGTGACTTTCTCTTTTTCCTTAGATATTCCGAGATCGTTGTGCGTGAATCTTCCATATTATACCCGATCAGGTATAAGTATAATGTTTTATTTGATAATATACCCGATCGGGTATCATGTAAATCAAACAAATCAATAGATACCCTTTCGGGTATAATAACTCAACATTAGGGCGTTTTGACAAAAAAAAATTTTACCTGTACCTTAGAGTCATGATAAGAATTATTAAACGGACCTCTATGGATAAGCTAGCAAAGACAAATTCTTCACCCGTTGATGGCGATAGACTTCAACGATTGAACGATTATGTAAGATACCTTGAGCTGACTGCGAAAAGTAAGGCAAAACCCTCTACCCTCTACCCTGGAACCAAATCAATTGCAAAATGATCGGAAGGATAATATGGGTCAGTCGCAGCCGCAAATGCTTCAACGCCTGGGAGATATAGTTTTCCACTGTCCGGTTGGAAATGTTCATTCGCTCTGCAATGCGTTGTATCGGTTCGTGCTCTATCCGGCTCATGCGGAAAGCGGTCTGGCACTTTTTCGGCAGTTCGGAAATGCGCTCGTCAATGGCTTGCTGCAGGTCTTTCAGCTCCATCAATTCCTGATTTGAATTGTCCGTTCTCTCCAGACTAAATAAGGTGAACTCGGCAGCGTATTTTTTCCGGACTCGGTCAGCGCGGATATAACTCAGTATCTTATGCTTGGCGGCCCCGTATAAATAGGATCCCAGCGAAGTGGTAATCTCCAATGATTCACGCCGGACCCAGAGCGAAACAAAAATTTCTTGTACAATCTCTTCACTGGTTTCTTTGACGTGAACCCGTCTGTAAACATACCTGTACAAGCGATCGGCAAAGAAGTCATAGATCACCTCAAAGGCCTTCTGGTTTCCCTCTCTTAATGAAGGTAACAGATTGCGATGATCATATCCGTTGGGACTCATTGAGCCTAAATTAAGATTCTATTAAGAAACTGCGAAACATTTTAGTGAAAAAGTTTTCGCTTTTCTTCGCAACCAATTCCTGTGTTATAAATAATATGTCTTCTCACCGTGTTCAGATCCTTCGTTTACCCTGCCCTGTAATTGGGAGAAATTTAATTATTTCTCCAATTTGAAAAACCCTATTCTGGCTTGGAAAGTCGGTCGGACTGTAGTGAGCCTCCTCCTGTTTCTCATAGCTATACCATTTTGTTTTCGGCAAAAACCCTGAAACTTCGATAAATTCTGCCTTTCCGGGTTTTTCATTAAAAAAAAGTTTCCAGTGACTATGCCTATCGTCTCTCTGAGGCTACCTACACAATGAAAAGGCATTTCACTTTAACGCTGCCTTACAGCAAAAAAAGTTCGCAAGCCCGGAAATCAACTTTCCTGTCTGCGATTAAACCCATGGTTATGAGAGAACTTGAATTCAAGCGGCTAATTGAAAAATACCAGCAGGGTCTGTTATCCGGCAGGGAAAAACGACTGTTGGATGAATGGTTTGCTGCCATGGGTCACGACAAGGTCCACCCGATCTGGTCGGCAGAGGACAAACTTACCCTGAAGACAAAAATTCTGCAACAGATAGAAGAGGAGAAAATAAAGACAGAGGCCGGCGAAGAAAGTAGTTTCATTTCTTCGCGAAGACTGCCCGTTTTCTGGCGCAGAAGTCGCTTCCAAGCCACCTATCGTATTGCGGCCTCCCTCTTCCTCCTGGCAACCGTTTCCTATTTCGTATGGCAATTCCGGCGAACGGAACCGGGTGCGGTGCAAGTTCTCCAGGCTACCGCTGTTGGTAATGTCAATAAAGTCCTGCTCTCCGACGGCAGCCTGGTATGGCTGAAAGGAAACAGCATGCTTACGTATCCTAAAGAATTCATTGGAAAAGAACGCCATGTCACCCTCCTTGGCGAGGCCCTTTTTGAAGTAACCAAAGACCCTTCCCATCCTTTCGTCATCCAGTGCGGAGAATTGACCACGACCGTATTGGGAACCAGCTTTAATATAAAATCGCACGAGAAGAACATTGAAGTAGTCGTGCTGACCGGCAAGGTATCCCTTACCTCCGTCAGTGATAAGCAAGGCATCGTTGTATTGCCCAACGAAAAAGCCGTTTACAACGGGTTGAACAAGCAACTTGTCAAAGTAGAAACGGTGAAAAAAGAAGAGAAAATAGCCACCGTGGCGAGTACGGAATACAGGATGGACTTTGACGACACCCGAATGGGCGAGATTATCCGAAGGATCGAGGGCAAATTCAACGTAAAAGTTATGATCAGCGACCCAAAGCTTGGCAATTGCATGATCACGGCTGATTTTACCGATCAGTCCCTGGATAAAACATTTGACATGATCTCCCAAGCCCTCGGCTTTGAATACGAAATTGATGGAAATCAAATATCACTCCGAGGTACCGGCTGCGACTCAGAGGGAGGGCCGGAGCAACCTAAAGCTTTAATTCAATAGCCATGAAAACAGCAGAAAAGAACCATTCTCCATGAAAAAAAGGCCCCGACAAAGTCGGGGCCCCATTTAGTGCCCGCCCAGTCCCGGGTAAGGAAAAGTCGGGCAGCCTGTCTCATTCAACTACTTGAAATCAACAAACAATCAAAATTATGGAAAAAAATTCTACTTGCTTCAGACTGGCAGGGAAACTGCGTATCGGCCGTAGTTTTAGCATTGGCAGACTTCCGAGCCAGCCCGACAGAAGGAGGCTAATCTGGAATCTTATGAAACTATCGTTAGTACAGATCACGGTTGGAATGATCTTCTCCGGAATGGCAATAGCACATGATGACCGCGCCCAGGAAGTGCTCAGCAGGGAAGTATCATTGAACCTGAAAGAAGTAACGCTGAAAAAGGCCCTGAATGAGTTGGAAACAACCACGAAGGTAAAATTTGTATACAGCCGCAACCACCTTAAACTGAGCGATAAAGTTTCCCTGGTAGCGGAAAAGCGACAATTGGGCGAAATACTGGAGGAACTCCTTGCCCCGCGCAATATACAATTCAACGTACAGGACGGTAACGACTACATCGTACTCACCCTGCACAAGGACAATGGACCTACTGCCGCAGTAGAAGAAAACCCCGAAAATGGGGTACATAGTGATGTTGCTGACGGTACCATAACCGGTACGGTCAAAGATGCCGCGACGCAACAAACGTTGCCCGGTGTGAGTGTTGTTGTTAAGGGCACAACGAATGGAACGGCTACGGATGCAAATGGTAAATACTCGCTCAATCTTGGACCGGGTGAAACTACGCTGAGCTTTAGTTTTATTGGCTACAAAACGATGACGGTAGAGGTGGGAGGAAGGACCACTATTGATATTTCACTGGAGGCGGATATTGCCATCCTGAATGAAGTGGTGGTGGTGGGGTATGGAACCCAGAAAAAAGTAAATCTGACAGGAGCCGTGAGTACGGTCAACTATGATGATCTGAAAGATCGCCCTACACAGAACGTTGCGCAGGCATTGCAAGGTGTTGTTAACGGTTTGAATATCAATACCGGTGCGGGTGGTGGGATGCTGGACGTTGCTCCAACGATCAATATCCGGGGTAACGGCACAATTGCTACAGCACCCGTAGGCGGAACGACATCGACCGGTTTCTCCCGCCCTGGCCCTGTTCCTCAAAACTCCCTTTCAACTCCATTGATTTTGATAAACGGAATTGAAGGAGATATCAACTCCCTCAATCCCCAGGATATCGAGAGTATTTCGGTATTGAAAGATGCCGCATCTTCTTCCATTTACGGTTCCCGCGCTGCTTTTGGCGTGATGCTGATTACTACGAAAAGCGGTAAAATGGGAAAGGATACGAAAATGCAGATCAGCTACTCGGGCAACATGCGTTTCTCCTCTCCGATAGGGTTGACTTCGTATGCCGATGCATGGTCTGCTTCTATGTATAACATAGAGGCATACGGCAACAGTGGTTCGGCGCCCACGTATCTCCAGCCGAAAACCATAGCCGGTCAGACCGCATTTCACGATGGCACGGGTCCTGAATGGGGTCCGCCCGACCCGCTTAATCCTAAATATTATCCTGCATATTATGGATCGACCGACTGGAACAAGGCGCTGTATAAAAGCTCTGTTCCTGCATCGTCGCACAGTTTGAATATTCGCGGAGGAGGTGAAAATTTTTCTTACTACATCTCCGGCAACAGACTGGATCAATCCGGTCTGTTGAGGGCCAGCCCCGAGAATTTTGATCGTTCTACCTTAAATCTTAACCTGACTGCCAAACTCAGTAAGGAAGTAAAGTTGGAGTATATCGGTAATTTTAACTGGACCAAGTATGATGCTCCGAGTTATCTTCAATGGGGATTCTTTTACACCAACTCCCGCAGAGCTGCCTATCAGCCTTACCGGTATCCCGATGGCACGTATGCCAGCGATATGCCGATTGCTATTGCTGACGGTGGAAGGTACACGCAACACAAAGATCAGAACAATCATAAGCTGACGTTTACAATTAACCCGGCGAAAAATTGGAATATCTACCTCAACGGGAGCTCGAACATAGGAACGGACATGCAGGATGTAAACCAAAAACCTATTTTCCTGCATTACCAAAATGGGGAAAAATACGGGGTTGGGATCAACACGTCGGCTTACGGTCAGAGCATTGGTGATAGTTATGTAGGGAATAAAGTTTACCGGACTACGTACTACACGACCAATATGTACACCGACTATTTCAAGCAAACGGAGAGCGGCCACTACATTAAGGGGTTGGTCGGTTTTCAGGCTGAGCAAAATCATTTCAGCGGCTTCGGCGTTGGAAGAAGTGGTTTGATATCACCTAGTATCACTGCCCTTGATGCCGCCACGTCTGTACCCAGAGATGTCTTTGGAAATTCTCAGACCTGGTCCGCCGCTGGTTTCTTTGGCCGGATCAACTACAACTTCAAGGAAAAATACTTGTTGGAAGTGAACGGCCGGTATGATGGCGCGTCACGCTTTGTTGGCGACAAACGGTGGGGCTTCTTCCCCTCTTTCTCAGCGGGATGGAATATTACCAACGAAGAGTTCTTTCACCCTCTCAGTAATCACATCAGCCTCCTGAAAATACGCGGATCCTATGGATCGCTCGGAAATATGAATACAACGAACTTGTATCCATTCTACCCCACGGTACCCCTCGCCATTGGCCAAGTCAACCCAACGACTACCGTTAGCACGGGTCTCCCCAACAGCAGCGTTAACTGGCTATTGAACGGCGCGCTTAGTAACGTATCCGGTGCGCCCGGTTTGGTCAGTTCAGCGTTGACCTGGGAAAGAGTCCAATCCTGGGATATTGGACTTGACTACGGAATCCTGAACAATAGACTGACAGGAAACTTTGATATCTTCAGACGGACCACGATCGGGATGGTGGGCCCTCCGCCACCCCTTACCAACACGTTAGGAACGACTACCCCTCCTACAAACAATGCGAACATGTATTCCGCTGGTTTTGAGGTGCTGATCACGTGGAATAACAGCTTCAAATTGGCAAATAGTCCGTTTTCCTATAGTGCAGGCATAAATATGTCTGACGAAACGCAAACCATTACCAAATATAATAACTCAACACCCGGGTTCTATTCCTGGTACGCTGGCAGGAAAGTCGGGGAAATCTGGGGCTATACCACGGAGGGAATGGCAAGAACGACAGAACAAATGGCTGCCCATCTTGCGTCTCTGCCGAACGGCGGCCAAACTAATCTTGGACTGGTGTGGCAGGCAGGTGACATTATGTATAAGGACATGAACGGAGACGGTAAAATCACTTCGGGTAGTCAAACGCTTAAAGATCCGGGAGATGTTACCATCATCGGAAATGATCTTCCCCGTTACAAATTTGGTATCAATTTGTCTGCAGCGTGGAAGGGGTTTGATTTCAGGGTGTTCCTGCAAGGAGTTGCCAAAAGAGATATCTGGCCTGCGACACAACGCGTTGTTCCGGGCTACTCTGACGGGGATTTTACCTTCTGGGGAATGGCCGGAGATCCTAACAACCAGCAGATCTTAACGCCCCATATGGATTTTTATCGTCCGGAAGGCGATCCGTATGGTGCTAATCTGGATGCCTATTATCCACGTCCCTACTCAGCCAGTGCGCAGAATCAGCTGACGCAAACCCGCTATCTGCAGAATGGCGCGTATATGCGTCTGAAAAACCTTCAGATAGGATACACGCTGCCAATGGCCTTCACCAAAAAAGCGCATATTCAAAAGGTTCGGATTTATGCGAGTGGTGATAACCTGCTGACGTGGACCAAACTGACAAAAGTCATCGACCCTGAAAGCTTTATGGGAATAAATAATACGGGGGGTGGCGCCGGATCAATAGGCACTGCCTACCCCATTAGCAGGGTGTACTCGTTCGGTGTAAACATCAATTTCTAACAAACTAATTATGAAAAAGATCTTATATACATTTTCATATATCCTGTTGCTAACGATACTTTCGAGTTCGTGCAACGATTTTCTTGACAAAGTGCCGGAATCAAAAATTACACCTCAGGCGTTTTTAAATACGGAGACGGATTTGGGAACGTATGCGATGGGCGGGTATCAATACTATGCCGGTTCTCCGTTCAATATTTTGCGGTTTGAATACCACAACGACATGTGGTTAAATACAAATAATGGTACGCCGACTACGTTTTGGCTTCCGGGTATAAAAAGAGTACCCGCCGATTTTGGTAGCTCCCAATCGCTGGGCGGCTGGGTCTTTAACAGAATCAGGAACCAGGTTTACTTTATTGAGCAAGTAATTCCCAAGTACAAGGCAGGTCTGATCTTAGGGAGTGATCCCAACATCAGACATTATATCGGAGAGGTGTATGTGAACCGCGCTGTAAATTATTTCGATAAACTCCAGATTTTCGGTGACTTCCCGATTATTAGAAAAACCTACACCGATGCGGACAAGCAAGCGCTGATTGATGCCAACAAACGCGTGCCTAGAAATCTGTTAGCACGGTATATTCTCGCTGATCTGGATACCGCGATCACGTATTTGAATATGAATAACAAGAACCGGACCACGAAAGACGTTGCGCTGCTGCTGAAGTCCAGGGTTGCCCTTTTCGAGGCCACCTGGGAGAAATATCACCAAGGCACCCCTTTTGTACCCGGTGGTCCCGGATGGCCGGGCGCTTCGTACAATCCTGGATTTTCTATCAATATTGATGCAGAGATCGATTTTTTCCTCACTCAGGCCATGGATGCAGCAAAACAAGTGGCGGACAAGTATGATCTGACTACCAACTCCCATGTGATGAATCCGGCGTACGGTGTAGGAGCGACAGGCGTGGGATGGAACCCGTACTATGAAATGTTTGTCTCCAAAACCGACGCGTATCCTGAAGTTCTGCTTTGGAGAGATTATGACAGAAGCCTTGGTGTTTATCATACTGCCGGAGGTTCCATGTCTTCTGGTCCGAATAATGGTTGTGGGATAACCAAGCAGGTAATTGATGTCTTCCTGATGCAAAACGGATTGCCTAAATATGCTCCCGGATCGGGTTTTGGACTTGACTCGACCATTATGCTCGAAAAAGCAAACAGAGACGAACGCTTACAATTGTTCATCGATGGTGAGAAAGATGTTCGGTTTGTTGATAAGCCGGTACAATCCAACGCCTACCTGGAGCCCCCCATCAAAGGTGTAAACGCTACCGATGGAGGTGGATTGTGGGGCTATCCCCCCATTACGTTTGGAGCGATCAACCAGGCGAAGACAGGATATATGCCTCGCAAATATTACCCCTACGCTGATATAAAAGACTTTGGAAATTCTGACGGACAGGCAAATTATCCGGTTTTCCGGGCTGCTGAGGCTTACCTAAACTATCTGGAAGCCTCCTACCTTAAAGAAGGAAGTATCAATAGTACGGCGGCAGGATATTGGCAAAAACTGCGCATACGGGCCGGTGTTGATCCGGATTTTCAAAAAACAATTGCCAATACAGACCTGGCGCAGGAAACGAATTTGATGCGGTATTCCGGAACGTCATTCGTGGATGCCACAACGTATAACATTCGCAGGGAACGCCTCAGTGAATTTTATGCAGAAGATTTTGGACTCCCTGAAGGATTCCGTTGGATGGACATGAAGCGGTGGAGAGCGTATGATATGGCAAAAAATTATCAGCCGATGGGATTCAATCTCTGGGACAATGCGTGGAAGCATTACCCTAAACAATATCCAATTATTAATTTCGGGCCTAACAACGCGAACGTATCCAGTCCAAATGATGGCGTATACCTTTACCCGTATAGAACGAGTACGTCTAATCTGCTTTATAATGGTTGGAATTGGAGTCAGGCCTACTATTTAGAGCCTATTGGATTTCAGGCTTTTCAGCTGTCAACGACGGACGCAGGAAATCCCGGACAGACAATCTATCAAAACCCATATTGGCCTATAGAGTCCAATGGAGCGGCTACTCAATAGTGTGGTTTTTTTGATTCGCTGTAACACACCTTTGTCCTTTACCGGAATCCCCCTCTCCACCCTGGAGAGGGGCCTGGTGAGGACGGAAAAAATGATCGATTTTGAAATGAGAATTGTTATAAAGAATAGTGTTACACGACATCATTAAAAAAAAAGAAAATGAAAACAAAAAAAACAAAATCAATAAAGTACGCATCAGCGGTAGTTTTATTGACCTGCCTTTTCTTTTTGAGTGCGTTTGAAATGAAGGCCACGGAAAAAATAGGCCGGCCGGTCAGGGTGGTAAGTCTCGCTTTTAAGAACGGGAATTTTGCCGAGGTAATAAAAATTGTTGGTGAGGAAGCGGCAAAGGGAACCGATTTCATTGTCTTGCCTGAGACATGGCGCGGGCAGATCCAACCTGAAACCATCGATGGAGAAACCATAACAACCCTGTCGAAGCTGGCTAAAAAATACCACACGTATATTCTCTCGCCGATCGATTTGAAGGAAGGAAAGGCTCGCTACAACCGTGCAATACTGATCGACCGGGAAGGCAAAGTCGTTTTCGGTTATGATAAGGTCTATCCTTACTGGGCCGAATTTGACCTGAAAGCAGGGCCGGTTAGCCCGGGAGCAAATGGACAGATGGTGTATGACACCGATTTCGGCCGGATTGGTGTTGCGATCTGTTTTGACTCGAACTTTCCGGAAGTATGGCAAGCCTTACGAGACAAGGGGGCGGAAATTGTTTTCTGGCCAAGCGCCTATTCAGCGGGATCACAATTGCAGGCCTATGCTATCATGCATCACTACTACATCGTCACGAGCACCTACACGAAAGATTGTCAGGTGTATGACATTACCGGCGAACGGATCCTGGATGAGAAAAGTGATAACATCACCGTAGCGAGGATTACGCTTGACCTGGATCGTTCAATTTATCATGAGAATTTCAACATAAAAAAACGGGATGAATTGTTAAAGGCGCATGGTGATGAAGTAGAGCAGGAAGTATTTATGAACCGCGAACAATGGTTTGTGTTGAGGGCGAAAAAACCGGGCGTATCCGCCCGCGCGCTGGCCAAACAATATGGATTGGAAGAACTTACGGCGTATCAGAATCGCAGCAGAAGTGAAATCGACAAAAGACGCGGCTATGATTTTACAAAAAAAATATCTCGCTCTGAATGAGGAAATAGTGCTGGGTCATCTTTAGAACGTAACGCAGAGAAAGCACACGATTAAAAAGACAAGTTTGGAAATGAATGCTGGAGCGCTGGGCCTGGCCTGCTCGTGTATTGACGTGTCATGCCGGAGAACACGATCCGGCCTGTCAGCCGAAGCTGTCTCAGTGGGCTTGCTGTGCACGGCATAAGGTAATCACATAAATAAGCTGTTAAAAAGAAAATAGTTGCATGAAAAAAATTCTGGTCCTGTTAATTTTTGAATCGGTTGCATTCCTAATCTGTGCACAGGGTCCGGTCGGGCCTTTGCCCAAATCAAATGTGAAACCGATGCCGGTTGGGGAATGGCCAACCTTTCGCGCCGACAATAACAGAGATGGCAGAGTGGAAGCAACAGGTGAATTTAAGAACAGCGTGAACCTAAGTCAGTCCGTTGATTTTTCGACGTCGGAGGCATACGGTGAACTTTCCCCCGGCAGCAATAAGTCTTCCGTGAAGTATGCCAGAGGTGAAATAAACAAAGCAGACGAGCTTCTTTCCTTGTCCGCCGAATGGCAAACCGAAAGCAAGGCTTATCTGGATTTATACGGCGACGGGAAAATCACCGCCGTATCCACCATGCAAAACACAAAATACGCAACGCTTTTCAATGGGGATGCCAACTATTACCGGATTGAAGCCCACGACGGATTCGGTGTTACCAGTAATGTAAATGACAATGTTTTTGTTGGTATTCGCGTCTACAAAGGAAATACGGATGAGCTCATCGTAGAAAAGAGATTTCCGAAAGGAGACTTTATGCAAAGGCCGCATGTTACCGTGGCCGATATGAATAATGACGGACAAAAAGATATCATCATCACCAGTTGGGAAGGCATTTATGTATTTAACAATAAAGGAGATTCCATAGCCGGTCTCAGTCAAAACGTACCCGGCTGGCACCATCTGCGGAAACGCGGTTTTGCCAATATTGTAGATATCGACGGCAACGGGTATAAGGATGTCGTTATCATAAGTTCATTACCCTGGCATGTTGATGTCATTAAAAATGATGGAGGTGTACTCAAATTTGGCTGGACGAAAATATTCGACGAGCATGTCGAAAGCGCAAATAAAATATCAAAACCTATTCTAAACAGTGTAAGCGACTTTGATGGAGACGGCACCTATGAAGTTCTGGTCAATGTGTATAACTATAACGACGACCACAATTGGGCGGGTGTTTTGTTCGATGCAACCAACGGAAAAGTAAAAGCGCAAATAAAGGGAGCCTATGTTTTATCGGCAGAGGATGTAAACCATGACGGGAAATATATTTTTTTCTGTACGGAAACGCAGGATCAATCGGTGCCCCTTGCCGCAACGTTAAAGGCCGTCGCGTTTAACAACGGTGGGATCAAAGAGGTTTTACGCATTGACAAAGGTGAATGGATCAACCCGAGAATAGCCAATACCCTTCCGACCTTAACAACGCATAACGACGGCATTTCCAGCCTGGGCGACGACGCCGTGCTGTGTGTGGATTATGAAAACATAGGGCAAAAAGCATTTTTTGCCAAAACCAGAAATACAGACGGGAGCACCGTAATAAACGGCTATTATGTATCGAAGGAGGGGAGCGTGAGAAAGGCGACTCTTGGCGTAACCATTCCACCGGGGATGTATGGAGAGATCCTCAGGAGCAGGAAGAACGCCGATGGTAAATCCAGTCTACTATTACAAGTAAAAGCGTTCGGGACCCCCGGTGGTACCGTACAGATCACAGGAGCCAATGCGAAAAACCGGGGACGCTTTATCAGTACAGGTAAAAAACTGTACGTCCCCGTCGTGGCGGACATCAATGCAGATGGTTTTCCAGAGATCGTCATTCCCAATGATGTTGGCGAGGTGTTGTGTTTTGGCAGAAACGCCGTGGGAACGTTGACCCTTCAGTGGAAAGTGCCCGGTCATGGTATGCTGTGGCAATATGCTCAGGCCATGGACTATGGTATTGCTGTTGACGATATCAATCACGATGGCTATAAAGAGGTTATTGTAAGCGGTGCGAATGAGGCAGGTGCCGTACTCTTTCTGTATGATCACAACGGCAAGGTGTTGTGGCAAAAAGGCTTTCCGGAAATTAATGCCGGTGATATGACTGCTTTTGATGGCAATCTGGCATTTTTTGGGACGGCGCAATCCTCGAAACGGAAAAACAGGGATGTTATCGTGACCGTCCAAAGAGGAATTGCCCATGGAGGGAAGACGTATTGTCTCAACGGAACGGATGGGTCTGTCATATGGGAACTGAATAGATTGGCCGCAGACAACGGAAAGGGGAGGATGATCGACAGCGGGGCGGCGGGAAATATTTTTTCGACTTATGATATTGACGGTGACGGATCGGATGAAGTCATGTGCGGCTATGGCAATATTGTATTTTTTGCCGACAGCAATGACGGCACGATCAAGTTTAAATCATTCATGCGAAAGGTATTTACCGACAAATACGATTATCCCGGAAAGGGATACTCCTCTTTCTGGATGCAGCAGATTTTACCGGTTGCGTTCCGTAACAAGGGTGAGATCGCGCTTTCCTGCTTCAATACCGGTGTTGCGGCGGGAACCATGAATACGAGCGGTATCCTCTCCTGGTGTCCGGAAAAACTTGAATACAACGATCGGTTTTGGCAATGCATGGCCAACCTTGACGGAGACGGGAAGCTTTGGGTTGTCGAAATTTCAACACGGTCTTCGGATACTGTTCCTGTGTTGTTTGCCTATGATCCGGCAAACGGAGCAGGGCATAAAACCTTTTCTATGGAAATGCCGGGGCTCAAACCGGGGTATACTTCGGCGATCATGCCGGTTGCCTGTGATCTGAATGGCGACGGACGCGATGAAATAATCATAAGCAACAACACCGGCGTTTCCTGTTTTGGTTATAGCAATGGTAAGATGACGGTCTTATGGAAATACGAAGCGTCCGGTTGCGGACCGGCCGTTATTGCCGACATCGACTCCGATGGTTTCGTTGAAGTTATCGTTGCGACGCAAAACGGAAAAATAATGGTCCTCGACAAATAATAAATAAGTAGTGACTCTGATTAAATAAGCTCATTTCCATGAAACAAATTTTACTGCTATTCATTTCAGGATCATTCCCCTTCCTGACCAGCGCCCAGGTTCAGGTCAGGCCCTTGCCTTCGTCCGGTTATGAAAAACGAATTAAGGACTTTATTGATAACCTGACTGTTGTGGATACGCATGAACATCTGATGAGTCCGGCCAATCTTAAAAAAAGAACGCCGTTGGATTTTATGCTCCTGCTACAGGGCTATTCGGATTTCAGAACGGCAGGAATGCCGAACATGAATTTGGTCCTGAAGGACTCTCTTTCCCCAAAAGAAAAATGGCAAATCGTGAAGCCCTATTGGGAGGCGTCGTCGAATACAACCTATAATCGCATCGCCCTTCTCACGGCCGATAAACTCTTTGACATTAAAGATATCAATGAGTCAACCGTGACGGAACTTTCGGACAAAATCAGCAAGGTCTACCAGACTGACAATTGGATTAACAGCGTTATAGAAAAGAGTAAAATCGATTTTGTTATTGAGGACAACCTCATGCTGCAAAAGGAAGCGAAGCCATTCGGAAGTGAACGGTTTCGCTACGTTAAACGATTTGATAATTACATCGCCGTTAACTCGCGGGAGAAGATAAATTACATTGCCCAACAACACAATAAACACATTCAAACGCTGGATGCGTTAGTAGAAACGCTTGGAGCCGATTTTAAAGCCGCGGTGGAACAGGAAATCGTTGCAATAAAGATCGGCATGGCCTACCGCCGGATTTTATACTTTGAAGATGTAACAAAGGAAAAGGCAGAGGAGGTTTTTAATACAGTAATGAATATGGATGAGAGAATGCTCTCTGCCGCCGATGTGAAGCCCTTACAGGATTATATGGCGCATCGCGTTCTGGACCAGGCTAAACTGTACAACGTACCGGTCCAGATCCATACGGGTTTCCAGCAATATGGGAATACGATCAGTAATGCGAATCCTACCCACTTAATCAATTTGTTCAGGGAATACCCCGGTGTAAAGTTTGTTTTATTCCATGGAAGCTACCCGTATGGCGGAGAGTTGTCGGCGATCGCAAAAGCGTTCGGAAACGTTTACCTGGATTTGACGTGGGTCTATGTTCTTTCTCCATCGTTTAGCGTGCGGTATCTGCACGAATGGCTTGAAACCATTCCGGCTTCAAAGATAACGGCATACGGAGGGGACTACGGAAATGTAGAAAATGCCTATGGACATCTTCTGGTCGCAAAACAGATTGTTTCGAGGGTCCTGATCGATAAAGTGAAAGATGGCTATTTCTCTGAGGGGGAGGCAAAAAAAATTGCACAGATGATGCTGCATGATAATGCCGTACAGATTTATAAACTCTCTCCTTCAAACCGAATGTACCCTGAACAGCTCTATTATTCAGAACCTCCCCCACCGCAGAAGAAGTGAAAATGATGAATCGGAATGTTGATATCGATAACGTAACAATTATTTACCCATGAGAACAAAACCGGTAGTCCTCTTTTTCATGCTGTTCGTGTTTACAAGTTATTCGCTAACAGTTGACGCTCAAAAAAAGGATAAAGTGCAAATGATGAAAATCTCAGTGCAGAAACGAGTACCCTCTGATTTAGGCGGGGGAGCGTACATGGTAGTTAATGAGATACAGCAATGGAATCCGAAAGAGACAGCTATTATTATTTGCGACATGTGGAACCAGCATTGGTGCAAGGGAGCTACCGGCAGGGTTGCCGAAATGGCACCGATCCTGAACAACGTGGTATCCCTTGCGCGTGAAAAAGGAGTATTGATTGTGCATGCCCCCAGCAGTTGTATGCCCTATTATGAAAACCATCCGGCGCGGAAACTGGCACAAAAGTATAACAGTAAGAAAAACCAGGTTTTTGCCGGCAAGGCGGACCTCCTGGATACGGAGAAAGGTGCTGTCTGGCCTATCAACCAGGACGATGGTGGTTGTGATTGTGCGATCGAATGCAAACAACGGAACGCATGGGAACGTCAAATTGATGCGATCGAAATTAAGAACCTCGATGCAATAACGGATTCCGGTGTTGAAGCGGCAGGGCTTTTTCAGGCAAAGGGAATCAAGAATGTGATACTCATGGGGGTTCATGAAAACATGTGCGTTATTAACCGCCCGTTTGCGTTACGGAGTATGGTCCGGTTGGGAATGAATGCCGTTGTCATGCGCGACCTGACCGACGCAATGTACGATTCGAAGGAATGGCCGGTTGTTTCTCATTTTACCGGGAACAGCCTGATGACCGAATACATAGAAACCTATATTGCCCCGAGTATTGTTTCCAGTGTCTTTACCGGTCAGAAGCAATTCCGATTTAAAGAAGATAAGCGTCCTATCGTGGCTTTTGTTATCGCAGATAATGAGTACCACGCCAACCAAACGTTGCCCCAATTTGCTCATGACCTGTTGCTGACAAAAGGTGTGAATTGTGAGTTTGCATTGGGAAAGCCGGTCGCAACAGGGGAAGGCGTACATAATATTGAAAATCTTCAGATATTGAATGATGCGGATCTTGCCGTGATTTTTGTACGGCGCCGGGCATTGCCTGCGGAACAAATGAGTCTCATCAAAGAATATGTTAAAAGCGGAAAACCGGTACTGGGAATCCGTACAGCAAGCCACGCCTTCGACGCTCAAAAGACTGTCCCTCACGAAGGCGGCAGTGTCGTTGCGGCAACGGGACAGGTGCCTGAAGTATTGGCTCAATGGCCGGAATTCGATAAGGATATCTTAGGGGGAAACTATCAGGGTCATTACGGTAACATGAAAGAAGGAATAGTGTTCTCCGTCGTGCCGGGAATGGAAAACCATCCGATAGTAAAAGGAGTCTCTCCGGACGGTTTTACCGGTCCGGTCGCTCCATCGGAAAGTCTTTATAAAAACAGACCCCTGAGGTCTGAAAACATAGAGGTACTCCTTTTAGGAACCATTCCTGGGCAGCCTGCTGAGCCGGTCCTATGGATAAACAATCTGGAAAAGGGTAAGGTCATTTATACTTCTTTGGGACATTGGGACCACTGGAAAATAAATGACTTCCATACGCTGATGCTCAATTCAGTTGGATACTTATTAAAAAAATAACCATTAAAAAGAAAAGATCATGGAAAGAAGAAATTTCATCGGTAAGGCAGTGATCGGGACGCTGGGAGCGACCCTGGGATATTCCATTTTATCGGATGCAAAAGGTGCCAATAACAAAATTGTCCTGGCACTCATTGGCTGTGGTGGCCGCGGTACAACCGTTTTATCCGGGATCGTTAGCGTAAATGAAAATATTGAAGTTAAGTATTTATGCGACGTTAATGAAACCCTGACGGCCATTCCCCGCGAGACCGAAAAGTATA
>Ga0193722_1000118_pt1 | contig 16840 bp, 32 predicted proteins | sample H2m1metaG_FD_143044 | JGI IMG/M metagenome (GOLD analysis project Ga0193722, IMG submission 143044) | Soil microbial communities from a riparian zone of the East river system, Colorado, United States - H2m1 | ecosystem: Environmental > Terrestrial > Soil > Riparian zone | place: USA: East River...
TGGTACAATTTGTTTACAAAGAAGCCGCCGCCTCCTTCACAGGTAGCGGCCTTTTTGTTTATAAGTCTACCCATACGCCTATATGTGGCGACTCCACGGACTTACAAAAGAAGTGTGAGGCAACATAGACAATACGGATACAAGACACCGAAGTTAATATCAGCTCATTAATAATTAAATAACAATCATGGATACAATCGGAACCTTCAAAGGTAAACCTATTAGCACTATGTCTAAAGAAGAATTATTAGACTTTGCTAAGTGGGCTTCCTATAGAACACAAGAGTTAGAAAAGATTGAATCAGATACACAAGAGTATAGATTAAAGAAAGAAGTAAACGAATCTTTAAGACATTAACTCGGAATGGAAAACGGCTTGGGGGTTGGGTAGAGTATTGCTATTAGCATTGCATTAGATTATAATAGATAACTATGGAGAAAAATAAACAAAAAAGAACAATCGAGAGTTATCCGACAAGACAGATGAGATTAGAGGATACAACTTGGGAGAAGTTCAAGGCAACTAAATTAAAGTCTGGGAAGACATGGCAGAAGTTTATATTAGAATTATTAAAGAAATTAGGTTAGCTAACTATAAGTAAGATGAAAAAGAAAAAACAAAAGAAAGAAGTAAAAAATAATGTGATAGAGATTCACATTTATGTTCATCAAACACCACAGATTAATCCTATTAATCCTATTAATCCTATTAATCCTTATCAGACTCCTAATGGAACTTGGCCGAATACTATTACCAACCCGTCTTATATCGTAACTTGCTAGCCTCTCCTTTAGAGTAAAGAAATATGGCATACGCAACTGAAATATTGAGGTATAAAGATAAAAGAACTGGTATATCGTATGCTTCTAATTTTGATGTGCAGTTTAAGGAAGAAGCTCTAAAAATAATGATGGAAAAAGCTGAATACGATTATGTAATGTCTCTTCCTGCGGAGGAAAGAGCAAAACTGAAACATATTGACGAAGATTTCAAATGTCCATTTTGTCATTCCAAGAAAGAACCCACTTCAAGAAAGGAAAAGGTTACTAGCGGATTTCTATTCTTTTTTTCAACTAGGATTATAGATATATTTAAATGTCAGGAGTGCGATAGAGAATTTGAAGGCTACCAATTAGATAATGAAATAAGTTACATAAAACAGAGAAATTACCAAAATTTAGCATATGAGAAGTTCCGAGATGGGAAAATAACAGAGTTAGAATTTAAAAGAATGTGCGGATTAATAATTGAGACTGATAGGGTTTAGAGTAAAGAATAAAATAATATGAAAATTGGAAATTTTAGATTTAAGTGGCATAAACATAAATGGGAAAAAGTTGTATTACACGCTGATGACTCGTACCCATTATCCTCGGGAACGGATGGATACTTACTCAAAGTTGGCGAGAAATGTGTAGCCCCAGATTGTGACGCTGGCTCCTATAGAAGTGTTTACTATATCTACTTAAAAAGTAAACCCGAAGTTATTAAAATAGTTTAATTATCATGACTAGAACACCAGATATGAATGATGAACCTAAAATTTTAGAAGACGGAGAAAGCACTTACCGAAATGGAGCTGGTGCAATGTGTGGAGGCGTAGTAAGCAAAAGCAGGTTTGATGCAGACCCTTGGGGTTTAATGATGGCTTACTATATGGAAGACGATAAATTTGAAATTTATAAGAAATTAAAATCAGATAGTACCAAAGCAGGTCAAAAGAAGGCAAAAGAATGGTTTGATAAATATGCTAGAAGTGCAATATAAATAATATGTTCAAAGACACCCCAGAAAATCAAACCCAATATTGTATATCCTGTGAAAAGAGAAAGAAAACAGGCCATACTTGCGGCATAATAAATCAAGAGAAGGATAAAATATTCAGAGCTATATGTTTTCTATGTGGTATGAATTTTCAAGTGAGTGTGAGCCCTTACGCATCAAAGTCTGTAGTTCAGGAGGCAAATAAGAAACTTATGTGGAAAGCAGCATCTAAAAATCACGAATGTTTATCTCCTTTGGCCCCCCAACCCAAAGATAGTATCCGAGACTGGGAGAAAGAGTTTGATGAGAAGTTTGTTGAAGATCACGATGATTGGTGGCTCACATATTATGAAAGAGATCAAAAGACATCAAGGAATGCACCAGTAAAACCTAGTAATATTAAATCCTTCATCTCTAAAAACTTCGTCCCCAAATCTTCACTACTTAATTTAATAGAGGAAGAGAGGAAAGAAGAGGTTTTTTGGATAGAAGTTGAGAACCAAATTGGTGTCACTCTTAACATTGGCAATAATCATACCTATATTGAAAATCGATTAAATACAGACGAAATGATTGGGATTAAAAAATTGATTATATTTTCCTTGAACCAAGTCCTCGACACCATTAAAGCTAAAATAGAGAAAATATAATGGAGAGCATATCTACCCTCATTCCTTCCGCAGAAATAAAAGACCCTCTAAAGGAGATTAAAAAATATTGCTTCTATCGAGCTAAAGCAGAATACAAAGGAGCTAAACCTTTCGGAGTATATTGGTGGCAAAGAACAGGACATCTGAAAACTCTCTCTGATTGGGCTTACGCTAAGAGTAATGCAGATCAAGAGAGCGCTAGAGGGGCTTCCTGGTTCCAGGTATTCATAGGTCAATTAAAGGTGAAATAAAGTTATACACTTTTTGATTTGACTTGTTATATATACAGCATATACTATACATAGTTCATTGAAAATTTATATCTAGCGTCTGTCGTAACCAATTAAATGAATATACAACAAACAGAGGATTATTCCTCATTCAAAAGTATTATGGGAAATCGCACGATAAACAAGGCACAGGTAGCTAAACTTTACGAATCGTTTGGCAATAACCCCGCTCTTGCTAGTGCTCTGCCTATAATTGTTAACGACAGGATGGAAATTATTGATGGTCAACACAGGTATACAGCTTGGAAAAAGTTAGGGTTCCCAATATCATATTTCATGGTACGTGGGTTAGAACTCAAGGATGTTCAAACAATGAACTCAAACACAAAAAACTGGACTCCTCTTGACTACGCCAAGAGTTATTCTACTTTAGGCAAAAAAGATTATGACATATATCTAAACTTCCGAAAGAAGTATGGTTTGTCGCACAATATCTTAATTGCCTACTTGAGTAATACTGACGAAATGCGTGGAGCAGAAAATACAGTCCAAACATTTCGTAAAGGATTGTTCAAGGTGGTGGATGAAAACAAGTCTGCCAAATTATGTGAACACTTGACCGAAGTTCAAAAGTATTATAACCGTGGCGACTCAAGGTCATTTGCTTTGGCTTTCAAGCGAGCACATGCTAGTCCAAAATATAATCACGCCCAAATGCTTGAAAAGATGGCATTGCTGGGCAATACCATTAAAGACAGTCCGTATGCTGAAGATTATATGCGGCAGTTAGAGAAAATCTACAACTACCACATGGGTTCGGCAAATAGGGTGAGACTTTATTAGAAAATAGAGACAGATGCTAGATATAAGTTTTTAATAATATAAATAAACACTATGAATAAAAAAAGAGATTTGAAGATGTTATATGTCTCTCCGGAAGTTCATAAAGAAGTTAAAAGTTTGGCAGCCAGAAGAGGTGTAACAATTAACATCTTAATAAATTCCCTGATCTCACATTATAGAAAAGATGTTGACAAAAGCACTATCCCCAATCCTAGTATAATTACAGATTGACACCTCGGTGTCAAAGGTATATACTCTAAACATGGCAGAAATGATTATTAGGTTTAATCCACGCCTTACCAAACAACAGATGGATAAAGTTAAAAAGTCGGCCAAGGAAAAAAAAGTTTCTTGGGCACAAATTATCAGAGATTTAATAAACAAATATTTATGAGATATGAAAAAAATGGATATTATGCAAATAATAATCCCGCAGGAGAAGAGAATTTTGGAGAAGCATTTGTAATAGCAGTAGCGGTCGTAATAGTATTACTAGCTTTAGGCAGCCTATTCCTAGGTTTAAATTAAATGGAAGTAAATTTACTCACAGTTGTATTTATAGTTTTAGCGATGATTATTATAATTAAAACAAACTAAAATGGACAAAATCAAACACGAATTAGAAGTATTGAAGAATAATCTAAAGTGGAAACTTCAGATAGATACCAGGCCTAAACAAGATGGCTGGATGGAGACTACTTTAGATGACTTGGTTGACAGTATCCTTATCATCACAGGCCATCTGGAAGATACAGAGATAGTCTATCCTGAGACAAGCGAAACTACTGGTACTAATATTGGTATCAATGGAGCAGAACTTATACCAAAAGTAAGCTGGACTAAACTGAAAGTAAAACACGAGGATTGGATAGATTCCGAAAGGTCGAAAGCGACAGAGGATGAAAACTCACTTAGACAAGAGGCAGAAGAAAACAAATGACATGAAAGAAGAAAATAAATTTCCAGATGTAGATTTACCAGAAATACCTAAAACGAACTGGAGTAAAGATGAATTCATTAATGCTCTATGTTCCCCGCCAGAGGAATTTGCAAAATGGTGGAATAAGCCACGCAAGTTAAATGAGATTTTTGGTAAATTAAAACAAGAAAATGACGTACAAAGCTAAAATAAGAATACCAAAGGAACAGTACGCCTTCATCGAAGTGGAGGTTAAAGGCTCTGTGAATGAAATAAAAGCTCTTTATGCTGAGTTTATGAAAGAGGACATTGGATTAGAACCCAAGGAATGGAATGCAAACTTAGATAATTATCTAGTCAATGGACAAGTAATTTCCTCTGATGCTCATGAGAGAATGTCTGTGCAGCAGATAAAGATGATTCATGAATTGGATAAATCAAATAGTAGAATTAATAATAATAACAAATAATATGGCTAAATATCAAGAAACAACAGTCACAGTAGGAGCTTGGGCTAAAGCAAGTGATATTAAATCTGGCACTAAAGCTAAATTAATCAGTGAAGTAAAACCCCAGCCGAGTAGCTTTCAAGATAAGAATGGAAATGCTAAGACTCAAGATGTGGCAAAGGTGAAGTTTGAAGGAATGCCAGAAGCAGTTAACGTAAGTTTGAACAAAGCAACCATAAATGGTTTAGTTCGCGCCTTTGGAGATGACTCTGTAAATTGGATGAACAAAATCCTTACAGCTGAAACAGAAAAGATGAGGGTATCAGGTAAGGCAGTAGTAGCTTTATATTTAATCCCCGAGGGTTTTGACCGCATAGATGATGAAAATGGTTATGCGGTGATTGTAAAAGATGGTCAATCTGTAAAGACTCCAGATCAACAGCTTGATGAATTAGCCAAAGAAGAAGAGATTAACCCTGAGGACATCCCTTTTTAGGCTCTACAATGCCCGTAGTGAAGAGTAAATCAAAAAGATGACTGATGATACACCTATAACAAAACAGCGGACTCTTGCTCAAAATAACTCAATCCATCTTTATCTTTCATGGGTAGCTAGAGAATTAATCAATCAAGGCCAAACCTTGCAGGATGTAGTCAAGAAGATAACTAAGGTCGAGATTATCCCTAATACCTATAACCTCAAGGAAGTAGTCTGGCGAGAAATTCAAAAAGCTCTCTTAGGTAAAGAATCCACTACATTTCTTACTAAGCATGAGGTAAATGAAGTTTATGAAGTAATGAGTATGTGGTTATCGAAAAACTTCGAGATAAGTTTGCCATTTCCAAACGACCCAGATCCAGCTCCGTTAATAGGCAAAAAATATGATACAATACATGATTGAAAAGAGGAAAACTAAACAAAAAGGGTGGCTTACGCCGTCAAGGCAAGCAAAAGATAAGCATAGTGCAAAGAAAACTATGGGAGTTATGCAAACGCGTGATCAGAATGTCGTATCCGAATACATGCTACACATGTGGGCGGACGCAGCTTTCGGGATCAAATTGGCACACGGGTCACCTATGGAGCAAAGCTTCACTTGGTGCCTACTTAAAATACGACTTGCGGGTACTCCGACCACAGTGCTACAACTGCAATATAAACCGAGGGGGAATGGGAGCGGACTTCTACGCAAGAATGTTAAGAGAGGAAGGCCAAGAATACATGATGAAGCTAGAAGCCGATCGAAAGATAATCGTAAAAGCACTAGATCATTATCTAAATTTAATTGAAAAATATGACAAAGATACAAAAAATGGCAATTCCAGTCTTCCTAGATGAAAAGGGAGACCCGATCGGCTTCATCAACCGTTCAAACAGCGGTGATAGAGTGATATACATCTGTGAAAAAGCTTCAGAAGAACAAATTATCGATCTCCTTTCAAAGAAAGACATTCATGACCAAGTTTAAAGAAATAATGCTGTGGATATTCTTGGTAGGTGTCTTGATCGCTATTATGTTTGTAGTAGCTGGAATTATTCTATTCGGCTTTGGTTGGCTCTTTTTAAAGTTCTATTAGGTGGTATAATATATCAGACCGAAAAGTCTTTAAACTAATTAGTATTAATTATTAAGATTATGAAATTAAAGAAAATTGCCGGTCTAGCTCTAGGAGCTTCACTCGCTATGGGTATGGCGTTGCCAGCAATGGCTGCGAATAATCTTACATTCCTTACGCTTGACAGTGCAGCAAACGCTACTGTTGAAGCTGGAGATAATGTAAGTGCGAAGGTGACTTATGACATCACAGGAGATACTCCTGATGTTGAGTCAATGAGTTGGGAGGTTGTAGGTTCAGGTCTTCCTGAGACTTGTATCAACATTGCAGACAGATTGAACTCAGGAACATTTACCAGTACTTTCGACATTAACACTGCTGGTGCCACTGAAGGTACTTGGGATGTTAAGATAAGGATTTACGGTGTAGATGGCTCAGGTACAGACAATAACTGCGGTGGTACGATCAACGATTCAATGACTTTCACTAATCGTTTGACTATTACTGAAAACAGTAATGATACTGGCGGTGTGATAAACAACACTGGCACAGATAATGGCACTGGAAGTTCACAGAAATCACAGTTCGACAAGCTAATGACTGCTTTTGCAGCTCTTATGCTTAAACTAGGCGGTGCTGGTACTCCAGCTCCCGCTCCGACTACTACCCCTGTATGTGTAGCTTATGCTCAGGCATATAATGGAACACAGATGAATGTATACAACGATGCTAATGTAAGATTGCAAGGTTTCTTGCTCTCACAAGGCGCATCTATTCCTGCCCTTAAAGCAGGTGCATCATTTGGTTTCTACGGCCCACAGACAATGGCCGCTGTCGCTTGGTTCCAGTCTCTCAATCATTTTAAATAGGTAGGGTAAAGGGCGCAGTTTCGTCCTCCTCTTAAATAGAGATTTCAGCCTATAGAGTCGAGCCAATAGCTATGAAGAAAACAATAGTATTAATTGCCTTCTTACTTCCAACCTTCACATGGGCAGGTGGCTCTCATCATGCACCTCCTCCTGCTCCTGAATGTAAGCCTGAACCTAAAGCAGAACCAAAGCCCGTCTATCACAAACCTCCAGTAATTGTTACTCCGGCTCCTGTCATTACACCTATACAACCAAGCGTTATTTCGCCAACAGTCACAAATGAGTCACAAATTGTGACTTCTAGTCCTAGCACATCTAATGGAAGCCCTAGAATGGGAGGTCATAGGCATCCGATAGACAATACTTATCTAAAAGTACAGCTCATTGATCTGATGCAACAGCTAGTAGTTCTGCTTCGTAAGAAAATAGAATTGACTCCTCATCCAACTCCTAAACCAATATATATTTATCCACAAAATAACCCTAATGCTAAAATGTAGAATATGCTAGAATAGGGATATTAATAATTAATCATTAGTTATATGACAAAGAAGTATAAAGTGACCACTGAGTTTGATGGGCACAAAGTAGGGGATGTCATTGAATTGACCGATGAGCAAGCGCTAGAAGCTGGTTTAAAAGTTGAGGCCGCTGAAGAAGTTGTAGCAGATTAACTACTAATAGTGGGGCGTATGTCAATATGCCTCACGATTATCAGTTAATATAAATTTATGATTGCAATTTTGTTTAGCCTTATTATTTGGGGATTGATCTTCTGGGTATTGAGATGGGGGCTATCTGCAGTAGATGTAGGCGATCCCTTTCAAAAGATAGCCAATATTGTTCTAGTGATAGCAGCTGTGATAGTGGTAATAGGATTGTTGATGGGTTCTATCGCTCCATTTGGGTTCCTTCCATTTAGATAGAAAATATATAAAGTGAACACAAAATGGCCTATAATAAGGCTATTTTGTTATCTAATTCTTATCCCCAGTTTGATTAGACACCGACACCGCATTCTACTATAATGTAGAAGTAGGATTAATAGTAACTTAAATTATATGTCAATTAATAGAGATAACAAAGGAAGATTTGCCAAAACAAAAGCAGTTGTAAGGAAATTGATAGTGTATTCCTTCATTGCTGGATTGGTATGGGGTGCGTTTCAAATAGGTTCAAACTTCTATGGGAAGCCAGTATATGCAGTAAAAGAGGTAATGAGTGATAGTTTGGGCAAGAAGACAGAGGAGATCAAGCAGGAAGCATTGGCAGATATTAAGAAGTGTGAGAGTGCTGGGTTGAATGAATCAGATGGCATTATCATTTTTGACTCTAATGCTAAGGCTTCAATAGGTACATATCAGTTCCAAAAGCTAACAGTAATTCACTACTACAAGGAATTGTATAACGAAGACATTACTCCTAAAGAAGCAGTATTGATCGCCTTGGATGATGAGAAGGCAGGTAAACTAGCATATGATGTCATTTTTAAGACTAAGAATGGACTGAAGAACTGGATAAATTGCTCGAATAAGATAGAATTGAGAAAGACATTAGAGTTGATAGAAAAATTGGAGAAATAGTGTTAATATGTAGATATGAGAGGAGTAATACTGGCTGGCGGTAATGGCACTAGATTAAGGCCTTTAACATATCTCTTAAACAAGCATCTTCTCCCTGTCTATAATAAGCCTATGATTCTATATCCATTAGAAACTCTGAAAGCCCTAGGCATTACAGAGATTCTTTTGGTAACCGGAGGAGAGCATATGGGGGATTTTGCTGAATTCTTAGGAGATGGCAGGGAATATGGGGTAAACCTAACTTATAGAGTACAGAAGGAAGCAGGAGGCATAGCAGAAGCTCTTGGATTGGCAGAAAGCTTTGTAAATGAGCAATTTGCTGTTATTCTAGGGGATAATATTTTTGAGTATGCCCCTAATATACCTGAAAGATGTGGATTAGTGCTAAAGGAAATGGAGGATCCTGAAAGATTTGGAGTATTTGCCGAGAACCAGATAGAGGAGAAACCAAAGAAACCTAAGTCTAATCTAATAGTAACAGGCCTATACTTCTACACTCCAGAGGTATTTCACTTTATAAGGACTCTCAAGCCCTCAAAGAGAGGAGAATTAGAGATAACAGATCTAAACAACTGGTGCTTAGAATATTTAGATATGACCTATCACATTTATGATGGATTCTGGTCAGATGCAGGAACTTTTGATAGTCTATTGAAGAGTAGTATTTGGAATAGCACATCTGCTAATACTATGTTATAATATTAAATATGGAAACTGGCGAGCAGTCAAATAGCAGTGAGGAGAAAATAAAGATGGGAGGAGGGGCAACTAACTTCAGACCCTGGTTATTTAAGAAGGGACAATCTGGTAATCCTAGTGGTTTACCTAAGGGAACTGTTAGTCTAAAGACTTGGGCTAGAAAGTATATCCAGGAACTAAGTGATGAAGAGAAGTTAAACTTTATGGATGGTTTACCTAAAGATATTGTCTGGAGAATGGCAGAAGGACAACCTCATCAAACTAATGAGACAGATGTTAAAGCAACGTTGAAGATAGAGTTTGCTAATGAGTTTAACAAGAATGCTAAACCCCCATCAGAAACAGAAGGAAGTAATACGATCTAACGCTCGGTTCAAGGTAATTAGAGCCGGTAGAAGATCAGGCAAGTCTACTTTAGAGATAGAGGACATGGTATTTGATGCTGTGAATGGAAAGGATAGGAATATCTTCTATATCTGTCCTACTAGAATACAAGCTAGAAGCATTATTTGGGAAGCCTTAAAGGCTAGGGTAGCTGATATTGGAGTACCTAATGAATCTAGGTTAGAGATGAGACTACCAACTATTGACGGAGGATATTCTATTATCTTTCTAGCAGGTTGGGAGAACAGAGAGAACTTCAGAGGTATGCGAGCTTACAAAGAAGTCTTTGATGAAGTAGACACTATGAAGGATTTCTTTATTGGCTGGCAGGAAGTGTTTAGGCCAGCATTAACTGATACAGGAGGTGGAGCTGTGTTTATCGGTACTCCTAAGAAAGAGAACCCTAACCTTAGACGATTAGAGAAGATAGCAGAGAATGACACTGACTATGAAGCATTCCATTTCACTACTGCTGACAATCCATATATTCCAGTAGAAGAGATTGCTAAGGCTAAGAAGGAATTAGACTATGATACTTATAGGCAAGAGTTTGAAGCTGAATACCTGGATAACGCTGGTGCATTATTCCATTATGATTCATTGGTAGATGTATTCTCTAACACAGTGATCAAGCAGGAGAACAAGTATCTGATTGTGGATATTGCAGACGATGGCAGTGACAAGACCATCTTCTCATTCTGGGAAGGCTTAGAGGAGTATCGCAGAGAAGAGTTTGAAAGATTGAATACCGAGGGTATTGTTAGTAAAATTAGGGAATATGCTTCAGACCAGCGAATACCCTATTCTCATATTGCTGTTGATGCCATCGGTGTTGGTGCTGGCGTTGCTTCTAGTTCTATGCTGGACGGAATAGTAGGCTATAAGTCTTCGTATCAACCTATCAAGACTGATATAAACATAGTAAAGCTACCTAATATAAGCCATATTAGTAGTCCATTAGTTCCCCTTATATCTGATTATAGGAATCTACGTTCTCAATGCATATTTATCTTGGCTGATTTGGTGAATAATCATAAGATTGCCTCAAGAGTAACTGGCAGGCAAAAGGAAACTATCATTGAGGAACTGGCCAACTATCAGGATGCCTCTATAGGTGATGGCAAACGTATGGCTACACCTAAAGAGAACATCAAGGAGATAATAGGACGCTCACCAGACCATTCTGATACTTGGATTATGAGAATGTATTTCCATATCATGAGCAGGATGCTGCCAGAGCAGTCAGAAGAGAGAAGCAGGGTAGTTCTATCTCAACAACATCAATTTCAGATAACACGAGAAAACAAGCGTGTGGAGTCAAATAAATGAGTATGATATAATTAGGCTTACTATTAATTTAATTAAATGGCTAAATCTAAAAGTGTAACAGCGACAGGAGCAGTGATCAGCGGTTCAGGTGCTATTTCAGGTATTATCGTTAATTCTCATTCTAGCGGTACTCTAAAGCTAGAGGATTCGTTGACTGGCGGACAGAATATGATAATAAATACATTTACCTTTCCTACAGGTTCTGGGGTGTATAGGTTCCCAGACATCATAACCTTTGAGAATGGACTCTATGCGACTGTCGGCGGGACTCTTAACTGTCAACTCATCATAAATGGCTAAATATGCTACAGAGGAGAATTCTAATATTGGAGAACTAGTCAGGAAGATGGAAGATGACTTCACTTCCGGCACTACTACTATTTCAAAGTATGTAGATTTCTCATTAAGCGAGGACATTAATAAGATATACGCCTATCTTGAGAGCAAGCATACTATGGGAGATGTGGACTCGATGGAAAGAGAAAAGCCTTTCTTTAACATTGTTCTAGCTAGGCGTAATATCTGGTATCGAGCTACTGATATTGATCGAAGCAATATTAAGATTAAGGCTACCAAAAGCTCTGATGATACAGCCGCTTTCTTAGCCACAGTTCATCTGCAAGATTGGATGCGCAGGGAGAACTTCGGTAAGTTTTTGAACAACTGGGGTATCAACTCTGCTGGGTTTAACGAGACAGTACTAAAGTTTGTAGAACAGAAGGGTAGACTCATTCCAAGTGTAGTGCCCTGGAATAGGATTATTTGCGATGCTATCGATTTTAAGAACAATCCAAAGGTAGAAGTAATTGAATTAACCGAAGCTCAGTTAAGACAAAAGAAGGAATACGATCAGAAGATTGTAGAGAAACTGTGTGCTGCTCTATCGTCTAGGGAAACATTAGAAAAGCAGAGAAAAGATAACAAAAGCAATTATATTAGGCTCTATGAAGTTCATGGAGAATTACCCCTCTCTTACTTAACTGGCAAAGATAGTGATGCAGATGAGTATATTCAGCAGATGCAAGTTATTACTTTCGTTGCCTCTAATGAGGAAGGCAAGTTTGATGATTTCACTCTATTCTCCGGTAGAGAGGCTAACGATCCGTACATGCTTGTTGCTCTATTACCCGAAGTAGATGGGTCTATTGCCCTTAGAGGATCAGTTAAGAACCTCTTTGATGCTCAATGGATGATGAACCACACAGTCAAATCCATTAAAGACCAGCTTGACTTAGCTTCGATGCTATTCTTCCAAACCTCAGATGGTACATTTGTAGGCCAGAATGCTTTGAGTGCTATGCAGAATGGAGATATCTTGATCCATAAGGTAAATGAGCCTTTGACTAAGGTGGATAACAGCTCTCATGATCTGACTTCATTGCAGAGCTTTGGCCAGATGTGGCAAGTGCTCTCCAATGAGATTGATGGGGTATCAGACTCAATGCTAGGCAATACAGCTCCTTCTGGCACTGCCTGGAGGCAGGTAAATCAACTCTTGCAGGAGAACCATTCACTCTTTGAATTGATGACTGAGAACAGAGGCCTAGATATTGAAGAAGTTCTCCGAACATATGTTATTCCTTTCTTGAAGAAGAAAATGAATAATGCAGAAGAAGTAACAGCTACTCTCAAAGCCCATGATATATCAAAGGTTGACTCAAAGTATGTAAAGAATAGAGCTACTACAAAAACAAACGCTAAGATAAAGGAGAAAACTTTAAACGGACAAGTAGTTACGCCTGAAGAGCAAGCCATGATGTCACAAGATACGGCTCAACAGACTCAAGAAGGCTTAAATACGCAAGGTAATCAGAGATTCTTTGCTCCTGATGAGGTGGATTGGAAGACAGAGTTCAAAGACTTAGAATGGGATGTACAAGTGGATATCACAGGTGAGAATGTAGATAAAGATGCAGCCACTACTCTTACAACTCTTCTAGACTTCTTCCAAAAGAAGGGTGGCACTCCGCTATCTCCTAATGAGAAGATGGTCGTTAACAAACTACTAGAACTTTCTGGCGTGGTCAGTCCATTAGAAATAGCTGATATCCAAGCTCCACCTCCTCAAGCTCCGGTGAATAAAGTATCTGAGTCTATTTCATTCAAAGACTTGCCTCCTGAAGGCAAAGTACAGATGGCTGGACAGGCTGGGATAAAGATCAATACTCCTCCGCCGGATCAACCTGTAGCTCCAAATGGAGGCGGAGCGCCAGTAGGGTCGAACATTAATCAGTTAACAACAAAACAATGAAAAAAAGAAAAGCAGTAACAAGAGTAAACAAGTTTAGTCACGCAAAGAACAAGGTGGGTAAAATGAAGAAAACAAAAAAGGTATGAGAGACGCGAACCAAAAAATGAGATTCAATGATGCAGAGCTCTCCCTCTTAAAGGGATTGTTTGCAGATAATGAGGAGTTATTATTCTCGGTTAGAAAGGTAATGCTTCAGTTTGAACTTACAAAGCAAGAAGAAATAACTCTTAAAAAGAACATTAATGAGACGACCTTCGCTCTCCTAAAGAAAGTATTTCTACCGGAATTAGAAGGTGATGCTCCGATATTCCAACTGACTGACATGATCTTAGGATTAGGCTCAGATATTAAGGATAAGCCGATAGAATTAGCAATGCCTTATATCCAAGCCAAGGATATTGAGATTAAATATCTAGCTCAAAGATTAGAGGCTCTAAGGGGCAATGATATTCCCGAGATGGCCGAGATTAGCCTTGCCGATATGGCAAAGATTAAGCTAACGAAGACTAATGCAGAGTCTGTCTATGCCAACATCTTGGCTAGAAACTTCATTCTGTCATTCGTGGATACTCATATCCAGCAAATGAAATTCTTAGCTGGATTGAAAGAGGAAACTGTCGAGCAAACCAAAGATAGATTGCAGAAAGATTCGAACAAATAGTGTTGACATTAAAAGCGTGATATAATTAATCAAACGGAGTTTCGTATTTACTCCTTAAACAAAACCTATGGATGAAGAAAAGGTAGTTGTGCCTGAAACAACAAAGGAAGTTACGCCTGAAGTAACACCAGAGGAATCTGGAGAGGAAGTAGTAGAGGAATCTGAGGAATCAGTAGCAGAGGTTAAAGCTCGACTAGCGAAAGCGGAAGAGCTGGCTAACAACTACAAGGTTCGAGCAGAGAAAGCAGAGCGGAAAGTTGCCAAGGATGCCCCTATTATAAGGGAAGCCAAAAGTGACATACCTTCCAAGGATCTTATAGCGATCATGAACGCTAAAGTGCACGAAGAAGATATAGATGAGGTGCTAGATTACGCCAAGTTTAAGAAGATTTCTGTTTCAGAAGCTCTTAAATCCAACGCAATCAAGTCTCATTTACGAGATCAGGAAGAGAAGAGGACTACGGCGGAAGCCACTAATACTGGCAAAACCCGCGGAGGTAATTCTAAACTTTCTGGTGAAGCCCTACTTAACATAGCAAGAGAAAAAGGAGAAGTGCCTGAAAAAGCAGATGACTTAGACGCCTTACTGGAGGCAAGGTATAAATCTAAGTAATAACCTATTCTAGGTAAGTCGATTCTCCTTTCGGATTATCAATTAACCTAGAATATATGGCAGCTAATACAATATCGACCAAGACCTATAGAGATGTGTATCGTCAGGCATCTTTGGCTAAATTATTGCGTAAGAATCTTGTCGCAGAAGCAATTTGCGATGTAGATAGACGCGGACTTAAGACTATCCAAAATCCTTACGGTTCACAGCCTACAGCGACAGTCCAAGCGATAAGTGGTAACTACTCGATCAATGCGTATCAGACTACAGATGATACATTGACAGTAAGCCAGGAAGTTATATATGCGGAGCAGGTCTACGACTTTGAGCAAACTCTTACTCGTTTTGACATGTTTGCCGCACGACAAGATGAACAGAACTATGCTATTGCTTATGCGATAGATAAGTATGTTCTTAACGAAATGGTCAAGAATGCAGGCGTTACATACACTACCCCTTCGGGTAGCTTTGCAACAGCCGCAAACTTGCCTCTTATTGCAGGACAGTTGTTAGGATTGGTAGCAGGATTCGCGCAAGTATATAAGGGATTGTATTTGGTAGTGGAAAATACGGATATCGCGGGCATGATTGCTCAGCAAGTGGTATCTGGTTTCAGCTTTGCTGACAGTGTATTGAGGAATGGTTTGGTTACTAGCTACATGGGTATAGATATCTATGTAGTTAGAACAGGAACATTTCAGACATATTCAGCAGGCTCAAACTCTTTCCAAAACCAAGGAAAGAGACTATTCGGTGTTAAAAAGATTTGTACTTACGCAGAACCTCAAGGTATCCACTTTGAGGAGAAAGGCGTTTCAGGCAAGACTGGTAAGGAAATCGTAACTTACGCCTATATTGGCGTAAAAGTTTGGTTCCCTACCGCCTCATTAACGATCGCAATTGTCGGGCTTAATGCTCCAAGTGCTTCGCTATCGGCTTCACCTTCAGCTTCTGTTTCCCCTTCCACTTCGTCTTCTTCATCGCCGTCTCCAAGTCCTTAGTGGATTTCCTCAGCCCCTTTGGGGGGTTGGGATAATTTCATTAAAATGTCATTACCATTTTCAGATTTAACTAATTTCAAAGGTATTATCCAAATCTATGAAAAGGAGTGTGGTTTTAATCAAGGCGATATTTCAAGTAACACAGCTAAATTAAAAGCAGCTACAGCCGATGTTAATCTAGCTGTAGATGATTTCTTTACTATAGGGTTTAAAAATAGCGGTACTTGGCAATTAGATGATTCTAATCATGATGACTATCCAATCATTCAAACAAATATCATCTCAGGACAAAGAGACTATTCGTTTATTGAAGATGTACAAGGTAACCTAATCTTAGACATTTACCGAGTAATGGTAGCTGATTCAGCTGGAGTATTTAGAGAAGTCTTTGCCAAAGATCAGCAAACTATCTACAGCGATACATCCAATTACATTGACGGTCAGAATTCAACCGGTATTCCAACTACTTATGATAAAACAGCTAATGGTATTTTCTTAGACTTAATACCGAATTATAATCGTACTAGCGGATTAAAGGTTTACATTAACCGAGAAGGCTCATATTTTGCTTACGATGATACTACTAAAATGCCAGGAGTTCCTGGTTCATTTCATAAGTATTTCGCTCTGAAGCCTGCTCTTGATTATGCTAGGAGAAAATCTCTAGCTAACTACAATGCCTTAGCAATAGAAGTGGCCAAAATGGAGAAAGAAATTGCTGACTTGTTTGGCAGAAGAGAGAGAGACATTGTAAGGAGATTAGTACCAGCTAAAAATTAAAATATGATAAAAATACAAGGTAGAGTAAAGTTAGTATGCTATGACGGTAAAGGTGAGCTCAAATGGCGCACTAGATGGATTAAAAATGGTATCTGTAATGCGGGTAAAGCTCAAATGGCGCTATTAGCCGGAGATGCCTCAGCTACGCCCTTTACTTATTTAGAGGTGGGAACCTCAGTTACAGCCTTTGGGGCCTCTCAGACAGCTCTACAGGCTGCTATAACAGATTCTGGTCTTGCTAGGGCCGCAGCCACAGT
>Ga0193722_1000119_pt1 | contig 16799 bp, 18 predicted proteins | sample H2m1metaG_FD_143044 | JGI IMG/M metagenome (GOLD analysis project Ga0193722, IMG submission 143044) | Soil microbial communities from a riparian zone of the East river system, Colorado, United States - H2m1 | ecosystem: Environmental > Terrestrial > Soil > Riparian zone | place: USA: East River...
CATAGAAGATAAAACGACAAGGGTAGGAGCAAGTGAGTGTGGGGCAACGAACGAGTTTCAATCGCACTAGGGTAGCCCGGCACCTGGATGAAATCCAGGGTCCTGGCAATCACGCTGAATGGAGCCCGTGGGAAGCGGTGCGACATAGATCGGCAAGCCGAAGGCCGAGAGAGCGGGGAGCGAATGAGTCAACTTGCTTTGCATCAGGGGCCGTTGGCTTCATCGATTGGTTAGATGGTTTGCTATGCATTACAGCGGGAGTGCGTGAGCCTAGCGAATGGAGCGGCGGGCCAAGCGACATAGGAGATAAAACGACAAGGGTAGGAGCGAGTGAGTGTGGGCAACGAACGAGTTTCAACCGCACTAGGGAAGCCGAACCGAGACGAAGTCGAGGGTGTCGTGACAAACACGCTGGAATTTTCACGCAATCGGGACGGGGGCTTAATTGTCACAAGCGGCAGCTTGATTTCCGTCCCTCTAGTTGCGCAAACCGTGCGTTTCCAGTTTTCGAGTAATCTGCGCCAGACTCCGGACGACATCGACGTCCGACGGCGCGAGCGGTAAGCTAAATGTAAGCTCGCGCAGCGCGTTCGGATAAAACATCACCCTATTGCGCTGATAGTCGATTTCCAGTTCACCAGCAAGCCTTTCAGTCTCTTTTGGCGCAGTTATCGAATTTTCCTCGCCTTCGTTGTGCATTCGTCACCTCGTTCTACGGAGCCGAAGCGGCGAAGTTCCGAGAAAAGTGGACCGGCAATTCAGATACCATATCGTCGCGCGCACAGGTTTACCTGGAAATCAGACGGCAATTTGTCATCTGTTTCTAGCCTTTTAAACGGAAGACTGGCTAAATAGGGTGGCGAGATTCCGGACCCAAGATTCGGCTCAGTCCCCGCTCTCCGTGTTCTGAAAAGAGGTGATTAGCCACTTCCCGTTAGTTTTGGCCATCACCATCGTGGTGTTTTCTTTCAGAACTGGAACGGCCTTTCCAGTGGGACGACTCGAACCAGTAACGTCCCACGTAGCATCGACAATTGCAACATCGGGCGTTGAAAAACGAACTTCTACACCGGTAAGCTTCCGAACGGCAGTCTTTAATCTCTTCTGAAACAGTTCCGTGTGCCGCTGGACAATCTCCTGCACTCCGTTCCAGTGGACACCGTCGATGTTTACGTAGTCACAGTCTCCAGTGAAGAGACGACCGAAGGCGGCCATGTCATGGCCGTTCCAAGAAACTTCGTATTCCGCGAGAACATTGCGGACAGCACTCTCATCGTCATTGGCGTAGTCGTAGTACCTCAGAGGCGGGTACACATATCCATAATCATAGCCGGTCGACCCATAACCATAGTCATAGTTACCATACCCGGATTTGTAGCCGGAGTTATCGGACGGATAGGAATAATCGTAGGATCCGTATGGGTAGGCCCAGTTCCAGGCCCACCAAGGACCCCAACGCCATGGAGAGGCGAAGTTGCCGATAAAGATGATCTTGTTGAAATGCTTGAAGCGACGAAGCCGATTAGCTCGATTGAAGTCTCCATAGTTGAAACGGTTAAAGCGTCGAAGGCCCAAGGCTGAATTCATCATTGGAGCGCGGCGCATTGGCATCCGCCCCATCGAACCTGGCATCGGAGCGCGGTGCATGGGCATTCGGGCAATCGAACGTGGCGTATTACCGTGCCCGCTCATCTGCGCCTTCGCAATCGAGGCTGCGAAAATGGATGCTACCACGCAACCAAGGAAAACGAATTTTCTCCAGTTCATAACGTCATAGGTTTCTAAAGATTGAAACCCCGGGGATTCGAAAGTTGCGGCACTGAAAAAGATAAAAGGTGGCGATCGCGTTACTGTTAGTCTCTGGGAAACCAGCACACCTGGCGATGATAATCATTTGCTGCCTGCCCAGTTTACCGGTCGAGATATTTTGGCATTTGCTCACTTCTCTCCAGCGTTATATCTGTGCCTACTCTACGACTCGAGACGGGCCGCCTCAACTCGCTGCCGTCTTGGGTCAAGAGCTCAACGATTGATTGCGCTGGTGCGCGATGCTGTCCTCTGTTTGCATGTCTCGGGGCGGTCTCGACGGGAAGTGACCTGAGACCCAGTTCCATCTAACGAAGAAAGCTGAGCCACCGCCGACTAGTGACGTGAACCGCGATAGCGGAACTGACAGCGCCAACGGCGGTTGGCTCCGGCGACTGGGTTAGGCGTTGGGTTCCCGGAGTGGAGGGTGTAGAAATTCCGTTCGGTATTGTGAAGCGAGCGCTTCAGCTTTCGCTTTGAGCACCGCTTGGCTGGCCTCGTCGAGTTTTGGGGGCGGAGCAGTGCGACTTGCGACGGGAACGCCAACGGCCATAAAATACTCTTCCTGCCCGGCTGGTGAACAAAGGCACAGTAGCCGCGCCGGTCTCCCCGAGGCGTTGCGAAAATGGTGCGGTGCGTTGGCCGGAATGTTGGCTGTCTCGCCGGCCCGCACAACGGATTTCGCGCCACGGAAAGTGACCTCGATCTCGCCGTCGAGAATGGTAAACATCTCCTCGAAGTCGTGGCGGTGTGGAGGAGGGCCGCCACCCGGCGGGACAAGCATGTCTATGAGGCAGTAGCGACCGGCGGTGTCCTTGCCCGTCAGAAGAATGGTGTAGGTGTCTCCCGCCAATCCAATGTGAGGCAGTTTTTGGTCCTCGTTCGGTCGCGCGAGCGCCAGGTTTCGTTGAAGGTCATCGGGCGGAATGGTAGAGGTCTCGGTTATCATATCTATTCAGGTTTCCTGCTTGGTTATTGGGACATAGCGCGAGCAACTTCTAACGAGAAAGAGATGGAGCCCGCGGGAAGCGGTGCGACATGGACGGGAAGCCCGAAGGGTGGTTTCTCGGGAAGAAAACATCATAAGCCACGGCAGGGTGTCGCGGCAAACAGAGCGAGGTTGTATCGTGATTGGGCCGTTGGCTTCATCGATTGGTTAGACCTCCTCATCACCGAGGCTCCTAATAGGCCGGATGCCGTAACACAACGCTGCCGAGCCGCCATTGACCTTTTACGCGCTCCATTGAGATGTAGTTTCTGAGCTCGTTACCTTGGTAAATGCGAATTTCGTCATGGCTGATCACCTCGATGGGGCCGATAGCCTGATCGTGATCTACGATCGAAGCTCTGTAGGCTGAAACGGCTGCTTGAATATTGGCAACGGAAATGTCGTCGACTCGCCCAAATGTAGGTGCGCCTGCTACGCGAAATGGACTGGTGCACGAAGCAAGGAGGATCGCCAGTACTGGCATTACGAACAAGCTACGGCCGCGGCGCATACGTCTAACGAGAATTAGACTGCAACTTGCAATCTATTTCTGCCTCCATAGAGGGAATCATCCGCGAAAAGGCGGCAGACTGGCAAGCCAACGTTTCAGACTCCGGGCTGCGCTAATACACAGGGAATTCCCTAATGGCCGTGGATTCAGCCTGATTATCGATTCGCCACGCGGCACCGCGACGAACAAGGAAAAGCTCGCTGCCCTGCCAGCCGTGTTCAATCGTCACACCTACTTCCACTCGCACGCGGTCGCGGCGAACCGCATCAATCGTGCGCACCCTATCCGAGATTCGCGACACCGCCGCCACAGCCGCCTTTATCTGCTGGATGTCCGCATCAGAGAGACGAGGCGCATACGGCCCGGTAATTTGCAGCGGTGCCACCGCGCAACCGCCGAGGAGAATCGCCACACTCAACCATCGACCGCGCATTAGCATCTAACGAGACAGAGATAAGCCGCGGCAGGGTGTCATGAAAAACACACTGAATTTCTTCATCGATCTACGGGCGCGGTGCTGGGGAAGGGCGAAGTCGTGGAGTGGGACCAACTCGTCCTAGTGTCCCAACCAGGCGGAATAGTTGGTCCGGACCGTTTTGGGTTGGAAGGCAGGTAGTCTTGCGACCCCAGGTAGGGCAGCTTGCCCCAAAGCCGCCGCCAGGGTTTTGCCATGCTGCTCCAGAGTTTGATATAACCAACCGGTTGCCCCAGAACCATTCACCGGAGCTAGTGAAATCTTCCCGCGCCTGCACCGACACCCAGTAGGTACCTTCACCGAGCATGACCGGACTGGTCAACGTGATGAAAAAACTAAAAAATCCGCTGTATGGGTTGGCGATCCGGCTTGCAACCAACGTCCCTGGCAGCGTGTCGCTATCTGCGTAGAAAAAAACATGGAACGAATCGGGCGGGGCGGGAGGTTCGCTAGATTCGCCGATGACATCCACTTCAGTGATATTCCAAATCTGGCCCGCGGGTACGACGAAATCGTCAGCAGCAAAGCTGTCATGATTGTCGAATTTAGGCTCGTAGTCCTGCGATGTGATGACCCCAGCGGACGGGGGGGGTGGCGGCGTGGGTGCAGGGTTGTTCGTCTGATCGTAGAGGATGCTAGCCGGTTCGGCCGGGACTGGAGGAATGAGCGTTACGGCAATTGAGGGGGCAGCGGCGGCATTCTCGGTTGCGGAAAACGCTAACGCAAACGATGCCCTCGTGTCGCTCCGCTCGGCGGTGTTTCGCTGCGCCAGCGCCAATGGAATCGTGGAGACCCCCATAAGAAGCAGGTAAAGCGCGCCTCGAAGAAGATGCGCTTTAATCATGGGACTAGTTTTCACTGTGCGTGTCGGTGAGCAAATGTCTGTTACTCAAAGCGCGTCAAAGATGTCCAGACTTTTCTTCGCGGATGAGCACCGCGCTGCGACCGAACAGTGCCAATGGAAAAAAAGCGGCGGTCGCTTAGGTCAGTGCATCTAACGAGATGCAAGATCAGCGACCGCGCGAGGTAGAAATGACGTTCGCATGCTGGCGAAGATGGGCTTAAGGACCGTCCGCGGTTCGCTACATCGTCTGGTTAGACGTTTGGCGCTGCAGACTGAGTATCGACAACTTCATACAAATCCGGTTCGAACTGGGCAAGTCAGCGACCCCGGCTACAGCAATTTTGCATCGCATCTTGTGCCAATAGCCGTTTAAGATACTGGCTGACATGTCCGAATTTCCAAAAAAAGAGTTGGAGACGCTTTGGGCGCCGTGGCGAGTGGAGTATTTCGAAAAGGAACCGCGCGACTTGAATTTTCTTTCCGCGGCGGCGCAGGCGAGCGATGACGCCGCGCACTTGGTGATCACACGGCGAAAGAACGTGTTCCTGATGATGAACCGGTATCCGTATGCGGTCGGTCATTTGATGGCGGTGCCGTATCGCAAAACGGCGGAGCTCTCCGCGCTCGGTGAGAATGAGATCGTCGAGCTGTGGAATTTGGTCGCGCGCGCGCAGGCGATTTTGCGCACCGTGACGAAGGCTCAGGGCTTTAACATCGGTTTGAACCTTGGCGAGTGCGCAGGCGCAGGGGTGACGGACCACTTGCATATTCACATCGTCCCACGCTGGAGTGGTGACACGAACTTCATGCCGATCCTCGCAGGAACGCGCGTGCTTGGTGAAGGGTTGCGGGAGCTTTACGACAAGTTGATGGAAGCGCAGGCGAGGATCGACGTGGAGTCGCGTCACAAGATATGAACGGTTGGGTTGACGCGCCGCCACGAAGAAGGGGATTGGGTTGCTTCGGACGAGGCTGTCTTATTCTTGTTGTTTTTGCGGTTGTGCTGGGAATCGCTTGCTTTGCTGGGATGTATTGGGGTTTACACCGGCACTCGGCAATTTTCCACGGCCTTTACTGGCTGACGAAAGCGCAAGCTATTGGTCAAGTGCAGGTGCCGGTACCTGCGTTCACCGCGTCGGACACGCAAATTCAATCGGTCCACGAGCGGTGTGAAGATTTCGAACAAAAGGCGCGAGCGGGTCAGCCAGCCGAGCTTGAGCTGACAGCGGATGACATCAATACTTTGATTGCCACCAACCAAGACTTGCGTGGCAAAATCTTTGTCTCGATTGATGGGGAGCGCTTGCGGTGCCAGGCGAGCGTTCCGATTGGAGACCTTATCCCCCGGTCGGGTTATTATTTTAACGGTGACATCGTGGTCGAACTAAAAAGCGGGGAATCACTTGAGAATCCTCAGTTGAACCGAATCACGGTAAACGGCGAGTCTGTTCCGCACGATCTTTTGAATTGGAAATATCGTTCGAAGGGATTGCGAGATTATCTCGCCGATTATCGAAACGACTCCGGTGTCGGCGCCATTGAGATCCGGGACGGCAAGTTGATTTTACGGTCACGGACAGATTGAAGGTAAGGACACTGCGCTGCGGCGCGCCGACCCTGCCGTTACGGCTGCGAGAATTCGGTCATGGCTCCGACTTTGGAAGGATGCCGGGCGCCAAGGCGTTGCCCAGGGCGGTAAAGATCTTATCACTCACGTTCGTGTAGTTTCCCTCGTTGTCGAAGGCCTTTGGAGCATAGGTAATTGCTACGGCTACTGTGAGTTTTTTGAGGGCAAGTAACCGACGGTCGCACCGCAGCCGGCGAAGCTCTTCGTTTGTGTTATCCAAGGACCGAGGTTGACTACACCAAGACCGTAATTCCGTGCCTCACTCATGTGATGACAGCCGGGACAGTTGTCCTGGGCGTGGCCGAACCCAACGAGCCTCGGATTCACTTGTGCAGCCAGCGATTCCTTGGAGAGAAGTTTGCCGGTCCCCACTGCCTCCATGCTCTTCGACATGTCAGTGATATCCGTGGTTTGGATCGCTCCCTCGGCCGTGGTCCATGAGGGATTCCAGAATGTTGATTCTTCATAGAAGGGTACCTCAGCCGGAACACGAAGCTCAGAGCGCCGCTCGGAACTAAACGTGTGCAATACCGGCTCCGGAATCTGCGGCGTACTGAAGCTCTGGGTTTGCTTCAAATCCATCGGATCAAGGATGTATTGCCGCATTGCCCGGGCTAACGGCATGCGCGTGACTTGTTCGATTACTTGGCCGAGGATGACATAGTTGGTGTGGCAGTATCCCCAATTGCTCCCGGGTTCGAACATCATGGGTTTCGAAACGCCGATCTTGATCAGTTCCTGCGGCGTCCACTGCCGGAAAGGATCAAGATAAATGCCATGCAGCACTTCAGTCTCATAGACATAATCGGCGTATCCTGATGTCATGTTGGCAAGATTTTTGAGTGTGATGCGATCGGCGTGCGGGAGATCGGGCAGGAATTTGCTTAGTTTGTCGTCGAGCGACACCTTCTTTTGGTCGACAAGCTCCAGGAGCATTGTGGCGATGTATGTGAACGCCATTGCGCCGTTACGAAAATGCATGGCAGGAGTAGCTGGCACGCCAGACATCGACTCGCCTAACGCCTCGGTGTAGAGCTGTCTGCCTTCTGCGGTCGCCTGAACGATAAGCGCCTTCAGGTTGTACTGCTCATCGCGTCGGATGTGATGCTTTTAATCGCAGCGATCTGTTTTTGCTGATCCTCGCTCTTGTTACTTGATTCAACACCAGGCGTAACCGACGCCGTGCCTTGCGAATCGGCTTGTCTAGCGCCTATGCACATGGCGGAGTAGAAGATGGCGGTCGCGAGTATACTGACGGCCAGTGTAACGTGTGTTTTGGGGCCTGATTTGTACTCGTTAACGTTAGCGGTGAACATGAGTCTTCGATGGCGTTTCACAAAACGCACGTCAATGGCGCTGCTGTGCAACCGATTTAATTCGGCTGCATGATCTCGCGCACAAAGACGTTAAGCTGTCCGTCTTCCTGTCTGCGCACTTCGGTGATCTCGTATGGCCGCTGTTCATCGCGGTTCACTTCCGCTCCCTGCCGCGGCGGAATATAGCCGGCCGGAAATTCCACAATGATCCGCGTGGAAGAACCCCCGCCGAAGTGCAGCACCTTGTCCGTCAGTTTCGTGCGCGGACGCAGCACAGCCTTGTTGGCATCCGAAAAATTCACGACGAATTGTCCCTTCAAATAGACGCGTTCACCCGCAAGTCCACGATCAGCAACGTCACGCAGATCGCTTGCTCCTATCAGCCGGCCAAGCGGCATTTTGCCTGGAGAAAATGTTTTCCAACTCCCACCGCCCGCGTTTGAAGCGAGAGCTACATTGGAAGCGTCGGGCGGAGCCGGTTGAGCTGGCAGAACTGGCACTGGCGTTGCGGTTGGAACAGAAGCGGCTCGAGCGACGGCTGGAGCTTGAGCATTGGCGGTGTTCGTGGCTGGCGCTGGTGTAGCCACAGGAAGCCTCGGAGGCGTTGCTGCAGACGCCAGCGTAAAGGGGGTCGCGCCTGGAACAGCGGGTTTCTGTGCAATTACGGGCTGGGGAGGAGTCGATGCCGGAGGTGGGGACTCTAGGTTTTGCTTCTTGCCTCGTCTGCCTTTTGGCGGCGGCGTGGGATTAGCAAGCTTTTCATTCTTTGCTATGACTGGCGCAGCCGGCGGTAGTCGAATGGCAATCGCTTGTTCGACCCGGACCAATTCGTTCGCAACAGGCGGAGGCGTCGCGCTGGCGCTGACGCCGGGTAAGGAACTCGGACCGCCTTGCGCTATTGCCGTTTTTTGCTGGTTCTCTGCGTAATGTTGTTCAATTTCCTTGCGTTCTGGCGCCTTAAACATTGGCCAGCCGGCGGCCAGGTTGAGACTGAGTGGCGGCTCCAGGCGAAAGGTCCCCAGACCACGTGTGACCGTATAGCTCCCGTAAAGCAAGGGGATGGCCGTAATCATCATGCGGCCATCGGCCAAACGCTCGGCGTGAATCACCGAAGAAATGTCATGTGAGCGCTCTAACTTGATTTCCAATCCGACATTAAGCGTTTGTTTCATCAGTGGCAGGGCCTCTGGATTCGCCGGGTAAAGATGTTCCATGAGCAATTCGCCGTTATCGACAGCATTGGTTAAGGCGACCATGCCGGACGTAAATACATCGCCGGGTCCGAGCTCTCGGACAGCGACAATCTTGAATCTGCCAACCACGTAGGGAACCAGGCCGCGCACCGTCTGATAATTCCGAATATAATTACGTGCCAGCTCCCCATTCGTCCTCGCGAGTTCAGCGTTGCCCATTTCCGAATAGGTCTCGTAGAGTTCCTTCGAATTTAGAAATTCGCCTGCGGGCGCGGCCGTCAGTTCAAAACGCTTGGGTGCCTCGATCTTGTGCAGCCTTTGTAGAATCCGATAGCTGTCAGGGCGTTCGGGTTGACTGAAGATGTAGAAACTGCCCAGCCACGCAGCCAACGCGAAACCAGTCAGCAGCAGAATGGCAACTGTCCAGGCAAAATAATTGATCCGTCGTCGTGGACGAGCATATGGCTCGTCCTCATATGGATACCCACCATAGTCCATCAGGCCAGCACGAGAAGATTACCCGGTTTCAAGCTGATTGTGTCGTTTCAAACGACGAACCGCATCCGCAAGTGCGCGATGCGTTTGGATTTACGACCCGAAAACCGGTGCCGGTCAAACCACCGCTAAAATCCAGGGTTGCGCCGCTCAGGTAGGGGATGCTTTCGCTGTCGATAAAAAAGTGCATGCCATCCCGCTCCACCACGGTATCGCCATCTTTTTTTTCTTCGAGAGTCATCTCATAATGCAGACCTGAACAACCGCCCTTAACAACCTGGACGCGCAGACCTTTTCGCGAATCTTCGTCCTGCGCCGGAAGCAAACTCTGGAGCTGTCGAACAGCGTTGTCCGTGACGTTAATCATGGCTCACAAAATACGGCTGCGGCGTAACCAAGTCAAAGAACCGCTGGGGACGCGTCGCCTCGTCCCACCGTTTCAATATGAATACCGAATATCGAGTGACAAAACAAACCCGTAGGTTTGAGCGTCTGATTTTTGAATCGTGCTTGTTTCAGATTTCGAATTTCGAATTCCTCTTGGTGTTTTTCTTCGCAATCGGCGATCTGGAATCTACAATTTGAAATAGAAAATGAGCCGAATCCGATTGTTATCAGAGACCGTGGCCAGCCAGGTGGCAGCGGGCGAAGTCGTGGAGCGACCGGCTTCAGTAGTGAAGGAGTTGATCGAAAACAGCATCGACGCCGGCGCCCGCAACATCGATACAGTGATTCGTCGTGGAGGAATCTCGCTCGTCCGCGTGATCGATGACGGCTGCGGTATGGATCGTGACGATGCTCTGCTGTCCCTCGAGCGGCATGCCACGAGCAAGATTCGGTCGGCCGCCGATCTGCAAGCTGTAGCCACATTGGGATTTCGCGGCGAAGCATTGCCAAGCATCGCCAGTGTATCGCGATTTCGTCTGACCACCCGAGAGGGCGACGAAGTTGCAGGAACTGAAATCGTCGTCAACGGCGGCAAGATCGACATGGTGCGCGATGGCGGCGAAGCGCCGGGGACACAAGTCGAGGTTCGCTCGCTTTTTTATAACCTGCCCGCGCGCCGAAAATTTCTTCGTTCCGAAAATACTGAAAGTCGCAACATCGAACATCAGATCCATTTGCAGGCGATCGGCCATCCCCAGATTGGTTTTTCGTTATTACGGGACGACCGCATGTTATTCCAGTTACCAACTGCGATGACACTGGGCGATAGAATCCGGGATCTTTATGGTATTAAGTTATTGGAACAGCTTGTTGAAGTAAACGGCACACCTTCGCATAATGTTCGAATAGATGGATTTATCGGGCAGGCAGGACTGAGCCGGCAAACGAGGGCGCAGCAACTCGTTTTTGTAAACGGCCGCGCCATTGAAAGCGCGTTTCTCACGTCGGCTATCCGCGAGGGCTACCATACTGCGCTGATGAAAGGTCAGTATCCGGTTACCTTTCTCTTTATTGAACTCGATCCTGCGGCTGTCGACGTAAACGTTCACCCGGCAAAGCGTGAAGTGCGTTTTCGTGATCCCAGTGCGGTCCGGGAGGCGATCGTTCATTCAATTCAACAAACCTTGGGACGCGGCCGGGTGGCCTGGCAGGAAAAATTTCGCGGACCTTTGATCGCACCGGAGGCTGTTCCCGAAAAAGAAGCTCCCGACCTTAAGTTACGACCTGGGATAGCAACTCCACCAGAGAGTCATCGTGAGTTACCACACCTTGGCCCAACTGTAGCTGTGGTCGTTGACCCTGGCTCCGGACGCGTTCCAGACACTGCAGGGCAGGCGCATCGCCTGCCAATCCCGCGCGCTGATTCGACAGACGACGCCCATGCACTACAACGATCGCAACAGATCGCCGCTCAGCAGCAATTCCAGATCATCGGCGTGTTAAGCAAGCTCTATGTCTTGATGGAAAACGCGGACGGACTCGTTCTCGTTGACCAGCACGCGGCGCATGAGCGAATTCTCTTCGAAGAATTGCGGCGAAGAATGGAAGAGCAGGGGATGCCCACACAAAAGCTGCTCTTGCCTCATACGTTTGATGTTCCGCCGCGCGACGCCGATTGGATCGAACGCAACATATCGGTCCTGCAGAAGATGGGAATTGGGATCGAGAGTTTCGGCCCGGGCACGTTCAAGATCGATAGTCTCCCTGGTTTTTTGAACGTCTTAGACCCGGCGCAATTCATGCGCAAAGTGATTGACGACCTAAAGAGCGCCGGCAACAGCACTTCGCCGATGCGTCTGGGAGAGGAAATGATTGCCAAGACGGTGTGCCGGCACGCCGTCAAAGCAAATGATCCACTGCGTTACCCCGAGATCGAGAAATTGATTCGCGATTTGCTCGAGTGTGATCTGCCTTATTGCTGTCCCCACGGACGGCCTACCATGATCCAGATTTCGCTTTTGGAGTTAGAGAAAAAATTCGGACGGAAGATTTGATGAGGTCGTTCGGCATTCTTGCTTCGTCATTTTTTTGATCGTAGCGGCCGCAACGCTATCGTGGATTCGCCTGGTAGAATCCATTGTTCTTTACTTGCGATTGGAGCCACGCCCGCTCCGCCGTAGCAGAGAGACTCGCTTGTCCAGAGTATCTCCCATGTGCAGTCGGATGGCGGCGCCAAAAGAGGCTCTGAAGCGGGGTGCAGGACCCGGCGTTCTCCGAAATTGACTAACAACAGGCGATCGTCGTTCTCCTTTGAAAAATATCTGAGAACGAAACTCGCCGTTCCCAGAGCTGCGCCGTCGATGCCTCCAGGAATTTGCTGACGAAATCGCGAATCTTCCCTCCGCAATTTCAAAAGATCGATATGTAGATCGTAGAGCTGACGATTTTTTTCGCGCTCGGAAAAATCGAGTTTGCAGTGTGCGAATACTTCAGGGTCATCAGGCGCCGGCAAAGTTTTCCGTGCTTCGTCCTTGCTGAGTGATAAAAACGGCGCCAGCCACTCGGCGCGACCATTCCGTATTGCATCGCGCACAGCAGCCTCGCCTATGTCGGCAAAAAACATAAACGGGCTCGACGCGCCGAACTCCCTCCCCTGAAACAGGAGCGGTGTCCAGGGTCCGAGCAGGAGGAGAGCGGTCATCGCGCGATAACGCGAGGGTGAAGTGTGAAAACGGACTCGCTCACCCGGTCCGGTATTCGCGATTTGATCGTGGTTTTCGATAAAGCAGACGAAGGCCTCCGGGGAAATGCCGAGAGCGGGAGATCCCCGTAATGCTTTTCGCCATGAGAGCGCCTGACCCTGGTAAAGGAAACCGTATTTCGCAGCAGAAATAAACTCCTGTGGCGTTCCGCGGTAGTCGTCATAGTAGGCTTCCTTGCGACCGGTTAATGTCACCACAGCACTGTGATGAAAATCGTCGTTCCACATTCCGTCCAAATCGTCACCGCCTTGATCGCCTGGTCGCACCATCCTGGCTTCCTGCCGATCGTTCTCGGCAATCAGGATAATTGAACGCCCGCCGGCTGCCTTGCGCGCCGCGCGCCCGACGGCGCCAATAATGTACTCGCTGGATTGATCCCGGATGGCGTGCAACGCATCGAAGCGAAAGCCATCAAAATGAAATTCCTCGATCCAGTAGCGTCCATTGGTGATGAAAAATTCACGGACAGGCTCTGAATTCCTTCCGTCGAAATTAACTGCGTCGCCCCATTCATTTTCGTTTCCGCGGGTCAGATAATCGTCGGAAAAAGCACCCAGGTAATTTCCGTCCGGACCGAAGTGATTATAGACGACGTCGAGAATGACTCCCATGTCTAACGAGTGCGCGCGATCGATGAAGCTGCGCAAATCGTCCGGAGCTCCATACAGATGTGAAGGCGCGAAAAGGTCAACGCCGTCGTATCCCCAGCCGAACCTGCCGGGGAATTCCGCGACCGGCATCATCTCGATCGCAGTGATTCCGATACGTGCCAGCTCTTCTAATTGCTGCGCAGCGGAGCGCCACGTCCCCTCCTTCGTGAAGGTGCCGATATGCATTTCGTAAATGATCTGGCCTTTCAAGGTAATTCCCGACCAGTCCGAATCGGTCCACCGAAACCCTGCCGTATCGACAATGCAGGAAGGACCATGTGGACCATCGGGTTGAAAACGTGATGCCGGATCCGGATACAACCTGTCGTTTACGCGAAAGCGATAGCAGCCGCCCGCGCCAGCGTTGGCAGAACCGGAAAAATATGCGCCCTTTTCTGGTGCCAGCGCATGAAATGTCTGTCCCGAGTCTTTGGCTGCATTTTCTTGGAGAACGACGTCGACCTGCTGCGCCTTCGGCGCCCAGACGCGGAAGTGGGTTTGGTCAGCCCCTATTAATTCGGCGCCAATTGGGTAGCGGCGTTTTTGATGTGACATTGACGTAACATGGCGCGGCTCGATTACGAAACAACCGCGCGCGTCATGCTGTAGCGCGCGCTATTCAGCACAGCCATCGCGGCGTTGCTCAGGACTCGCTGAAAAGAGCTGACGCTACAGCGCGCTCGCTCCTATGAGCGCCCGAATGTTTAGAAGACGCCAACTCGCGCAAGCTTGATTACTTTGCCCAAACCGTTTCAGAATGCGCGTATGAACGGTGTCAGGCCCAAGATCGAAATCTTCAAACCATTTGGCCAGGCGTTCGAGCTAACGAACAAGATTCTTTTTCAACCATTCGACCTGAAAAAATGGTTTGTAATTGGTTTCGCGGCGTTCCTGTCCGGGCATCTTGCAGGTGTTGGTTTCAATTTTCCATCGCCATTCGGCAATTTTCAATCAGATCGAGCGACTCAGGACGTGATTCCAGCTCACTTGGAACAATGGAAACCTTGGCTGGTGGCAGCCATTGTTGTGCTTGCGCTGCTTTTTTTTGCATTTGTGATCGCGCTGACGTGGTTGAAAGCGCGTGGCAATTTCATCTTTACAGACTGTATCGTCCGAAATCGGGCAGCGATCGCTGAACCATGGCGTGAATATCGAAAAGAAGGGAACAGTTACTTCTTATTCCTGCTCGCAATCATGTTCGCCATATTGCTATTGGCAGGGTTAATCCTGGCAGGCGTCTTTGGGCTGGGTTGGTTGAAACAATGCGCAGGTGAAACGGAATCAACCGCGTTCATTGGATTGATCGTTTTCTTTTTTGTCGTTTGGACTTTAATCGTGTTTTTTGTTAGTATCGCGACTTATTTCATGGTGCCGGTGATGTACCGGAAACGATGCCGGGCAGTAGAGGCGTTTCGCGATGTAACTTCTCTGATAATGCATAATGTGGGTTCTTTCTTTTTGTTTTGCTTGTTTGGAATTGTTTTGATTCTGGCTGCGCTGATGATCGGCGTAATCGTAACGTGCGCGAGCTGTTGTCTGGCTGCGCTTCCATACATTGGGACGGTTATACTCCTGCCAGTATTTCTCTGCTTGCGCGCGTTCACACTCGCGTTCCTTCGCCAGTTCGGCCCGGATTATGATGTGTGGGTGAGCTTTATGCCGGCGGAGTTTGTGCCGATTCTATCAGGTGCGTCGCCTTCGACACCATCTCCGCCGAACCTGCCGCCCGAGCCGCCATCGTCTCCAAGCGTGTGAAACAGGCCGGCAACCACAAAATTCAAAGAATCGAAAAAAGATTCGACCACGCTATCGGAGCGTCCTAAGAATCCACCTATGAAAAGACAATTTATTATTTGTTGTTTCAGCTTCGTTGCGGCTGCTTCCATTTGCCTTGGTCAGGAAAGTCCAACCCCGAGTCCAAGTCCAAGTGCCACCCGGTTTAAGACGATCAGATCGGCGACCAAAGAGGCGACAATAGAAAAGTTGGAAAAATCCGTCACGGACGCGTTCAAGAACAAGCAGACAAACTTGTTTAAGCAATATCTGGACCCCGAGTTCAGCGCGGTTGACGCCGAAGGAATCAAAGATGCAGACGCTGCAGTTGAGGACATGCAGAAGACTGATCTCCGGAATTACTCGTTCGCCGATATGAAAGTGACGCTTTTGAGTCCCAAAATGGCGATAGTTAAATACAAAGTTACTACCCAATCGACTTCGTCCGGTCGTGATACATCGGGTACCTATTACGCGGCCACAGTGTGGAACAAACGGAGTGGAAAGTGGCTAGCTGTGTTGCACACGTTTGTTAAAACCCAGTAAGGCCGAGCGTTTTTTTTGCTTTTCTTTGCGACGATATTGATGGGCGCCTCGTGCAACCATCCAAGCCAACAAAAGAGCAATTATGCTGCCGGTCGGAGAGTTATGCAGTCGCCAATTGCGCGACAAAATAGTTCTGAAGTCGCTGACGAGCTGAAATAGCGACAAGGTATTCACCTGTGGTATAACACAGAGATGAATTGGGACGCGCTTAGCGCAATCTCACAATTGGTCGGTTCGATCGCTGTTGTTTTGTCGGTGTTATACCTCGCGTTGCAGGTGCATCGGAGCACACGTGTGGCCAAGCTTGCGACTCAAGACGCCGCGGCGACGGCCCTGCGCGAGGTCACCAAACCCTTCATGGAGAACGCTGAACTGGAACGAATCTGGCGCATTGGCCTGGAAGACATCGGGTCGCTCTCCGTCGAGGAGCGCGCTCGTTTTTTCCACGCTGCCTATCAATTCTTGAAAGCGTTCGAGACGATTCATTTTCATTATATTTATGGATCGATGGACAAACAGCTGTTTGAGGGCTGGCATGGACTTCTCCGGCATTACATTGCCGCGCCCGGGATGGCTCAGTATTGGAAGCTTCGTCCTGAAGTCTTCTCCGAGCGGTTTCGGAATTTTGTTAACTCCCTCGAACCTCCCAGGGAACAACGCACCGTGGGGACGCTATTCGATGAGGAACAAAAGTGAACGTCCGCCAATGAAAGATAGGAGCGCTGCCGACCGGACGCCGCATCGCGGCGTCCCTATCCAGGCTGTTACTTACACGGTCCCGGCACAGGGATAACAAACTTGCCGTCTTTCTCGGCGATGAAATTTTCGCTCGTGCTGGTTGAGCTGCCGTTGGCGTCTTTTTTCTCGACCTTGATGATCAACTTTTTAGTCGGTTTGAGTGTCAGGCAAACTTTACCGCCCGTCGGCGAATCCATTGGCGTCGCCGCTTTTTTGGCGTCTTCCGGCGTAATATCGACCAGCTCGATGTTGGAGATTTTCGCCCCGGCTTCTCCTGACTGCATCATCTTGTAGAAACCGAGAATCGCCGGGTCGGCGCCTTGCGTGTAAAGAAACGATTCCAACGTAGTGGTATCCTTTCCTTCGAACGCAGTTTTGTATTTATCGGTAAACGCTTTTTCTTGCGGGGACGTGCCAGCGGAAAGCGAAAGTGAAGCTGTGATCAGTACGGCACAGGCTAAGATGCTAATTCTCGCGAGGTTGTTCATAAGTCGGGAGGGTAGGGGGGGCGGTTTGCTCAGCGCAAGCACATTATGAGAAAAACCGTTGCTGATCTGCCTGCGGCAGGCTAATTGCTTTCCCCAAAAATTGAAAGCGACGGGCAGGAGACCGCCGCTTTTTGCCAATGAACATTCACGAATACCAAGCCAAAGAACTGCTGCAAAAATTCGATGTAGCCACTTCTCGA
>Ga0193722_1000121_pt1 | contig 16705 bp, 16 predicted proteins | sample H2m1metaG_FD_143044 | JGI IMG/M metagenome (GOLD analysis project Ga0193722, IMG submission 143044) | Soil microbial communities from a riparian zone of the East river system, Colorado, United States - H2m1 | ecosystem: Environmental > Terrestrial > Soil > Riparian zone | place: USA: East River...
CATCAGGGAGGGCAGGTTGGGCAATGCTAACCCGGTTCTGCACATCCAGGGTGGCATTATTGATATCGGTCCCGACATCAAATGTGACGGTGATGCTGCTTTGCCCGCTGCTGGTGCTGTTGCTGGCCATATACGACATGCCCGGTGTGCCGTTCACCTGGGTCTCAATGGCTGTCGTGGTCGTTTGTTCTACCGTTTGTGCGTCTGCGCCGGTAAAGACGCCGGTAATGCTCACGGTGGGAGGTGTAATATCCGGGTACTGTGCGATGGGCAATACCGTCATGGCAATAATGCCAACCAGTACGATCAGAATGGAAATGACGATGGCCGTTACGGGCCTTTTTATAAATACATCTGCTATCATGGAATCCTTTTGTTATTTGTTAATGGCCTTTTTTTGTTCTGGGGCGCCCGTGTTGATGGCGATCGCCGAGCCTTCTCTTAGATTCTGAACACCTTCGGTAACAATGGTGTCACCGTCTTTCAGACCGTCGTTAATGACCACATTGCGGCTTACCTGTTTGCCTACCGTTACCCGTTGTTGTGTGACTTTGTTGCTGTCCACTTTTACGACGTACACAAAAAATTCTCCCAATTGTTCCGTCACGGCTTTGTAAGGGATCAGGATGGATTTTTTAGCCGCATTGTTAAGCACCCTTATGGTACCGCTCATACCGGCCCGCAGCGCATTCCCGGGATTGGAAAACTCCAACCTGACGATGATGGTACCGGTCTGTGAATTTACCGCACGGTCGATCAATCTTATTTTTCCTACGTGAGGATAAACCTTCCCGTTGAACGCAAGCCGGAACATGGAGTCAGCGGTGCCGGTTGATCCGGCATTCAACCGGGTGAACCGATCGATTTCTTTCTGATCAATCGAAAAATCGGCTGCAATCGGGTTATCCGATGAAACTGTATTTAATATGGTTTGTCCCGCGGAAACCGCGGCTCCCAGCTTTACCTGAGAAATTCCGATTGTGCCGTCGAACGGAGCATTAATGGAGGTGTAGCGAACATTGGTCTGAACGCTCCGAACAGTTGCCTTCGCGGCTTCCACTTGCTTTTTACCAGCTTCATAGGTGGCTTCTGCGTTATCCACCAGTTGTTTGGCAACGGCATCGTGTTTGTCCAGCTCGCGGTACCGCTCTACATCCTTTTGCGCCTTTACCAGATTGGCCTCCTGGACCGCAAGGTTAGCCAACGCTTGCTGATACGCCCCTTCATACTGCTGCTGGTCGATGGAATATAATTTTTGTCCGGCCTTCACGTGATTGCCTTCGTTAAAATGGATTGCCGTGATATATCCGTTTACCTGCGCACGGAGTTCGACCTGGTTGATGGCAGTAAGTGTGGCAGGATATTCATCGTAATAGATAGCGTTGGATTCGGCAATCTTCTGGACCGTAACCTGAACGGGAGGTTGCTTGACCGGTTGCTGTTTAGGACCGCAGGAAGCAGCGAAAAGGAGGAGGAGCAGGATTGCAAGATTTTGAGTCGATTTTATGAACATAGTGAAAGGGTTTTAGAATTAGTAATTGATTTGACCCAGGGCTTTTTGAACATCTATTTTACTGGAGAGAACGGCATATAGGGCATTGAAGTAATTTATTCTTGCCGTGCGCAAGTCCGTCTCGGCGGTGATCACTTCAAGGTAACTCTTGACACCGGTCTTATACTGGAGTTGGATGATGTCGTAGACTTCCTTTGCCAATTCTACATTTTGTTTGAGTGTTTGGTATGTAATAAAATTGCTTTTGTAGGCCGCTAAGGTTTGTGCATACTGCGAGCTGACGGTATTTTTAAGGTTCGTGATGTCCCAGTCCAGTCTTTTCATCGTCCACCGTTGCTGTTTAATGTTGGCGATGCGTTTGCCTCCCTGAAAAATGGGAAGCGATACGGTCAGGGCCGCGAAGGAGTACGGTGTATTGGTCCGGTAGATATCGCTGATGGGAATGCCCGTACCTGCATTCAGATAATAAAAATTGTAGGCCCCATTGACCGCTACTGTGGGTAAGAAGCTCCAGTAACTATAATGAATACTTGCTTCCTGCAGTCTCCTTTGAGTAACGAGCAATTTATAGTCAATCCGGTTCGTATAATCAACAGGGTGAAGGGTGTCGAGCAAAATTTCATTTTCCATTTGAAGGCTATCATAGGTAAGGTTCAGCTCACCACCCGGTGGATAGCCCATGACCAGCTTGAGGTATTCCAATTTATAGTTTAACAACTCCATATTGCTTTTTAGCGTTGCCTCGGTATTGCTCAGCGTAATGGTAGCCCGCTTATAATCTGTTTTATCGACAAGGCCGGCAGCGTATTGGTCGTGGGCCGTTTTCAGATTCTGCTTTAACCGCGCCACATCCCCTTGACCCACTTTTATTTGCTGGGTGGTGGCCAATACATCGTAGAAGGCCTTCGTCACGTTGGCGGCAACATCGATTTTACTGCTGCTGGTTTTCTGCACGGCCTGTGTTCGTACATCGGAGGCGGAGTTCTTAGCCAACAGAACATCGCGGTTGAAGAGGGTTTGCGAAAGTGCAAACTGGCCTAAGGAAGTGTTGTTGGCTCCGAACCGCGCAATGTTGCCCTGAAATAGAGTAGGCTGGATCACAAAATTATGCTGCAAGGAATAGTTAAAATTCAGCTGAGGATACCAATCGGCCAGCTTGCCCTTGATCGTTGTTTCTGTCGTTTTCTCGTCAATCAAGGACTGCTGAATGATCGGTTGGTGCTTAATGGCATAGTCCACCACCTCGTCGAGGGTTGCTTTTTTCAATTCCGGGCCGGGTTCCGTTTGCTGAGCCTGTAGGAAGAAGGGAAGTAGAAAAAGGATCGCCGTTTTCAGGGCTCTCCCTTGGGATTGTCTTTTCATTTTACAAAAGGTATTCATTGTCAGGGGTTAGTATTCAGGTAAATTAATCTTCCGGCTCTTCGTTGAAAAGAACCTTGTAAATGATCGCCTTGCGTTCCTTTAGAAAATTCCGGTAGGCCTTTTCGTCAAAACCAAACATCTTTTGTAAGAGGGGTTTGGCGACGAGGGGGTAGCTGCACATCGACATCATATTGGTCATGAAGTGTTCCATTTTGATCGGGGCAATATTCCCCTTTTCAATTTCTTCGGTTAATTGAGGAAGGATCGTTTTCGTCAAATTCTCCCGCTTTTGCTGAAAATATTCTTTTTCCTTTTCCGGATTCCTTGTGATCTCTGTAATAATGAAATTCTGGATGTAGGGATAATTAATGTTGCGGTCAATAAAGACGTCGAGGTATTTGCTGATCTTCGTTTTGAAGGGATCCGATGACTTGAAAATCTCCGCTGCTTGCCTTCTCGATTCCGCGACAGCCTCCTGAAAGACCACCTCCAACAGGTGCTCCCGGCTTCTGAAATAGTAATGGATGAGAGCCCGGTTAACACCGGCTGCATCTGCAATTTCCTGCGTTGTAGCGCTGAGATGCCCTTTTTGAAAGAAAATCCCCTTGGCGGTGTCCTTGATCAGCTTCTCCGTTTGGGCCAGTTCTGGTACCACTTGTCTCCTTTGTTTAACAATTTTGTTAATGTGCTGAGTAAACACGGAGAAAAGCGCATAAAGTTCAGCGGGGAGAAAAAAAACTTAAAAATTTCTTTGTACTACAGTTGATTGACTATTTCTTCGAAATTGAGAGAGGTCCACTTTGTGGCAATTTCCGGCACCATCATCACCTGGTCCATGATTTTCTTTTGTTTTCGCCCGGTTTCATACGCCTCGGAGTAGCGGACCTGTTCATGAAAAGTCACCATTGAATAGAGCGGGATCCACCGGTTGGGATAAAGTTCATGCAGCCGGGCTTCAATTTGTTTCCTCAGCAAAAAATCGGCGGTGCCGACCAGGTCGCGCATTTCTACGAAATTATCGAGCGCCAATTGTGCGATGGCGTCAGCGTCCGGTTTGCGAAGACGCTGAAATTCTGTACAAGCCAACTCCCAATCGTCATCAAATTGGTCCAGCAGGCGGTTAAAAATCCGGCAATCCTCAAACCCTGCATTCATACCTTGTCCATAGAAGGGAACAATTCCATGGGCTGCATCGCCCATGAGGAGCGCGTTTTTCTTTACCCAGGGGTAACACCGGATCGTGACCAGGGAGGAGGTGGGATTGTCACGGAAATCCTCGATCAGCGTGGGCATAAGGGAGGCAGCGTCAGGAAAGAGCTTTTCAAAGAAACCTTGGATTTGTTCCGGTGTCTGGAGTTGTGCAAAGGAGAGGTCTCCTTTAAACGGCAAAAAAAGTGTACAGGTAAAGGTCGTGTCGGGGTTGGGCAGCGCGATGAGCATGAAACTTTCACGAGGCCAGATGTGCAACGCATTTTTTTCCATCGGGAACCCGCCGCCTGCTACAGGGGGGATCCGCAGTTCTTTATAACCATGTTCGACGTAGTTCTCGGAATAATCAAAGGGCTCACCAAGCTTGAATGCATTGCGAACGGCAGAGAACATTCCGTCGGCCCCAATGATGGCATCGGCAGAATGGTGCATAGTAGAACCGAAAAACTGGAAATTCAACTCCGTTTGATCCAGGTCTGCATTCAGGCACCGGTGTTCAAATTGAAAATCCACCCCCTGCTTTTCGGCCTCATCGATGAGCGCTATATTCAACCCGCTTCTGGAAATTGAATTGATATACTGGCCCTGTTCCCCGTACGGCTGGAAAGTAAGCTGACCCTGGATGTTGTGCATCATACGGCCGTTCATCGGCATGGCATGCTCTTTCATATGCATTGCTAAACCGACTTCCTCCAATGACCGAATGCCGCGCGTGCTGAGGGCAAGGTTGATCGAACGCCCCCCTCCGAACATGTGGGTGCGCATGTCGAACCGGCTTTCAAAAACGCTCACCTCGTATCCCCGCCTGGCGAGATAGATGGATAGAAGGGAGCCGACAAGACCTGCTCCGACGATGGTTATTTTTTTTGGTTTCTTTTTCATGAATTGCGTGTCCTTAGCCACAAAGGCACGAAGACACGAATTTTTACTTGCCTTTACACGAAGAAATTAAGACATGCCAACGAAAAGAAAACTTAATGTCTTCGTGCCTGCGCGCCGTAGTGCGCTTCGGCACGCAGGCGTGGCAAAATTACGTTACACCTAGAGCGTTTCTAAAGATCTCAGCAAACCGGTAAACCTCTTCAAACGTATTATAAAGCGGAACCGGCGCAACGCGAATCACCTCGGGTTCCCTCCAATCGGCAACCACTCCGTTCTTTGTCAATGTGTTGAACACTCTTTTGCCATTTTGCTTCATCAAGATTGAGAGCTGACAACCTCGCTCGCCCGGGTTCGATGGAGTGATGATATGGAATTGATCGGATCTCATCTCGTTGAGAAGAAATTCCAGATAACCCGTCAGAAGTGCACTTTTTTTGTGAAGGGATTTCATGCCAGCCTGTTCAAAAATTTCCAGAGAGGCCAATTGCGCCGCACCCGAAATTACCGGAAAATTGGACAGTTGCCAACCGTCCACGCCGGGCATGGGCTGAAAGCCTTTCTTCATTTGAAATCGATTTTTTTCATCATGCCCCCACCACCCTGCCAGGCGGGGAAGGTCAAAATTATTTCCATGACGTTCGTGGACAAACGCCCCGGCGACCCCACCCGGACCGGAATTAAGGTACTTATAGCTGCACCATACGGCGAAATCAACACCATTGGGGTGGAGATTCAACGGCACATTTCCAATAGCATGAGCAAGATCAAAGCCAACCATAGCCCCGGCCTGATGACCCGCTTCCGTGATGGCTTTTATAGTAAAGAACTGACCGGAATAATATTGCACTGCTCCAAAAATGACCAGCGCAAGTTGATCGCGATGTTCTTCAATGGCCCTGAGAATATCTTCCGTTCGTAAATAAAATTCTCCCGGACGCGGTTGTAGTTCTACGATGGCTTCTTCACAACGAAACACCTGCTCCACGACGGAGCGAAGGTTCACCTGTGATTCAAAAGCATATTGATCAGAAGAGAATGCGCCGGCCTCCGTAATAATCTTGAAGCGCTTACCGGAAGGCCGGTAAAAGGAAACCATCATCAAGTGAAGATTGACCGTCAATTGGTTCATCGCGACGACTTCGGAAGGCTTGGCTCCTACGAGATGGGCCAATGCTTTCTTGCTGAACTTATGAAAATGGTACCATGGCCGCTTCGCGTGAAAATGACCTTCCACACCCAGTCTGGCCCAATCATTTAATTCTTCCGTGATAAAACGTTTTGTCGATTTAGGCTGAAGTCCCAGCGAGTTGCCGGTAAAGTAGAGGGATTGCTTTCTGCCGATTTTTGGAATGTGAAAAAGCGTGCGGAATGGTTTCAGCGGATCGACGCGGTCCAGGGCTTTGGCAAAGGCAAGGGAGTTTTGATACTTCATCGTAAAAGTAAAGAGACGTAGTGCTTGCCACGAAGACACAAAGACACGAAGAAAATTTAAGATATGCGAACAGCAAAAATAGACTTAGTGTCTTGGTGGCAAATTCATAGGCGTAGGTTCCATTTAAGAAGCTTGCTACGCAAACAATTCAGTTTGTTTGGACATCACGCCTTCGTGCCGTAAGAGCCACTCTTTCTTGTCAAGGCCGCCGCCATAGCCCACCAGGTTTCCATCTTTACCAATCACGCGATGGCAGGGAACAATAATTGGAATCGGGTTTTGGCCGTTCGCCAATCCAACGGCCCGAACTGATTTCAGATCCCCTGTGGCGATCGCCAGGTCGGAGTACGACACCGTTTTGCCAAAGGGTATGTTCAGCAAGGCGTTCCAGATTTTTTTTTGAAAATCCGTACCGCGAAGGTCAAGTTCGACAGAAAAGAATTTGCGGCCCTTAAAAAAATATTCGTTTAGTTCTTCAATGCACTGCTGAATCACCGGTGTAGGGAATTCCGGTTGCTTTGAATCTCTTAAAAAATTGGCGGCAATGATTTTGTTTCCGTCCGACTCGATCTCCAATTCCCCTACCGGGGACAAATAGTAGGCTAGCCCGTTCATCGTTACACAAACCTGGGGTCAGCCTCCATTACGGTGCCGCAGTTTTTGCAGGTACGCATTTCCTTACTTCCGTAAAATTCCCGGAAACGGGGAATGAAATCCTTCTCGATATTGGTCAGGTGAAAATACCGTTCATGCAGCTTGCTATTGCATTTCTCGCAGAACCACAGCAATCCATCCATTTCATTGGCGTGACGTTTGCATTCAATCACTAATCCCACCGTTCCGGCAGGCCGGATGGGACAATGCGGCACACTTCCCGGCAATAAAAAAAGGTCTCCTTCTTTGATTGGAATTTCAACTGCTTTTCCGTCCTCCTGAATTTTTACCGTCACGTCGCCCTCCAACTGATAGTACAATTCTTCCGTCACATTAAAATGATAGTCTTTGCGGGCATTGGGTCCGCCCACTGCCATAACAATGTAATCACCCGCTTCGGTGTATAAATTCTTATTCCCAACGGGTGGCTTGAGCAGGTCACGGTTCTCAGCGATCCATTGCTTGATGTTAAACGGTCTTCGGACGGCCATGGTCGATAGGGTTGATTCCGTCCGCCCATGCCCCTGACATCGTCAAAGGCTTCGGCGGATTTCTACAAAACTAGCAACTTTTTCCCGCTTATATTTACAAAAACAAGCCCTAATCGATGGATTTGAATTTGAAAGGAAAACGGGCCGTCGTGTGCGGCAGTACGCAAGGCATTGGAAAAGCGGCCGCGATAGAACTTGCGTTGCTCGGTGCGCACGTAACCATGTTGGCCCGGGAGGAAGGAAAATTAAAAGAAGTCGTAAAGGAATTAAGCACCCACGCAGGGCATTCGCATGATTATCTGGTCGCCGATTTTAATTATCCTGAGCAAGTCAAACAGGCTATTGAACGCAGCTTAGCCAACGGAGAGGTTCATATTCTGATCAACAATAGCGGCGGCCCACCGGCAGGCAAGGCCATCGACGCTCAACCGGAAGATTTCATTAAAGCGTTTACGAGCCATTTGATCTGCAGCCAGTTGTTGGTGCAGGCTGTTGTTCCCGGAATGAAGAAAAGCGCCTATGGTCGCATCGTGAACATCATTTCCACGTCTGTAAAGATTCCGATCAAAGGCCTGGGAGTTTCCAATACGTTACGGGGGGCGATGGCGAGCTGGTCTAAGACGTTGTCGCTGGAGCTGGCTTCCTTCGGGATCACCGTCAATAACGTCTTACCGGGCAGCACGAAAACGGGAAGGATTGAATCGATCATTCAAACCCGGGCAGAAAAATCGGGACGATCCCCTGACGAAATAAGAAATGAAATGATTGCCGAGATCCCGGCAGGGCGGATGGCGGAAGCGAGTGAGGTGGGAGCCGTCGTTGCTTTTCTGGCTTCTCCTGCAGCCGGATATATCAACGGAGTTAGCCTTCCGGTGGATGGGGGGAGGACGGGGAGCTTATAACATAAAATATTTACCTTAGAGCATGATTTTAGAATTGAAAAAGGCAATACAAGCCGCAGAACAGTTAAGCGAACAAGGACAAAAAACGGTTGCCAAAATTATTCTTGGTGAAATAAGTTGGGAGGAAAAAGTTGCAGGCTCTCAATCCAAGCTCTCTTTTTTGGCTCAGGCGGCATTGGATGAATACAAAAAGGGTAACACAAAGCCTTTGGACCTTTGAAGGTTCACTCTGAAACAATAATCCTCGTATTGAACCTGAATTCTTTGTGTCCGTTGTGGTTCTTCGGTCCTTCGTGACCTTGAATTGGTTAATGCAAGGTCACGAAGGACAAAGCAGGACAAAGAACACAAAGAAACGTTTAACGCCGTCATGCAAAAAATACTGAACTATATTGGTGGTGAATTGATCGAACCGAAATCCGGTAACTACCTCGACAACTACAATCCCGCCGAAGGAAAAGTATATAGCCAGGTCCCTGATTCCGACGGGTTTGACGTACATCACGCAACGGTAGCGGCGAGAAAAGCATTTGGTGCCTGGTCTTCGATGCCGGTCAGTCAGCGTTCTTCGATTCTGCAGACGATCGCCGCTTTAATTGATCGCGACCTGGAGAAGCTGGTGCGGGCTGAAAGCGTCGACAATGGCAAGCCGTTGAAGCAAGCCAGGGCACTGGATATTCCGCGCGCCTCGGCAAATATTCGCTTCTTTGCGACGGCTGTTCTTCATACCGAATCGGAATCCCATATGACCGATGGAGAGGCGCTAAATTATACAACGCGTTCGCCCGTCGGCGTGGTCGGCTGTATTTCGCCATGGAACCTGCCACTATATTTGTTTACCTGGAAGATTGCCCCGGCCCTGGCTGCCGGAAATACCGTGGTGGCAAAACCGTCCGAACTTACACCCATGACGGCGTTTTTATTTTCCCAGCTCTGCATAGAAGCCGGTTTGCCGCCGGGTGTATTAAATGTGGTCCATGGATTGGGAAGTAAAGCGGGTCAGGCTATCATTGAACATCCGGAGGTAACCGCTATTTCATTCACCGGGGGTACAGCGACCGGCAAGAAAATCACGGTAACGGCAGCGCGGATGCTCAAAAAACTTTCCCTCGAACTGGGCGGCAAAAACCCGAATGTCATTTTTGCGGATTGTGATTTCAAGCAGGCCGTGGCATCCGCTGTCCAATCTTCCTTTTCCAACCAGGGTGAAATTTGTCTTTGCGGTTCACGTATCCTGGTGGAGCGAAGTTTATACGCGCGCTTCACAGAGGAATTTGTAAAAGCAACCAGGGAATTAAAGGTAGGCGACCCGTTGGAAGAGTCAACCTCGATTGGCGCGTTGGTATCGGAAGCGCATATGAACAAAGTGCTTTCGTATATCGAATTGGCAAAACAAGAAGGGGGCAACGTGTTGACGGGAGGAAGAAGGGTGGCAACCGCCGGCCGTTGTGCAGACGGCTATTTTGTTGAACCCACCGTGATCGCGGGATTAAATCAAGCCTGCAGGACCAACCAGGAAGAAATTTTTGGTCCCGTGGTGACGATCATGCCGTTTGACACGGAGGAAGAGGCTGTCGCATTAGCGAACAGCACAATCTATGGTTTATCTGCTACCCTATGGACGGAGAACCTGAAACGTGCTCACCGGGTATCGCATCAACTCAAGAGCGGCATCGTATGGGTGAATTGCTGGTTGTTCCGCGATTTGCGCACTCCCTTTGGGGGCATGAAGCAATCCGGTGTCGGACGCGAAGGCGGATGGGAGGCATTGCGATTTTTTACCGAAGCGAAGAACATTTGCATTAAACTCTGACCCGTGCGTTTCTTTGATATTGATCACATCTTTTTTACGCTGTGGGGGTATCCCATGAGTTACCTGGAATTCTTCGGGACATTGGCTGGCGGGTTTGCGGTCTGGCTTTCGGCAAAGGGAAACCTCTGGAGCTGGCCGCTGGGTATCATCAATGTTGTTTTATTCTTCTTTCTATTTTTCCAGGTACAACTTTACCCGGATATGTTCCTGAATGTATTCTTCTTCATTACCAATATCATCGGTTGGTGGCGTTGGGCCAATCCAAAAAAGGAGGAGGAGGACAGGAAAAAAGAATTGAAGGTGAGCTACCTCCCGGTGAGGCAATTGGTGATCTTTTCAGCGATTGGAGTGGCCGGCACAATTGTTTCCGGAAACCTGGCTAGCCGCCTTCACGAATGGCTCCCCGACATTTTTAACAAACCCAGCGCTTTTCCATTTCTCGATTCTTTTGTAACGGTGATAAGCATCATCGGCACCTTTTGGATGATTCAAAAGAAAGTGGAGAGCTGGGTTCTCTGGATCGTGGTGGATGCGGTCGCTACCGGAATGTACTTCGTCAAGGGGATCAAGTTTGTCGGAGCAGAGTATTTTGTATTTTGTTTCATTGCGGCGTTCGGATTATGGAATTGGATGAAGGAATACCGCTCGTATTCTGCAAAAACGGCGTGAGACGGGGCTTCAACATCGGAACGTATTGGGACTTCATTCCGGCCATCATTCGTCCTTACTTTGTAAAAAAAGTGTGCTTTTACGGTCCGGAAAGCACGGGTAAAACGACCATGGCCAAGCGCCTGGCGGAGGTGTATCAAACCGAATTTGCGCCCGAAGTGTCGCGTGAAATGATCGCCTCCAACGACTTCACCGAGGAAGACATTATCCGGATCGGCTATGCCCAAACGCAGCGTGTCCTTGAAAAAGTAAAAACGGCCAATAAAATTTTATTCTGTGATACGGATTTAATTACCACACAGATCTACTCGCAAACGTATCTTCACCGGGTGCCGGGGATTTTATACGAGTTAGAGCGACAGATTAAGTACGATCGGTATTTTTTGTTCGATATCGATTTGCCGTGGGTGGATGACGGGGTGCGCGATTTGGGAAACCAAAGGAAGGAGATGTATGATGTATTTAAGGATGAATTGGTGAAGAGAAAGATCCCATTTATTGGCGTTCGGGGGAGTCAGGAGGAAAGGGAGCAAATAATTAAGAAGGAACTAAATCGGATTATCCTAGGCGAAACTGGACAACGGCTCCTGACTTGAGTGAAAATCATGTTAGGGAGACTTTTTCTAGCCGCTTTTTCCCCTTCAGGGCAATCCTGTTGCGGCAAGAAATCAATCTGTTAGGCTGATCGATGGAAACACCAACAAGGGCGCAGGCTAGCGATGAGGTGAATTCTCAGCGAAATCTGCGGGAGACCCTATTTACTCCACTTTCTCCCGGCCACCTCGCTTCTGAACATTTCCATTGCTTTCCTATCCTGAAGGGTCAGGTAGCACGTTCTTCCGTCTTTTCCACCAAAAACGATATTGCTTACTTTTTTTCCTTTAAGCGCAACCTCCCTGAGCAATTTTCCCGAGGAGGAGAAAATAGCGATCGTGCCTTTACCATGCCGGCATACGTACAGGTTTCCTTCACGGTCGCATTTCATTCCGTCCATGCCAAAATCATCGAATTTATGAAATAGTCTTTTGTTGCCGATGTTGCCCTGGCCATCCACATCAAAGGCCCAAATGTTGTGCTGTACGCTTTCGTTGACATACAGGATCTTTTCATCAGGACTTAGTTCGATGCCATTGGTCGTTCCCATTTCTCCGGTCAGCAGAATCGCTTTTCCGTCTGGATCGATTCTCCATAGTTTACCGTTACTTGTTTTCCAGCGGGGGTCCGATGCGAAGAGCTGTCCTTTCTTATTAATGCAAATGTCGTTGGGCTGGTTGAACTGATCGTTATGGCAAAAGACGGTGATCTCTTTTGTTTTCATGTTCACCCGGAGGATGTTGTGGCCGGTAAAATCAGCCAGCAGCATATTCCCGGCGGCATCAAACTGGATGGCGTTGGCCGTACTGCCTTCGGGCAAGGTGACGAATAATTCTACGGTCCCATCAGGATGGACCAACCCGATTGTTCCGTCTTTCTGAAAATTGACGACATAGAGATTTCCCGATTTATCAAAATTCGGTCCCTCGATGTTTTCCGTAAAAAGGTTTTCAGCTGTTAAATCGCGGGCCTGATAAGACGATTTGAGAAAGTCATCCTTTTTCTGAGCCAGGAGTGATAGCGACAGGAGCAAAAGCGAAAAAGAAATAGTCAAACGCATAGCCGTGTTTTTTTAAATACCAATTACTCCCTTTCCCGCTTTATACCCCTTCGTAGCGAAGTAGAGTATATACAGGTAGCAAGGAACCATCATCAGGTAAGCATCTTTGGGATTCCAGATTTGTAAAAGCTTGCCGTATAACAAAGGCAAGATGGCGCCACCCACTATAGCCGATACGAGTAACGCAGAACCGATTTTAGTGAACTTGCCCAATCCGTCAATTCCGAGGGGAAAAATAGAAGGCCACATCAATGAATTCGCCAGGCCCAACAGGGCAATGAAAAGGACAGAAGTCTTGCCGCTTGTAACGACGGCGAGGATCGTAAACACTACACCGATTATTGCACAAATGCGTAACGCGTAGGACTGCGAGATATACTTTGGAATGGCAATGATACCAATGACATAACCGACCAGCATGCATCCGAGAGTCCATTGCGTAAAGTACCTCGCTTCCGATAGTTCGATGCCGAGGGATTTGCCATAACTGATGATCGTGTCTCCAGCCATGACCTCTACCCCGACATAAAGAAAGATGGCAATAACACCTAGAACCAGGTGAGGGAATTGCAGAACACTTGTCTTTGCCGGCCCGACCGAAGGTTTATTGGCTTCATCTTCGCCTTCGTCCTTGAGCTCCGGAAGGCCCGAGAATAATATGGCGACTGCGAACAACAACAAGATTCCGGAAATGATGGCGTAGGGTACGACTACCCTGCCCGCCAGCTGGGACAGAGCCGCGTTCTTATCGACATCATTCATGAGTGACAGATTTTTTTCAAAAACATCTGCATCGTTTAATGTGATGTATCCGAAAATGAGACCTGCCAGGATACCCGCGCCTTTATTGCAAATTCCCATAATGCTGATCCTCATGGCAGCGCTTTCAATCGGCCCGATAATGGAAGCATACGGATTGGAGGCGGTTTGCAGGAGGGCCATCCCCCCTCCGATAATAAATAATCCAAGCAGGAAAAGATTGAATTCCCTGGTGTTGGCGGCGGGTATGAACAAAGCGGCTCCGATCGCCATGACTACTAGTCCCAGGGCCATGCCTTTCTTATATCCTGTTTTTCTTAACACAAAGAAGGACGGAATGGCCATGATAAAATAAGCAAAGAAAAAAGCCGTGACCACCAAAAACGACTGTAAGTCGCTTTTCAGTTGGCATGCGATCTTAAGATAGGGGATAAGTGTGCCATTGAGCCAGGTAACAAATCCATAAACAAAGAATAAGCCGGCGATGATGGTCATCGGAAGGACGTACGATTTTTGTTGGGCACTCATGGATGGCATAGGAGGGGTGGGGTTGAACAGTGGAGAATAATATTGATATTTAAGTCGAAAGTTTGTGTGCCTTTTCGCACACGGTTTCCGGTAAAACCATAATTTTGAGACAAAGGCAAGTAACCATTCAGAACCAAAAGAAACAAATGTAATACCATGAAGGATGGCAAAAAACTCGCATTGGTGGTCTTGGCCGCCGGCATCGGGAGCCGTTACGGAGGCATCAAACAAATTGACGGATTTGGCCCAAGCGGCGAAACCATCATGGATTATTCGCTATTTGACGCTGTCCGCACCGGGTTTACCAAGGTTGTATTTATTGTCCGCGACGAAATTCGTGAAACCGTCAAGGAAATGTTTTTGCCCAAACTGAAGGGAAAGGTCGAAGTAGAATTCGTAACCCAGTCGCTCGGGACGTTTGTTCCATCCGAATACCGGGATAACCCGCGGACCAAGCCCTGGGGTACCAGCCACGCGATGCTCTGCGCCAAAGAGGTAATTCATGAACCTTTTGCGGTCATCAATGCCGATGATTTTTACGGGCGCGATGCATTTCAGTCTGTCGCCAATTTTTTCCAGCAGGAAACGGCAGGGGTTCACGCCATGGTTGGATATACGTTAAAAAATGTTTTGTCCGAGCACGGGAGCGTTTCACGTGGCTGTGGCGATCGGGACGAACAGGGTTTTTTAAAAAGCGTAGTAGAACGGATAACGATCGTTAAGGAAAACGAGAAAATTATCTCAAAAGAAAAGGACGGAGATCTTGAGATGAGCCCGGAAACGCCGACGTCCATGAACTTCTGGGGGTTTCATCCGACCATCATGCCGTTAACACAAAAGCGGTTTGAAGAATTTTTGAAGGATAATTATCAAAATGTAAAGGCCGAGTTTTTCATTCCCCTTGTCGTCAATGATATGATCAAGCGGGGACTGGGTAAAGTAAAAGTGATATCGGGGGGAAGCATCTGGTTTGGTGTTACCTACAAGGAAGACAAAGACCAGGTTTCGGGAAGGATCAGGGAATTGGTTAAAAAAGGAGCCTATCCGGAGAAACTGTGGTAAGTCCGATTGATCGATATTTAATTGGGATGGAATGAAGGAGATCATTCAATCCTTTGGCCTGGATCCGGAAAATTTTGCGGTTCAACGCATTCCTTCGGGTTATATTCATGCCACGTATAAGCTCGTCGGCAAGCCCAGTTATATTCTGCAGCGGGTCAACAAGGATGTTTTCACTCAACCTCAGGTCATTGCCAGTAATCTTCGCCAGGCTTCAAATTACCTCAAGAAAAAACACCCGGGTTACGTTTTTCTTTCCGCCCTCCTCACCATCGATGGTAAGGAAATGAGTTTTGACAAGGAAGGCTATCCCTGGAGGTTGTTTCGCTTCATCGATAATTCCATCACGATCGACAAAGCGGAAACCGATAAGGAAGCCTATGATGCCGCAGCCGAATTTGCCCGCCTGACGAGCAATCTGGATGGAGTGGAAGTCAGCCATTTCAAACCCACTATTGACAGGTTCCACGATCTGGCATGGCGCTATGAGCAGTTTGAACGGGCCGTTGAAACGTCTACCATGGAACGCTTGCGCAAAGCCCCTGATCTGATTGAAACGTGCAAGCGGTACAAGCACCTGGTAGATCGGTATCAGGAATTAATTCAGCAAGGCTCCCTCCGGCTTCGCATTACGCACAACGATGCGAAGATCAACAACATTTTATTAGACGCTACGACACGGCATCCGGTATGCGTTATCGATCTGGATACGCTCATGCCGGGCTATTTTATTTACGATGTGGGCGACATGATCCGGACTTTTGTAAGTCCGGCCAACGAAGAAGAGAAAGATCTTAGCAAAGTCGTGTTCCGAAAAACGATTTATGAGGCGCTGGTCACGGGGTATCTTTCCCAGATGGGCGACCGATTGACTGAAACAGAAAAAACACTTTTTCCATTTGCCGGCATGATGATGACCTACATCATGGCGCTGCGCATGCTCGCTGATTTTTTGAATGGGGATGTGTATTATCAGATCACGTATCCCGAACAGAACTATGTTCGCGCGGCGAATCAGTTGAGGTTGTTGGATGTGTTTTCGACATCGTTGTTAACTCAAGATTAGAAACTCAAGACTTATCCTTATGCGGTGGATTCCTTTCATGCTCGTTTGTGTTGTCCAGTGACTCTATGTTGTTGGGCCAGGAAAATGAAATTGCAAAAAACTATGGCAACCAGATTACCCCCCTTGATCTAAAGGAGTACCTGTCGATCATCGCCTCCGATGCACTGGAAGGGCGCAAAACGGGTACCCGAGGACAAAAAATGGCCGCCGCATTTATTGCGGATGTTTATAGCGAGATCGGGTTGACCCCACCCGTCAATGGAGGGTACTATCAACCGTTTGAGTTGTATTCTTCGTCGGTTGAAAATGCCTATGTTAAGACCGGTGAGTCTCGCTATGACAACTATGGAGACATTACGTATTTCGGCTCGGAGGAGACTATGGGTGAGGTGCTGCAAGACATTGTATTTGTTGGACGAGGAAAGGAGGAGGATTACAAGCAGGTTGACGTTTCGAATAAGGCAGTCGTCGTGCTAATCCCTGTTCTTAAAGGCCCGCTTTCCGCCACTTTTCATAGTCTATCGCAAACTGCGCGCGACAAAGGGGCGGCAATAGTTTTCATCCTGACAGAAGGTACACCAGAAGACTATCGTTTTATGGCAGACCGGATAAGAACGTATACCTCTGCCGGCAGGTTGAGCTTAAAAAAACCGGGGTCCGAATCCTCTTCCGCGGGTGTTTTTGTTATCAATCAGCCAGTGGCCGAGAAGAT
>Ga0193722_1000122_pt1 | contig 16704 bp, 6 predicted proteins | sample H2m1metaG_FD_143044 | JGI IMG/M metagenome (GOLD analysis project Ga0193722, IMG submission 143044) | Soil microbial communities from a riparian zone of the East river system, Colorado, United States - H2m1 | ecosystem: Environmental > Terrestrial > Soil > Riparian zone | place: USA: East River...
CCACCGCGATATGAGGTTGGCCAGGTCGGGCCGGTTTTTCAGGAACCAATCCAGACTTTTTTTGAATCTGGGCATGGCCTCAAAAATTTCTTCATCGAGGACCTCCACCGCAAACAGGGGAATGAGCCCAACCATTGATCGGACTTTCATCCTGACCCGTTGGTTGTCGGGAGTGTGGAGCACATCGTAGAAGAACTCGTCTTCTTCATCCCAAAGGTTAATGCCCCCGTCGTCAACGTTGGCAATGGCCCCGGCGATGTAAAGAAAGTGTTCTATGAACTTGGTGGCCAGGCTTTCGTAAACCGGGTTTTCTTTGGCTAGTTCCAGCGACATTCGCAGCATGTTCAAGGTGAACATGGCTACCCAGCTGGTACCATCGGACTGTTCGATGTACCCGCCGGTTGGCAATTGGGCGCTGCGGTCAAACACCCCAATGTTGTCCATCCCCAGAAAGCCACCCTGAAAGATATTGTTCCCATTGCTGTCTTTCTTATTCACCCACCAGGTGAAATTAAGCAGGAGTTTATGAAATACTTCTTCCAGGAATTTTCTGTCTCCAATTCCACCTTGTAGTTTTTGGTCAATTTTGTAGACACGCCACGTTGCCCAGCCGTGCACGGGCGGGTTAACATCACCCAACGCCCATTCATAGGCCGGCAACTGTCCGTTGGGATGCATATACCATTCTTTGGTGAGCAGCAACAACTGCATTTTAGCAAACTCCGGATCCACCAGGGCGAGGGGAATGGTATGAAAAGCAAGATCCCAGGCGGCATACCAGGGATATTCCCACTTATCGGGCATCGAAATGATTTCAGCATTATGCAAATGTGTCCAGTCGTGGTTGCGACCGTGCTTGCGCTCCGGCGGAGGCGCATGCTGGGAAGGATCGCCTTTCAACCATTGACGAACATCGTAATAATAAAATTGTTTACTCCACAACATCCCCGCAATGGCCTGGCGCTGAATGTTGATCTTATCCCCGTCATCAATTCCATTTTGCAGATCATCAAAGAACTCATTGGCTTCCGCTAAGCGATGTTCAAAGCCGGTTTCGAAATCACGGAACGGTTCGGTCTCAAATTTGGAGGTGAGCCTGAGGCGGATTGTCTTGGATTTTCCTGCGGGGATCTGAAGGTCGTAGTTAAGTGCCGCCTTGGTTCCTTTTGCAACCTTGTGAATGGCACGCGGAAGATTTCGGACCAGGTAATCATTCACGCCATCCTTGAATATTCCCTCTTTTGGAAAATTATAAAGCCTTCCTGTATTGGTCTCATTTTCACAAAACAAAGCCTCTGGCTCGTCCTCGAAAAACAAGTGGTAATGGCCTAACTCGAGGTGGTCGATTTGAATCACATTCTTATCATCCCTGAAGATCTCCGGCTTGTAATCGTTGTAGCCCCATGTCCAGGTATTGCGGAACCACACCTGGGGCAGTACGTTGATGGCAGCCGGCACAGGCCCCCGGTTGTGGATCACCACCCGGATGAGGAGATCGTCGTCCTCCTGTTTGGCATATTCGATGAAGATATCAAAATATTTATTCTCATTGAATATACCGGTATCGACAAGTTCAAATTCCGGATCGAGTTTTCCCCTTTTCCGGTTCTCCTCTACAAGCCAGGCATAGGGGAACTCCTGTTGAGGATACTTGTACAGCATCTTCATATACGAATGGGTGGGAGTGCTGTCGAGGTAATAATAGTGTTCCTTGCAATCTTCCGCATGATTGCCTTCGTTTGCGGTGAGGCCAAAGATCCGCTCTTTGATCATCGGGTCTTTTTTGTTCCAGAATCCGAAAGCGAAACACATTCGCTGCCGGTTGTCGCTGATCCCACCGATTCCTTCTTCACCCCAACGGTAGGCTTTGCTTCGCGCTGCATCGTGCGTTATAAAGTCCCAGGCTGTCCCGTTGGCACTATAATCTTCCCGCACGGTTCCCCATTGGCGTTCTGCAAGGTAGGGACCAAATTTGCGCCAGTTCTTTTTCCTGTCGCGGTCTTCTATTAAGCGTTGTTTTTCGGCAGTCATGGTTTTTTTGAAGGGAGCACCTTTTGCCCGGTCGCCTCCATCGTTCGGCTAATGGTGCAATATGCGGAGGGAATGCATTTTGAAAGATACGATGGTTATTTCTAAATTCCCGGTGCGATTAAGTGAAGGGAACACATAGGAACATAGAAACATAGGCAGATAGGAAAGACTTACAAGTCAAGTCTCTGTGTGCCCTAAGGAAATAAATTAAATTAAATTACATTGCAAATCAGCAGGGATCTAAAATCAATCGCAATGAGTAATTTTAAAAGAAGAACTTTTATCAAAAACACAATGCTGGCGGGTGTGGGTGCTTCGGTATTAAAAATAGATCCGCCGATGGCGAACAATCCTATTGAATCAAACCCGATAGCCATCGAACCGGTAAAAACCCCGGCATCTCCCAAAAAAATCATCGTCGGCGGTGCGGGGATCGGAGGACTGTGCTGCGCATACGAACTGATGAAAAAGGGGCACGAGGTAGTCGTCCTGGAAGCATCCGGCCGGCATGGAGGTCATGTCTTTACCGTACACGATGGGTTGTCTGATGGACTCTACGGAGATGGCGGCATGGAACATATTACCAAGCCAGGGTACGATCGATATTGGGCATACATCAAAGAATTCAACCTCACGGCCCTACCGTATCCCAGACGAAAGAACATCACCAGGAGAATAGAGGGCAAGTTCTATACAGAAGAAATGCTGAGGGACCCGGCTGTATTGAATAAATTCGGATTCAACGAACGAGAAGTAAAGTACTTATCTGCCAATCCCTGGTGGGATCTGGAATCATTATATGTTAAGCCCTATCTGGATAAGTTCAACGACGAATATCAACCCTTCCACGTTGGCTATGATGAGCTAGACAAAATACCGATGGCAGATATTTATAAAAAAGACGGGGCCTCCAAGCCAGCGCTGGGCTTTTTAGGTGGGAGTAATTCATCGGCATTATTTACTTTATGGCAAGCGGGAATATTGAACCTCCGGGGTGTGCCCCTCGCTCCACCGGAAGTTTTTCGGTTAAAAGACGGTAACCAAATGCTTCCCAACGCTTTCGCAAAAAGACTTGGCTCGCGGGTGTGGTTAAATTGCCAGATTGCGTCCATCAAGCATAGCGAAACAGGGGTAACGATCACGTACAAGCAACAAAATGAAACTAAAGAATTGTCAGCCGATTTCTTCGTGAATTGTATTCCACCACCCGCCTTGAAAAACATCCCCATACAACCCGCCCTGCCACCGGAAAGACAATACATCATCGAGAATATTACGTATGATTCCTATCAGCGATTCGTCTTCCAGGCGAGTTCTAAATTTTGGCTGGAAGACGGCCTGAGTATCAATATGGACCTGGACCATCCGGATCTCTGGAGTGTATGGCAATCGGCAGAAGAAGTGGACACCCATCGCGTGATCGTTTTAGGAACGGGACCGGGAGGAGTATCACCCCAGCGTGCCCTGGCCGCATTTCGCGAAGTATATCCGGGAAAGAAAGACACCATTGAGTTTGCCATTGGCAGAGACTGGACGAAGGAGACTTTTGCGCCGACGTGCGAGAGGAGCCCCTTCCCTATTGGTGAGCTGAATAAGTTCTGGCCGCATTTGATGAAACCTCATGGGCGCATCCATTTTGCCGGCGCCTATGCAGACAATCTCAACTGGGGTACGGAAGCCGCTACGCGATCTGCAAACCGGGCAGCCAACGAGATCGACAAAGCTTGATCGTTGCGCTACGTTAATGAATGAAGGCGATGCCTGTCAAATTCCTTTTATCGATTGGATCACCGGCATTCGCATTCTATTTTTTTACTGCGTTCTTTTCACAACGGTACAATAGTCCCCCGGAAGTAACCATTACGGCCCCGGCAAAAAATGGCACGTTTCAATGGAACTCGATTGTGCCATACGCGATCCGGGTTTCCGATAAGGAGGACGGGAATTCTGAATACAATGAAATTGCCGCCAACGAAGTACTGTTGATGGTGGCCTATTCGCCTGACTCTGCACATGCTAACAAATATTTGTCGGACAGGGCTAAGAAGAATCCTGAAGTCCTGTCCTGGATGAGTAGGTCTACGTGCTTCAATTGCCACGCCGCAAAAGCTAAACTGATCGGCCCCTCTTTCGATCTGATCGCCAGGCGATACCCGGACAATTCAATCTCAGCAGAAGCCCTTACAAAAAAAATAATCACCGGGTCTACAGGTACGTGGGGCGATCTCAAAATGCCGCCCCATCCGGATTTGAAGATCGACGAGGTCAGGGAAGCAGTAAGCTGGATTCTGAAAAATAGTTCAGACCCTGATCGATGTTATTATGCAGGAAAAGAAGGGGCATTCCGAACGAAAGAAAAACCCACCGGAGAACCCGGAAAAGGGATCTATGTATTATCGGCAAGCTATACCGACCACGGCATTAAAGGGTCGTCGCAGGCCGCAAAACAGGGAGAACATACTATTATTTTGAAAAATTACTGAGGATTTGCGTGTAACTTGGTAGTGAACCTCACCCCCCACCTACAAGTATGAAGCAGACTGCACCAACCATCAAAGAGATTGCCAAGATGCTCAACCTGGCGGTTTCAACCGTTTCGAGGGCACTGCACAACAGTGAAGATATCAGTCCGGCTACTACCAAGCGGGTAAAGATGTCGCACTGGAATTAGGATATGAACCCAATCAGACGGCGTTATTCCTACGATCAGGAAAGACACTGACGTTGGGGGTGATCTTACCTCAACTATCTGAAGCTTTCTTTTCGGAGGCGATCAGCGGCATTGAAGATTACGCCAGCGAACACAACTATAATGTATTGATGGGCCAATCGCATGACGATACGGAACGGGAGAAGAAAATAGTGGAAGCGATGAAAAATCACAGGGTGGATGGCATCCTGGTATCGATTGCCAAGAATACCAACGACGTTGACCATTTTGACATCCTTAAGAAATACAATATCCCGGTTGTTTTTTTTGACCGCGTACCGGACAGAAAAGAAGCCCACACGGTTACATGTAAAGTGGAAGCAGGCATGCAGGAAGCCGTAGAATTTCTGGTGAAGGCCGGCCACACCCGCATTGCTTTTATTAATGGCCCTAAAGCGTTGCTGGCCACGAAGGAGAGGATTACCGGGTTTGAACGGGCATTGCGGCTGCATAAGGTTCAATTCAGCCCTGAATTGGTTGCCCATTCTGATCTCCTGCCCGAAACTACCCACCGGGCGATGCAACGCCTTCTTACTTTGAAACCGGGTCCGACAGCAGTGATTGCCTTTAATGATTATGTTGCGCTGGATGCCATGCAGTATGCCAGGAAAATGAATATCAGGATCAACAAGGACATCAGTTTTGTGAGCTTTGCTAATCTTCCGGCTTGCCATTATATGGAAAATCCACCGCTGGCTTCGGTGGAACAATTTCCATACCGGCAGGGGCAACGGGCCACGGAAATGCTATTGGATATATTGAATTCGCCGAAAAACGGAAAACAAAACAATAAGTACAACAAGATCATTTTGGAACCGCGTTTGTTTGTTCACAAATGATCTTTCTCTGCTGCATTTCTCTGTGCCCGCTGATGTCTGGCATTTGATTCTGCGCCCGAGGTTGTTGTGCCCGCTGTGACCTTTTCCGAGTCCGTGGGTCAAGTCGAACGCGGCGAACCTCGGCGTGCACAGCGCAAACTACGACTCTCAAAACTTATGATCCAAAGTGCATGAGCGAAACGTTTGCATTGAGTTTTTGTGGATAAAAAAGGGGTTTTAGCGGACAAATAATGCTATTATTGGTCTATATTAGGTTTGCAATTATGAATCCCCAACAACTATTAACCATCAATCTATGCAAAATTCTGTATCCAAATTGCTGTTCAGTTCCCTCTTTCTATTATCCTTTTTCTTTGCTTCAGCCCAGGAGAAAACCATAAAAGGAAAGGTAACAGACGGCGATACCAAAGAGAGTTTGCCGGGAGTAAGCATACTCGTGAAAGGCACGAACCGTGGCACCACCACTGACAACAATGGTGATTTTCAACTAGCCATTACCAATGACGATGCCTTCCTGGTATGCACTTTCATTGGCTATGAAACCCTGGAAGTAGCAATTTCGAATCAAACCACATTTAATTTATCCCTGAAGCAGGATATCCGGGCGCTTGAGGAAGTGGTAGTGGTTGGTTATGGCACCCAGAGAAAGGCCGACCTTACCGGAGCGGTGGGCAGCTTGCGGGCATCTGATGTCGATATCGCGTCCAAGCCCATTACCAGCGCTGATCAACTCCTGGCAGGTCGCGTTGCCGGTATCCAGATCTCCAACAGAAGCGGTGATGCCGGCGCGCCAATTGATGTTCGCATCCGCGGTGTAGGAACGGCTGGCGTTAACTCTCCATTATGGGTTATTGATGGAGTGCCCATTGTCCAAACTTCCAATATTACTGTCAATACCGGATCATCCACGGAATCGAACCCCTTAGCGGGAATTAATCCTGCCGATATTGAGTCTATTGATGTTCTGAAAGACGCCTCGGCAGCCGCTATTTACGGCGCCCGGGCGGCCAATGGCGTTATTATTGTTACGACCAAAAGAGGGAAGGAAGGCAAGGCCGCGGTAACCTACGATGCTTATGTTGGGACGGGTCAAGCCTGGAAGAAGCTGGATGTTTTAAACTCAAGCCAGTATATCGAAATGCAATCCCACTTAGGGCCCGACCGGGACTTCAGTTCATTCGCCAGCAAACCGGAAGTAGATTGGCAAAAGGTTGTTTTCAGGAATTCGCATGTTCAAAGCCATAATATTGGAATAAATGGAGGGAATGCAACCGCCAATTATTTTGTGGGCGCGGGTTACATGAACCAGCAAGGAATTGAACCCGCCCAGGCTTTCAAGCGCTATTCCATCAAGGCGAACGCCGATATAAAAGTGGGTAAGTTTTTGAAGTTTGGAGAGTCTCTCTTGATGAGTTCTTTCGACAGGAATGTGCAATCAGAAGGAGCTACCTTTTCCGGCTCCAAGGCAGCAATGAACCAACCTTTTTTCCAGGTGTACGACCCGACCAACCCAACGGGTTACAATCTTGAAAACAGCGCTAACCGGGGACCTGCCGGGAACAGTTTAAATGTGATGATGCGCACCGATCCAAAATATGAGTACACTACCGTCGTCTCCCGCAAAGTGCTTGGAAATGTATATGGCGAATTTGAACCTATCAAGGGATTGAAGTACAGGATTGCAGGGGGATTTGACTATAATGTTGGCGATGGCAATTATTACGGAGGGCCGACCGGCTACAACGGGTTTCCGCAACCATCGTTCCTCGTTCAGGAACGCCCGATTGAGTTGACCACCAATGTTAACAATACCCTCACCTACAATAAAACTGTTGGAAAGCATAGCTTCACTGTTTTGGCCGGCGAAGAGGAGACCAATTTCCGATATGATAAGATACGGATTCAAGGAAGCGACCTGTTCAATCCGGCAATAAAATTTGCTTCTACCGGTGTTCAGGTCGGGGCCGCCAACGAAGCTGACCATTGGGCGTTGAGAGGCTACCTGGGAAGGGTGAATTATTCCTACAGCGACAAATATTTATTCACGTTCAACGTTCGCCAGGATAATTCCTCCCGTTTTGCCAAGGCGCACCGTACAGGGACATTTCCTTCTTTCTCTGTGGGGTGGAGACTAAGTCAGGAATCCTTTTTTCCCAAAGGCAGCATTTTTGATGACGTTAAGATCAGGGCCAGCTGGGGGCAGTCCGGTAACCAATTCACCGGTACTAACTTCGCCTATTTATCCACCCTGCATCCTTTCATCGACTATGTGGTAGGAACGGGTACACAGACAGTCGTCCGGGGCCCCGCACCCATCGTTTTTGCCAACCCCGATCTGAAATGGGAAACCAGTACCCAAACCGACATAGGCGCTGATATTAGTATGTTCCAGGGCAAGATCGATCTTACATTCGATTATTATCACAAGGTGACCAACGATATACTCTTGCCATTCCCTGCTCCGTACACGTCCGGTTTTTTCCTGCCCATCGATGCTAATCTGGGCAAGATGCTCAACAGGGGTATTGAGCTTGCCCTTAATTATAGAAACAAAGTGGGTAGGTTGAAGTACGGCATTGGCGGCAACATTACAACGGTACATAATGAAGTATTGGATTTAGGTGGAATTCCTGAGATCATATCCGGTGTAGGAGGTCAACAAACACACAGAACGGTTGTAGGCAAGCCTATTGGAAGTTTCTTCGGATATAAAACAGATGGCATTTTTCAAAACCAGGCCGAAGTCGATGCCGCCGTTCCTGATAAAATTTCAAATGGCAGGGCTCCCGGAGATATCCGTTATGTGGACGTGAATAAGGATGGACAGATCGACTCCAAGGACCGAACTAACCTGGGCAGCCCGATCCCCAAATTCTTCTACGGCATAAACCTTTCTGCATCGTACAAGAACTTTGACTTCTCCGTTCTCCTGCAGGGCGTGAGCGGCCAAAAGGTATATAATCAGGTACGGGCATCGATGGAAGATTTGAGGAGTTCAAACAATTTCCGGACCTCTACCCTTGCCCATTGGACTGCAGAAGGCACGAGCAGTACCATGCCGCGATTGACCGTGAATGACGACAATAATAATAACCGGTATTCCGACCGATGGATTGAAAGTGCCAGCTTTATGAGGATCCGGAACCTTCAGATTGGCTACAACATCCCTTCTGAAAAACTGAAGGATATTACGAAGGGGGCGATAAGCCGTTTCCGTATTTATGTGGCGGCCCAAAATCTCATGACCTTTACCAAATACTCGGGTTACGATCCGGAAGTTACCCGGGGCTTTAGTTTCCAGAAAGGGGAGACACCTTTATCCAATGGCCAGGATTCGGGTAGCTCACCACAACCAAGAATTCTACAATTTGGCTGGTCTGTTTCATTTTAGTGGATGACTGTAATAAAATAAATTGATGAACATGAAAAAGATTATATACTTACTGGTCGCCGGTCTCGCCATCAACTCCTGCAACAACCTGGATTTGGTGCCGTTGGATAAACTTCCGGCTAACAGCTATTACAAGACTTCCGCGGAATTTGATGGTGCGATGTTTGCCGCCTACTCGTCCATTCAGGACTTTTGGGGAACCAGTACGGAAACGTTGAGTGAATTTGGTGAGTATTGGAAAATTACAGTAACCGTAACGGATGATGCAAAAGCCGAACCGGGATCTGATAATATCTCCAAGAATGCTGACAACCTCAACATCAATGCAGGCGACATCCCTTTTGCCGCGATTTACACACAGATCTATGAAGGTATCTACCGGTGCAATACGGTGCTTGAACACCTTGCACTCAAAACGGAGCTCACGGATGCCCAAAAAAGTCAGTTCGAAGGGGAGGCTAAATTTTTGCGCGCTTTCTTCCACTTTGAAGCACTCAAACTTTGGGGTACTCCCCCTTTGGTTTTGGCTACCCCGACGAGCTTAGCCAATCTAGCCGTTCCCAATGCTACAAAAGATGAATTGTTTGTACAGATATTGGCTGACTTTAATGATGCGTTTGCAAAATTGCCGGCCGTCTGGGATGCGGGCAATACAGGAAGGGCAACGATGTGGGCTGCTAAAGCCTACATAGGGAAAGTGAATATGTGGAAAAACGACATGGATGGAGCAATCACTGCTTTTGAAGCCGTTATTGGCAGCAACAAGTACAAGCTGCTGAATACGGGTAATCCAGCGAAAGACCTGGAGGACGTCTTTGCTTTTGACAACGAAAACAATGCCGAGTCTATATTTGAGATCCAATTTGGCGGCCCCCATTCCGATGATAATATCTGGGTATTTGATGATACGCACTCGGAAAGTTTCAAAGCATCTCAGGGAACAGGCCGTAGCTGGTTTTGGGACGCTGGTAATTACAACGCAACGGAGGGGGCTCCCGGTGGCAAGCTCGGATATTGGACACCCACGCAGGATTTAGTCAATGCGTTCGAACCCGGGGACGCACGCCTGAGTTCATTTATCTGGAGAAACGGGGATACGTACTATGTCTGGAACAGCGGTATCGTATCGCTACCCTATAACCCGGCCTGGTCCTCTACAGGGTATAATGTTAAGAAATACTCCGGTAAGCGAAATGTAGTTGCCGGTGCGTTTTCCGGAAACAACCAGGCGAGTTTTAACAATGAAAGAATTTACCGGTTTGCCGAAATGAAACTCTTATATGCTGAAGCCCTTATTGCAAAGGGACGGACGGCAGAGGCTACTATCCAGGTCAATGATATTCGAAACCGGGCCGGCCTCGGTAACCTGGTTGGAACGGCAACACTGGCGGATGTCATTCATGAAAGAAGGGTTGAATTATGCTTCGAACCTCACCGCTGGTTTGATATTACCCGGATGGGCTTAGGTCCTGCGCTATTCGGAGCCGACTGGAACAATAAATTCAACGTCTATCCTATTCCTCAAAGCGAAATAGACCGCACCCATGGTTTAATTAAACAAACTGATCCCGGTTACTGATATTTCCTGCCGGGGCACTATATTGGACAGCGAAGGGTTTCCTTCGCTGTTTATTTTTATATTGATCTATGCTAAGCTGGTCAAACCTTTGCCTGTTTCTTTTTGTCGCATTCCTTTTCTTTGAATGCACCGATAAGTCCGGACAACTATATCAATCTGTAGACCCGGAATCGACCGGCATCACATTCTCGAATAACCTGATCTACTCGGATACACTCACCGTCCTGGATTTTGAATATTTATATAATGGAGGAGGTGTAGGCATCGGCGATATTAACAACGATGGTCTGCTTGATATCTATTTCTCCGGCAATATGACGTCGGGAAAATTATATCTCAATAAGGGCAATTGGAAATTTGAAGATATTACCGGGTCGGCCGGATTGACTACTTCCGTGTGGGTCAATGGGGTGACGATGGTCGATATCAACCAGGACGGGTATAAAGACATTTACTTGTGCGTTGCCGGAACCCGCCATACCCCGGCCGGGAAAAAGAAAAATCTTCTATTCATTAACAACGGCAACAATACGTTCACCGAATCCGCCGCTTCCTACGGATTACAGGGAACCGATCATAACATGCAATCCACTTTCTTTGACTATGATCAGGATGGCGACCTGGATGTATATCTGCTTAGAAATGCTTTTGTCGATTACAGCCGCAACAGAGCCCGTCCAAAATCGGTAAAGGGCGAATCGGCTTCCACCGGTCAGCTTTATAGAAATAATGGAAATAATACATTCACCAACGTTTCAGAAAAAGCGGGCATTTTGATTGAAGGGTTTGGACTGGGCGTACAAGTCGGTGACCTCAATGACGATAATTGGCCTGATATTTTTGTGTCCAACGATTTCATCACCAATGATCTTTTATATATCAACAATCGGGATGGAACATTCTCTAACCAGGCTCCCGTCTATTTTAAGCATGAATCCTACAATGCCATGGGCAACGACATGGCCGATATTAACAACGATGGGTTGGTTGACATTGTGGAGCTGGATATGCTTCCGGAAGACAATGTGCGCTGGAAGGTTACGATCATGGGAAACAATTATGACGAGTTTGAAAATGGTTTGAAATTTGGATACGAACCACAGTATATCCGAAACACGTTGCAACTCAATAACGGCAATGGCTCCTTTAGTGAGATCGGTTACCTGGCTGGTATAGAAGCCACGGATTGGAGTTGGAGTCCCCTGCTTGCAGATTATGATAATGATGGTTTAAAGGATCTGTTCGTCACCACGGGGTATCGCCAGGATATCACTAATCTCGATTTCATCAAATTCAGTGAACGGACGTTGCGCATGGGAACGGTAGAAGCAAATAAGAAGGAGCGCATTGATATGCTCAACAAAATTCCCGGGATCAAAGTCCATAACTACATCTATAAGAATAACGGTGATCTCACCTTCAGCGATCAATCAAAATCATGGGGGCTGTCGGAACCATCGTTTTCCAACGGTGCCGCCTACGCCGATCTTGATAATGATGGGGACCTTGATTTGGTCATCAATAATATCGATGCACCCGCCACCGTGTTAAAAAATACTAAGGCGAACCGTGAAGATAAAATGGCGAATTTTATCCGCATCGGTTTTGAGGGGCCGCCCTTGAATCGCGAGGGCTTCGGAGCGAAAGTATATTTGAAATATCCAGGAAATTTGCAGTATCAATACTTTACACCCTTCCGTGGATTTTTGTCGTCTGTTGAACCTTACCTCCATTTTGGTTTAGGCAATACATCCATCGTCGATTCCCTTGAAGTGATCTGGCCGGATGGAAAATACGAGCTGCTGAAAGAGGTAAAGGCGAATCAGGTTCTTACCGTTAAGTATACTTCGGCAAACGCCTTGCCACAAAGACACAAAGGCACGAAGTTTTCGCCTAATGATTCTCTCCTTTTTACAGAAGTCTCAAAGAAGTTAGGGATAAACTATACTCATCATGAAAATGAGTACGTTGATTTCAAAGTCCAGCCCCTGCTCCCTCATATGCACAGCAAGAACGGACCCGGCATTGCAGTAGCGGATGTGAATGGCGATGGGCTTGAAGATTTCTATGTAGGCGGGGCTGCCAACCAATCGGGCGCCCTGTTTATCCAACAAGACAATGGAAAGTTTAAGAAGGGACCGGTGTCATCCATTGACACCCTTTCAGACGACATGGGTGTTTTGTTTTTTGATGCCGACAATGACAACGATGCCGACTTGTATATCGCCAGTGGAGGTACAGAGCACGTAAAGGGTTCTCCTTTGTACCGCGACCATCTTTACCTCAATGATGGAAAAGGAAATTTCAAAAGTGCGCCCGATGCCCTGCCGGATATCCGTCAAAGCGGGTCCAGCGTAGTGGCAGCAGATTATGATCGCGATGGTGATCTTGATCTGTTTATCGGTGGAAGAATTATTCCAGGCGAGTATCCACTGCCCGCCGATAGCTATCTCCTGCGGAATGATATGAACAAGACCGGTAAGTTTACCGACGTCACGAATGACGTAGCGTCCGCCTTCCTGAAATCAGGTCTCGTCACGTCAGCCTTGTGGACCGATGTAGATAACGATGGGTGGATGGACTTGATGATCGTCGGGGAATTTATGCCCATATCTTGTTATAAGAATAATGAGGGGAAATCATTCACGCCGTGGGGCAAAGACGCTTTCGCACATACTTCCGGTTGGTGGAATAGTTTAACGACGGGGGATTTCGATAACGATGGCGATATGGACTATATCGCAGGCAACCTCGGATTGAACACCCGCTACAAGGGAAATGAAAAAGAGCCGTTGTGTATTTATGCCCGTGATTATGATAAATCCGGAAGCATCGATCCTGTAATGTCAATGTATCTGCACGGAGAAAAGCAAGTTGCTCATCCCTGGGATGATATGGTGAGGCAAATGAATCCCTTCCGTGCGCGGTTCAGAACCTATTTGCCGTATGCACAGGCCAACTTTGAAACCTCATTCGCAAAATCAGAATTGGAATCAGCTTATGTCGTGTGCAGTGAATGGTTTCAATCCAGTTACATTGAGAACCGAGGGGCAGGGAATTTCTCCTTAACCCCGTTGCCCGTACGAGCCCAGTTCTCTCCGGTATACGGTATGGTGACCGGCGATTATAATGCCGATGGAAACCTGGATGTATTGGCGGTAGGTAATTCGTACGCTACAGAGGTATCAACAGGAAGGTATGATGCCTCGATCGGTCTCTATTTACGAGGTGACGGCAAGGGTCAATTCACTTCTGTACCAGTCCAAAAAAGCGGGTTTGTTGTGGATAAGGATGCCAAGGGATTATCGAACTTGATTTTAAGCGATGGCCATGAAATGATTCTGGCCGGAAGTAACAACGACAAGCTTATTGCCCACCGGGTAAATGCAGTTAATAAATATTTTCAACCATCCGGGGACGACAGTTATGCCCTCGTGAAACTAAAAAATGGAAAGACCCGCCGGCATGAGTTTTACTTTGGGTCGACGTATTTATCGCAATCGAGCCGGTCTTTGAAATTATCGAATGAAATAGAAACCTTTGAAGTTTATAGTTTTTCAGGAAAGAAGAAGTGATCAGACCGTGCGAATAATCAGCGTTTGCAAAAAGGCAGTGTATTCCATTTTCATTGGACTTGGAATAGTTTCGTGTCAACAAAAGCCTCCCCGCGTTTTTGAACGACTCTCCCCCCATCAAACGGGAATTCATTTCAATAATCTTGTCGATGAGGACGAAAAGAACAATGTCAATACCTACATGAATATTTACACCGGAGGGGGCGTTGCGGCCGGTGATGTTAATAACGATGGCCTCACCGATCTGTTTTTCAGCGGCAACATGGTCAGCAGCCGTCTCTATCTTAACAAAGGTAATCTCCAATTTGAAGACATCACCGAATCTTCAGGCATAGTGACTACCCGTTGGGGAACCGGCGCCGTGATGGCCGATGTGAACCAGGATGGCTGGCTTGATATTTACCTGTGCGTTTCCGGAAACGGACCGGATAGGGCCAACCAGTTATTCATCAACAAACGGAATAATACGTTTAAAGAGTCCGCCAGAGCCTATGGTATAGCCGACGAGCGTCAGGCCATGCACGCCTCCTTTTTTGATTATGATCAGGACCGGGACCTTGACCTTTTCATTATCACCAATCCTGCCGCTTTTGAAAACCGGGTGAATACGATTCAGCCGCGCAAACTGAACGGTGAAGGCGTTAGCACGGACATTCTTTACCGGAATAACGGCAACAATACATTCACGGACGTATCGAGGGAAGCAGGAATCCTGGTCGAGGGGTATAGCCTTGGGCTGGCCATCAGTGACATCAATAATGATCAATGGCCGGATATCTATATCTCCAACGATTTCATTGGCAACGATATTCTTTATATCAATAACCGGGATGGTACATTCACCAATCGCGCAGCCGACTATTTTAAACATACCAGCTTTGCCGGCATGGGCAATGATATTGCCGATCTGAACAATGACGGTTTAGTTGACGTAGTGGAGGTCGATATGAGACCAGAAGATAACAAGCGGCAAAAACTGATCATGCCGCCAACGGGGTATGACAAATTTCAATTGTCCCTGCGAATGGGATACGAACCACAGTTTAGCCGGAACACGCTGCAATTAAATCAAGGCAACGGCAAGTTTAGCGAGATCGCATTTTTATCCGGCATCAGCAGTACGGATTGGAGCTGGAGTGCCTTGCTGGCGGACTATGATAATGATGGCGACAAAGATCTTTTCGTAACGAACGGTTTTTTGCGCGACCTGGGGAATATGGATTACATCACCTATCAGAATATTTATAATACGCCGTTGGGTACAGTGCAGGCCAAAGCAGATAAGAAACTCAATGCTATTAAATCGCTGGAAGGGGCAGTCCTGAGAAATTACGTCTTTGAAAATCAGGGGGGCTACACTTTCTCCAATCAATCGCAAGCCTGGGGTATGGATTCAAAAGGAATCTCTCACGGCGCGGCCTACGCCGATTTGGATAATGACGGCGACCTCGATCTGGTGGTGAATAACATGAACGAGGAGGCCAGCGTCTACGAAAATAAGAGCAACGAACTTTTCAAGCGAAATTACCTGCGCATCCGGTTTGAGGGCAGCGACCAGAACCGCGATGGTATCGGTGCGAAAGTAATCACCTACGATCATCAGCGAAAACAATTCATGGAGCATTTCCTGAACCGGGGCTATGAATCCACAGTGGACGGTGTCCTGCATATAGGTCTGGATACGGTGCAACAGATTGATTCACTTGAGGTGATCTGGCCGGATGGTCAATACGAGGTGCTTAAAAACATAAAGGCGAATCAGATACTTACCCTTAAGTATACCTCGGCATTGCCACGAACCTGTCTGCCGAAGCTGCCTCAGCGCAGGCAGAGACACAAAGACACAAAGGCTTCGTTTCCCGGTTCGCCTCTATTTACGGAAGTCTCAAAGGAGATGGGGATAAACTATACTCATCATGAAAATGATTTTGTTGATTTCAAAGTCCAGCCCCTGCTCCCCCATATGCATAGTAAGAACGGGCCTGGTATTGCGGTAGCGGATGTGAACGGCGATGACCTCGAAGATTTCTATGTCGGCGGGGCCACCAACCAATCCGGCGCCCTGTTTATTCAACAAGCCAATGGAAAATTTAAAAAAGGACCGGTGTCATCCGTTGACAGCCTTTCAGATGATATGGGTGTTTTGTTTTTTGATGGCGATAACGATGGCGATGATGACTTGTATATCGCCAGCGGAGGAACTGAGCACATAAAAGGTTCCCCGTTGTATCGCGACCATCTTTACATCAACGATGGACGAGGAAATTTCAAAAGCGCGCCCGATGCCCTGCCGGATATCCGTCAAAGCGGATCCGGTGCTGTGGCGGCGGATTATGATCACGATGGTGATCTTGATTTATTTGTCGGCGGAAGAATTGTTCCGGGCGAGTATCCCCTGCCCGCTGATAGCTACCTCTTACGGAATGATATGAACCGCCGACAAGTCGGGGCAGGGAAGACCGGTCGGTTTACCGACGTCACGAAAGCAGTAGCGCCCGGCTTCCTGAAATTAGGGTTGGTTACAGCAGCTTTGTGGACCGATGTGGATAATGATGGATGGGTGGATTTGATGATCGCAG
>Ga0193722_1000124_pt1 | contig 16625 bp, 14 predicted proteins | sample H2m1metaG_FD_143044 | JGI IMG/M metagenome (GOLD analysis project Ga0193722, IMG submission 143044) | Soil microbial communities from a riparian zone of the East river system, Colorado, United States - H2m1 | ecosystem: Environmental > Terrestrial > Soil > Riparian zone | place: USA: East River...
GCAAAGTGGTAGCAAAGGCAGCCGGATCGCCGGCTGTCCGAATCACCAGTCCCATGAAATTCCACTGAGAGTCCTGGGCGTGCGGAACGTAGATTTGCATGCCGCCCTCTCCGGTGAGAGAACCCGCCTTCGTGTCGCCGACCACCCCGACAATTTCGCGCATGAATTTTTCATCGCGGCGATGCCCTCGAAATGCAGCCCAGATGCTGAGGCGTTTGCCGATCGCGGCTGTGGGCGAACCGAAGTGACGCTTCGCGGTGGTTTCGTTGATGATTACCACCTTCGGTCCGTCAGCATTGTCGCGAGGTTCGAAGGTGCGTCCGGAAAGCAATGGAATTTGGAGTGCGCGAAAATAATCGCCCGTGATGGTGGAGAACATCGCATCCCTATTTTCTTCCACCGTGAGCGGCCGGCCTTCCGGAATAAACCCGCGTCCAATCGCATAACCACTCGCGTCGAGCGGAAGATTGACGCTGCCTCCCGCCGCTTGCACGCCCGGCACCACTTCCAGCCGTTCTTTCAGTTGCCGGAAAAATTCTACGCACTGCTGATCATCTTTGTATTTCGGACCCTGCAACGCCAGGTTGGCGATGAGGACGTTGTGCGCATTGAAGCCGGGCCGAACCTCCTGAAGACGGAGGAAGCTCTTGATGAGCAATCCAGCGCCAACCAGCAGCATGAGCGAAAGGGCGACCTCACCGATCAACAGGAGGCTACGCGCACTTGTCCGCCGATGTCCTTCGCCGCTGCGTCCGCCTTCTTTCAATGCGCTGGTGACGTCGAGCTTCGAGGCTTGGAGCGCGGGGACGATACCGAAGAGAATGCCGGTAAGCGCCGAGACGCCGAGAGCGAACGTCAGGACGCGATAATCAATCCCGATCTGCTCGAGCCGCGGCGCGCCTTCTGGCAACATCGACATCAGCACATCGGTTAACCAAATGCTGAGGACGAGTCCCGCAGCCCCGCCGATTGCCGAGAGCAGAATGCTCTCCGTCAGCATCTGCCGCAGAACGCGCGTGCGGCTCGCGCCCATCGCGGCCCGGATCGCAATTTCCTTTTGCCGCGCGGCGCTGCGGGCGAGGAGGAGATTGGCCACGTTCGCGCAGGCAATCAGCAGCACGAATCCGACGGCCCCGAGGAGCGCAAGGAGGGATGGTTTTACCTCGCGAACGAGCCGTTCGTGGAGCGTCGAAAGAAACACGTCCCAACCTTTGTTCGTCTCGTGAAACTGCTTGTCGAGCTGCGCATTGATGGCGCTGAGACGAGTTTGCGCCTGCTTCAGATCGATACCGGTATTCAGACGCGCGATCGCCGACCACACGCGGTTATCGCGCGGTTCGTCCGAGAGATTGACCGCGCTCGTCACCCAAACTTGGGTTTGCTCCGGGTATTCAAACCCCGGTGGCATGACGCCGATGATCGTGAGGGGTCTTGAGCTCATCTGGACCTGTTTCCCGACGATGGCCGGATCAGATCCGAAGCGGCGCTTCCATAAGCCGTGGCTGATGATCGCGACGCTTTGCGGCCACCCTTTGTCGTCTTCGGGAACGAACGTTCGCCCGAGAACAGGCTGGACACCGAGCACGGAGAAGAACCCGGTCGTCACACCGGCGCGCGGCACGCGCTCCGGCTCCGCCCCATCCGCACCAAAGTTCGCGGTACCGGTCCAGTAGGCGGCGGTGCTCGCGAAGAGATCGGTTTGTTGCGACCAATCAGTAAAGTCGAGAAACGAGATATTGCTCTCGGTAATGCCCGCCTGCGGATTTTTTCCTTCGATGTAGACGATGCGTTCGGCGTCCGGAAACGGCAGCGGCCGCAAAAGAACGCCGTTCACCAGGCTAAATATCGCGGTGTTCGCGCCGATGCCGAGCGCGAGCGCAATGACGGCGACGGCGGTGAAGCCTTTCTGCTTCAGCAGCATGCGGGATCCGTAGCGGATGTCGTGCAGGAAGGTTGTCATCCTCAGTTCACGTGAGTGAGCGCGATCATGGGATCAGCGCGCGTGGCGCGCAGCGCGGGGATGTAGCTGGCGAGCTTTGCAAGTTCCTCGCCGGTTCAGGCCCTTCACGGCTTCCTCGATTTCTGCCGAGGCTCATGTTGCGAACGTAGGCGGGCGGCCTGTGATCACAAGCCGACAATGTTTGGAGCAGCGTAAAAGGCTTCGCCTCACGCGGTCTCGTCATTCTATTGTTCGCGGACATTAACTCGAAAATGATCGTCCATCTCATCGACGGTACTTATGAGCTGTTCCGTCACTTCTATGGCTTGCGCCGGTTCAACAAAGGCGTGGACCGGCCCTACGGCGCCGTCGTCGGCGTGCTGCAGACCGTGCTCCGAATGATCGAGAACGGCGACACGTACCTCGGCGTCGCCACCGACCACGTGATCGAGTCGTTTCGCAATCGGCTTTGGGCGGACTACAAGACCGGCGCAGGCATCGAGCGCGCGCTGCTGGCACAGTTCCATCCGCTTGAGGAGGCGCTCGCGGCTATGGGTGTTGTCGTGTGGCCGATGATCGAGCTCGAAGCCGATGATGCGCTCGCTTCGGCCGCGCATCTCGCGTCGAAGGACAAGAAGGTCGAGAAAGTCGCCATTTGGACGCCCGACAAGGACCTGGCGCAATGCGTGCGAGGGACGCGCGTGGTGCAGATCGACGGCCGGCGTAAAACGATTCGCGATGCGGCCGGGATCCGCGAAAAATTCGGAGTCAGCCCACAGCTCATTCCGGACCTGCTCGCGCTTGTGGGCGATGCGGCCGACGGCTACCCCGGCATCCCTGGGATCGGCGCCAAGACCGCCGCACAGCTTTTGAACCGCTATGGGCGGATCGAAAAGTTTCCGTCAAACATTCTCGGCGAACAGCGCGATCTCGCGCTGCTGTTCAAGAATCTCGCGACCCTGCGCACCGATGCGCCGCTTTTCAAGAAAGTCGAGACGCTGCGCTGGCGCGGTGCCACGCCGGCGTTCGCGGCGTGGGCGGAGCGGATGAAAGCCCCGCGGTTGCTCGAGCGTTGCGAAAAGGCTGCGATCGAAAGCGGGCAGAGCTGAGTATGTCGAGCCGTAGCTTCAGCGAAGGTTGAAGCTTTACGCGAAGGCTGGTTGGCGAAGGAGAATAACAGACCTGCCAGGCCCCCCTGGCAGCGTTTTCGCCAAATTCCTCATCGCTCGCCTTTCCACCCAGTCGACAAACTAGATCACCGGAGAAATGCTTCTCATTTTAGGCGGTCTACATTAGATTGTACAGGCAAACGGCTCAGCAACAGAAGGGAAACGAAAACATGAAAACAAAATTGTCTGCCGTCGCGCTTGTTGCGAGCGCGGTCACGATTGCTCAAGCGAACCCACGAGCTGTTCCCGCAGGAAAAGGGGTATCTCACGGAGGAGCAGTTACACGCAGTGCCCCGGCGGTTCATGCTCCGATGCGGCCCGGCGGTGTTTCATCGTTCCGCTCGACGCCGATGCGGTCATCCGGCAGTAGACCGTTTTATTCAGGTCAACGCTCTCCCTCGTTTGGGATGCGTTCGTCACCATCCTTCGCGTACCGGCGGCCTATTTATTCGAGTCGACCTCTGGTTACGCGTTCCGGCCCATACACGATAGCAACTATCCCGCAACGCAATCGTGTCGCGCCAATGGCGAATCGCAGAAATCCAGCTGTCACACGCGTTTGGAACCAGCGAAACATCGGAACGCAATTCCGGAATGGAAATAACCTGCGGAGCGCGAACAATTTCCGGAATGGAAATAACCTGCGGAGCGTAAACAATCTCCGGAATAGCAACAATCATCTGCGGCATGACTGGCAAAAACACGTTTTTGCTCACGCCTCAGGGGATTGGCATCGCGATTGGAACCACAATTGCGACCACTGGTGGAATGGTCATCGATGCTCCTTTATTAATGGAACATGGGTGATCTTCAGTCTGGGATTTTCTCCATGGTGGCCTTCGTACTACCCGGACGATTACTACTACGACTATGACTTTCCGAATGATGGCTACGGCTCGTCGACCTACGGGTACGATTATCCGTACTCGTACAATTACGACTCCGGCGACTACAACTCAGGCGATTACCAGGGACAGATGTATTACGATCAAAATAGCTATCCCGACCAATCGCAGGGGTACTACGACTCCGGTGTTTACCAAACTGAAGTGTACGACGATCCGAATGGCTACAGCGATAAATCGCAATCAGACGATTCGATCATTGTCGCAGCGCAGGAGCGACTGGCTCGCCAGGGCTACTACCGCGGCGAGACAGACGGTGTGCTCAGCGCTGAGATGCAGAAAGCCGTCAGACGTTATCAAAGCACCAACGGCTTGCGCCAGACTGGCGACCTCGACAGCGATACGCTCGCAGTTATGGGACTATCCAAAGGTACGAACTATTAAAATTTGAGATCGGCCAATGTGGGGGAAGGAATTGGGGCCAGATCTCAGATCTGACCCCGATTCGGCCATCCCACTCAATAGATCACGCCCTTGGTGGTGAATTGGATGGGAATTTCAAATGTCGTTATCCCTCTTGGCCGGTAACGCCATTGCCGCAACGCGCGTAGCGCCGCGTTATCGAGAATGTCATGTCCTGTGCTTCTGATCATCGAGGCCGACGTAACGCGACCAGTAGCCGGGTCAACTTTAACGACCGCAACGCCTTTGCCGGTTAAACGCTTATCACGCGCTTCAGGTGGGTCCACTGGCGGGAAAGAATACGTGGGCAAATATTCGCTCACATCGAGGTAGAAAACGCGCTTCGGTTTCGGGTCACCTCTCGGCCTATGGTCTTCATAAGTAAGGACCTTATACGATTTCCCCTTATCCTTAACAATCGATCCGCTGATGATTTGAAACCATCCGTAGCGAAGCGCGATGTACTCAAAACCCGCTAACAATGCCTGTGGTAGGCTAGCCGCATGAACAATGATGGCTTTCTCAAATGAGGAACCGTCGCCGCCGCCAATCGTCACACCTTCACGGCGCTCGATAGCCACCGCTGCTCGATCCGTCTCGACTGCAAAAACTTGCGTCTCGGATGCAATGAGGAAAACGCAAACCAAGGCGCTGAAAATGTTGCGGAGTCCGACTTGATAAATGCGTATAGGTCTCGTCATCGCCTCGACATTCAATCAAAGAGCAGCCGGCGATTGAAGCGCTATTAGGGTGTACGCATTTTGCCGTACAGAAAGGCTAAAAGGGGGTTAGAGCTGACAATGGGGTGATTGGTTCCAGCCGTTCTCATGACTCGCATTAATAGCTCCGCCGTAGCCGTTCATTGCTTCACCTTTATCGGATAAATGGATGCGCAACGGTGCAGACGCATTTTCCAACGTCGTTTTCATAGTGCGCATCGAAATGCTAGGCGACCGCGCGACGAAGAACTTCCGGGGACAGATTCGCGCCAGTGACCAAAAGCACAATCTCGGCATCGGCGTAATCGGATGGGGCCTGAAGAAACGCCGCCGTCGCCGCCGCGCCGGCAGCTTCCGCAACTACATGCTCCTCGAGTAGAAGAATGCGAATCGCGTCGAGAAGTTCCTGCTCCGAAACCAAACGCACTTCGTCCACCAATTCGCGGATGGCGATCACATTTGCTTCGATGGGATGGAGCGATGCTAACCCATCAGCAATCGTGTCGCATTCATCCGGCAGCCGCCGGACAACTCGTCCTTGCTGCCATGATCGCACGTAGGCGGGCGCCTGTTCCGCCTGAACACCGATGATGCGAACCCGCAGATGGCGACGCTTCGCTTCAGCGGCCACACCGCGGATCAGCGCGGTATCACCCATCGGTACAAAAATGACGTCAGGCGCTGGTATCTCGTCCAGGATTTCACTGGCGATCGTGGCGGTACCCGCCGGAACGAGCGGATCGCTCGCATCGTCGAGAAAATAGTGGCCGTGCTCTTGCGCAAACTCTGCGGCGCCTTCACTCGCTTCCGATCCACCCATCGTGCCTCGCTCGATTACTTTTGCACCAAGCGCGACAATGCGCGCGCTTTTCACCGGGTTTGGATTTTCCGGAAGAAAAATCGTGGCGCCAACTTTTGCGATACGCGCGGCGTAAGCAACAGCGGCGCCGTGATTACCGGTGCTCGCAGCGACAACTCCTGGCACCGGCCGCTGCGCCGCAGTCGTGAGCAAAGCGTTCAACGCTCCGCGTGGCTTGAACGAGCCGGTCGGTAGATCGCTTTCAATTTTTAGATGCACGCGTGCGCCTGAACGTTGCGCGAGCGATTCCGCCGAAACGAGGCGCGTGGGCCGAAAATATTGCGACAACAATTCGCGTGCATGTTCGACTTCCTTCGTGCTCGGAATCATTAGTTGAGAGTAGATGGAACGGCCTGAAGCGATCCTTTAGTTGAGAGTTGTTTGGCGTTGCGTAGGTAAACGCGTTCTGATCCCCGAAACGTCGCACAGCGACGTGGCTACAGCGAACAATCGAACAGAGAAAGAGCTCAGGGCTTTTCAGACGACGGGAACGACGGTCGCTGCTTCGATGGGAATTGTCTCGGCCTTGTCGGCGATCAATCGGTTCAAATCTTCGCATTGAATTGAATCCCGCTTTTCGAGACAGAAATTTCAGTTGTCAGCGCGCGCTGGGTTCGTGCAAACTCGCGCATCCCTTAACGTTATGCCGTTGTCAGGCCTGCCCAGCCACCTCAGGAAAACGATTCTTGTTTCCTTCGCTTTGATCGGCCTCTTTGCACATGAGCGGCTTAACGCGCAGTGCACAATAGATAATCTGTCCTTCACTCCCAATACCAATCACGACGGTGTCGTGGTTCACGGCGTTACGACCCAGTGCAACTCTGTGACAGTTCGATTTACCAATCCTCAACTCCCGGACAAATCACAAGCAGCGACTCCTGGCTCGCCGTTCGCTGTTGAGTTTGGACCCAGCGACGGCGTTACGGCGGCGATGTTGCAGAACAATTTTGTGTGCGGAAGCCGAAATTTCAAAGGCATCATATTCTGCACTGATGATCCGAATTGTGGTCACACCCTCGAAGGAGAATTTGATTGTACCACTTTCTGTCCACCTTCCATTTCCCTTTCGGTTCACACTGCCAACGGCGATCCCGTCGATCCTACTCCGTGTCTGGCGGCGGGCAGTTACATTGTAAAAGTGAATGAACAGGTTCCGGTCTCCTCGGACCCGGATTGGGATTGGTTCATAAACAACGTATATCAAACGTCTGTCGCAGATCCGTCTGAAGGATTTTCAGTTTCGATAACCAGTGGCGAGACCACAACGGTGAGCCTGAACGGCAGAGTGGGCCAATGTCATCTGAACGCAGCAATTGTCTTACAGGGTTGTTCGCAACCGCCGAACGGTGGTGGTTCTCCATCGCCGACCGCCGGTCAACCGCCTGCCACTCAACCGCCGCCCGGTACTCCAACGACGCCGCCGACCACGCCTCCTGTCGAAAACCAGGCGGGCTTGGACTGGTGCTTTGTTTGGATGATCATCAACGTCATCCTCATCATCATCACCCTTATTCTTATCGTAATAGCGTTCTGTGCTCCCCACCCAGCGACGATATCCCTTGCAGTTGCAGCCGGCATCATCACCCTAGCCTCTATCGTGTTGTGGCTAATCCTATGCTCCAATTGGATCCTGATTGATCAACACTTCTGCGATTTGCTGAAGCTATTTATGGTTATTTTAGGTTGGATAGTCGCAGTAGTAGCTGTTGCCTTGGTGGCTGCCCTCATCGCCGTAGCTGCCGGTCAGGCTGAAGCTGCGTGTGCAGTCTTTGGTTTACTAGCAGACCTTGGCTTTCTTGGAACGATTCTGGCGATCTGCACTTTGGTTAATTTTTATTTCTTTCATTGTCCGTTGACCTGAGTTGACGTAACAACTGCGCTGTTCGCCAATGCAGCCGCCCGAGCGAATGAGTCGAGGGTTTCTCACGCGGAGAACACTTGTTTTGGCGGGCGGTCAAAACGACCCAGAACCTTTTCGGGGTGCGTGCCAGAAACGTCGCAAAGCGACCTAGCTACAGCGATCAGTCGAAAACAGAAAGGCGTGAGACGTGTTTAAGCGACGGGGACGACAGTCGCCGCTTCGAGGGGAACTGTCTCGGCCTTGTCAGTGATCAGTTTGCGCAGGAACGGAATCAACACAACCAGCGCAATACCTACCGCGAGGCTGCCGAGGCCAAGCTCCGCGAAGAGCTTCACGTACTCGGGGTTAGTGGCGATCGCCGTGGTGCCGGTCGGCTCGGGGATCATTCCCGAGAAGTCGCCTGCAAAGAGCGACGCGAGACCGGTCACGAGCATCCAGCTGCCCATCATCACGCCTTGGTACTGCTTCGGCGCGAGCTTGCCGATCATCGCGTAACCGATCGGCATGATGAGCAGCTCACCGATGCTCTGCAGCACGTAGTTCAGGAACAGCCAGATGAACGCGCTCTTGCCATCGGGCCCGGCCAGCTTAATGCCAAGCGTGAGAATAAAAAAGGCGACTGCCATCAGGAGCAGCGACGCCGCGAACTGCTTCGGTATGTCGATTCTCCACCCGTGCGCACGCATCCGGGTGAAGAGCGCCGCGAACACCGGCCCGCCGAGCACGATGCAGACCGTGTTGATATTCTGAATCCACTGCGGCTGAATCTGGACGCTGCCGACCATCAGGTTGACGTTGTGAACCGCGAACAGCATCAGGCCATTCGGTGCCATCTGGTAGAGCGACCAGAACATCAGCGAGCCGATGGTCAGAATCAGGTAAGCCGTCATGTTCCGCCGCTCGCGTCGATCCTGATGGCGGACCGTGAGGTAGATCAACGTGAGCGCGACCGCGGCGCAGATCATCTTGAGTATCGTTTCGGTGCTGCCGGGCCGCTGAAGCATGAACCATACGACGGGGACTAGACCGATGAGAATGCCGATACCGACAAGCTGGCGCAGCTGGAACTGCTTTCGCGACGCTTCGAGCAGCGGTGTATTGCGGTCGGCCAGCGTTTTCCACATGGACAGGGCGAGGATAATGGCGACGAAATTGCCGAGCGTGGCGAAGATGAAGAGACTCGAGTAACTCTGGGTCGCCTGGAAATAACCGGCGGCGCTGAACCCGACGAAGAAGCCGACATTCATTCCGGCATAGTTCCAGAGGAAAGCTCCTTCGCGGCGCGGGTCCTCCGGGGTGAACCGCTGCGTGAGCATCATGTTGATGCAGGTGACGTTGAGGCCGCTGCCAGTGAGGAAGAGGGCGAGACCGACGTAGAACAACGCGAGCGTGCCGGTCGCGATGCAGGCGCAGCCGATTACCTGTACCGCCATGCTCCCCACAAACAGTTTGCGGTTCGAAAGGAACCGGCCGCCCAGATAACCGCCGAAGAGGTGCAGGCCGTAGTTGAAAGCGCCGAACACACCCATCAACGTCGTGGCCTCTTTTACTCCGAGATGCAGATGCTTGGTCGCGTAGAGGACCAGCGTCGAGTACAGGACGGCGAATCCGAGCGTCGAGAAGATCTGAATGAAGAACAGCGCGGCCGTTCCCTCCGGAGCCTTAGAAAAACGGCGTGTGAGAAAGTTGGCGAAGCTGATGCCCATCATCTTCGCTCGCTACCTCGCGAGCTTGACCGTCTATGTCGGCTCATCCCGGTCGCCTCCATTCATCATGCGTTCCTTTGTTGCTCGACGCGCCGGCTAATGTCAAGCGGTTCGCAGGGGCGAACTTACGGCGGGAGGCCGCGAGGCCTTGGTGCAACCGAGTCGGTCTAAGGAAGCCGACGACTCGGTTTTGTTGAATGGAGCACACGGAACGCGGGACATAGAAGGTAAAGCTGCGAGGGAAGCAGCGAGCGAGCTGGGAAGCGAGCGAGTTTCAATGGAGCGCGTGGGGACGCGCGACGTAGAACACGTCGTTGAGTTTCGCCGTGGAAAAAGGAGAACGTTCCGACGCGATCGTTTTCGCGAGCCTTAATCTTTCGCACCCTTTTGCAATTCGCAGCCGCCGGGCGCAACGTCAATCGGCTACGACGATTTCTTCCTACGTCGTCGGCTTGGTTGCCTTTGTCTCCGCGACCGCTGCAAACGTTTTCTGGTTTGCTTTTGGGGTCCACCAATTTGCTGCAAGAAGCCACCAAAATTAAATCCAAAAAGTTCCGTTATCTTTGCATTGAGTTCCGGCAAAACAAACTGTTGCCCCAGACGAGACAAGTCATTTACGACGGTGTCAGTGAAATTAGCAAACTGTGAGCCCTTCTTGTTCTTGGCGACGTTGTGGGAGTAACCGACAGCATAGCCGGCGGCAAATCCTGCGGAGAGTGCACCAACGGTCCAGACAACTGGCTCTTTTTGGAATTCTTCCCGATAATCGAGTACGTTCGAAACTGTTTTTTTAACTGCCTGATACTTTTGTTCTGCTGTGTCTTGTATCTGGTCAACGGTATCTCTCAGTGAGTCAGTCGTCCTTCTAATTTGGCGCTGAAGTCCTTTCTTATGTGCTTCCTGTGATGTTGTTTGTTCTGTCATGATATTTTTTTGTCTCCTTTTGTTGTTTCCCAAATAACCAGTTAAAATTCTTCTTTGAGCCACTGCTTATCGCGCTTGAGTTCAAGCGCACTCTTCGGAATCATCCTCTGCTTGGCGAGGCGGCTTTTTCCCACCAGAATAATGATGGTCCCAACAACCAGATACAGTAACGCTGTAATGATAAAGCCAAGCCCATAGCGAACGGCGGGGCTTAAGCTTGTGCTATCGAATAGCATCGAGATTAAGAATGCGATCCCTGCATTGAGAAGGGCAAAGCCAACTACTCCTATGACCCCCCCACTGAGAATCAAGGAAGCCCAACCCGCATAGGAGATCGCTTCCTCCTTCAACTCCGTTTTTAAAAGCTGCAGTTTAGCGTCAAGGAGCTCAGTAAAATCGTCCGTCAAACGGCTAAACAGCGTTGGCAGACTCTGGTCTGGCCTTTCCAATGTCCGATTGGCTGTGTTCTCTTTAGGCATTTTTGATTCCCATTCATTCCCGTAGTGCTGTTGACGACACTTTCGGCTAATCGACTTAGCACCTCATTTTGGCTGTTCTTGTTTCTTTTCGAGGCTGCCTTTAGTGCAGCGTGTCTAAAAGGCTTCGCACGTAGGCGCGGTCCTAGTCCTGAAGATTTCGCCACTGGCAAGACAACCCTACAAAATCGGATGACGGAAGAGGAGATAATCCTAGGAAGGATCAGGCACCCGGGCGGTGGTTTTCGCTTAAGATATTCGCTTTCACTTCGAGCGACTCCCTCTCCTCGGAGTCCTTTGGACAACCGGTTTGGTACTAGGCCTAGCCGGAGAGGGAGGATGCGTAGGCGCTAGATCTCAAATTCGATTCCTTGGAACCAGGACATTCACGGCTCTGGGAAACAAAATTGATTTGTGTCTCCTTGCCTATTCATGTCAGCAATTTCAGCAGCGCTGCTGCTTTTGCCGGAATATCTATGGTTCGGCCGACAACAAATTCGCGCAATGCGACAGCCAACCATTCGCGCGACGCGGTCGCTTCCTCGATGGTCAACCGCGCAGCTGAATCTTTGTTCTTGAGACTGTATTTCGTGATCTCCACTTCAATTGGCTCGGCCTCGCCTAGTAATTCGAGACGGACGCGAACACGACGCTTTTTTGTGTCGATCGATAATTCCGTCATTTCACCAATTCCCTTCAGCCAATTATTCGCGGCAAATCGCGCGGTAAATGCCAGCGTCGCGTCCTTGGAACGACGGAGAAATGTGCGCACTTCACCGGGAGCGGCATCGGGGGTCAGGTCGCGCTGGCGGACTTTTTTGAATGACCGCGTTTCTTGCGCTCGCCGCGACCGTTATTCAAACCCGGCAGCTTCTGCGCCGCATCTTTCACAGCCGGCGCGAACCCGGCCACTGCTCGGGCGAGATGTTTACCGCCGGGCAAGTGTTTTACGGCTTTTTTGATCTGCTTACTTCCCTTTTTGCCTTCCGCTCCGAGGTACGTGGCCAGACCGGCCACCAAAGCGGTCGCCAAATGTTCCGCTACAGTCGATGCGTGCTTGTTCACGACTTTCTTGAAACTCTTCCGAATCGCCTTGCGCGTTTTCTTTTTCAGTATTGCCATGATTCATTCCTCCCTTAATACCATCGCTCACGAGCAGAGATTCGGACGCTGTTGTTTCCGTCGAATCAACGGAATCGCCGGAAAAGTGCTTCGCCCTGGAACAAGCAGTTGATATCTGAATAGCAGATGAAATCACACCGTCCGAACTGGATTCGCATTGATACCTTCGCCGCATTCGTCCTTGGCTTCACTTTTCTAAATCCAATGCATGCGCAACAACAATCTCCGGCAGAGCGAGTGACTAAAATTCAGGCTACGCTGCGCTTCCTAAATGCCGAATGATTCGGCACAATTCGGCAGCCTTTAATCGGTTTCCTTTCGCAACGCCAAGAATGATTACGGTAAAACTTCGCACATTTGGGTTTCTTGGCGTTGCCCTGGTGAGCCTTCTCTTTTCTTCCTGTGCGGTGGCTCCCCGACGCGCCGGCCCGGCTGTCCCGGGTGCAGCCGAATTGAAAATCACGCAGGACATCATCCCCCCAGGGCAATGCGGACGTCCCTTGCATCGGCCGATGCGTCCGACATTTATCACTATTCATTCGACCGACAACAGGTCTCGTAGCGCCAACGCATTGAATCACGCGCTCGCCATGAACAAGGGGCTCCGAGGCCGTCACAATCGCACTAGATTTCTCACCTGGCATTTCACTGTGGACGATCATTCCATTTACCAAACCCTCCCGACTAACGAAACCGGAGAGCATGCTGATTACGAAGGTCAGGGAAACAGGTCATCCATCGGGATCGAAATGTGTGTAAACCGGGGCAACGATCTTGGCAGCACCGTCGACCGCACCGCGCAACTCACAGCCAAACTGATGCGTCAATATGATATCCCTCTCGATCATGTTGTCCCGCACATGCACTGGCACATGATCCGTTACAAAGACGGCCGCGATTTGGGATTCAAAAAATGTCCGAGAATCCTGCTCGATAGCGGTAATCTTGGTCCAAAATGGAGCGCATTTATCGCCAAAGTCTCATCTTATTCACGATGAAGTTCGCAGGCAGCATAGAAACTCGCCGAGCCATCATCTCGCTGCGCTTTCCGCTGGGAGATGAAACTGTTTGTCACCGCGGTCATTCTGGAGCAGTCACGCTGATATGAAATGGCATCAGCTTTCTCTCCTCGCAGTAACTGTTCTTTGTTTAACTTTTGTCGGACCAATGCATGCACAGCAATCTCCGGCAGAGCGGGTGACTGAAATTCAGGTTGCTCTGCGTGACGCCAAACTTGATGGCTGGCTTTTCTACGATTTTCGGCACAGCGATCCGCTGGCTTATCGGATTTTGAAGCTGGACGAAAAAATGTTGGCTTCCCGCCGATGGTTCTACTACGTCCCGGCCTCGGGCGAGCCGGTGAAAATTGTGCAGTCGATCGAGCAGTTCAAACTCGACTCGCTTCCGGGCAAGAAACTTATCTTTCGCGGCTGGCAGGAATTGCATGCGCGACTGCGAGAAGTGCTTGGCGGGGCCGCAAAGGGATCGAAAAGGCACATTGCGATGCAGTATTCGCCGATGAACGACATCCCCTACATCTCACGCGTCGATGCCGGAACGATCGAGCTCGTTCGCTCGTTTGGGGTTGAACCTGTCACCAGCGCGGAACTCGTACAAAAATTCGAAGCCGTGTTTTCTCCGGCTCAGTACCAGATGCATGTGGAAGCGTCCGATAAAATGCATCGCATCATTCAGGATGCGTTTGCAGAAATTGCGCGCCGTATTCGGGCTGACGAACCAACCACTGAATGGGACATCGCGCAGTTCATGCAACGTCGTTACAGCGAAGAAGGGATGGAGCAGGAGCCGATGATTGTGGCGGTGAACGCGAACGCCGCCAATCCGCATTACATGCCGACGACGGAAAAGAATTTACCGATCAAGCGCGGCGATTTTGTCCTCATCGATGCGGCTACGAAATTGAACAAGCCTGATGCGGTTGCGACCGACCAAACGTGGACTGGTTACGTGGGCGAAACTGTTCCAGAGGAGTACGTACGCGTTTTCAACATTGTGCGGGAAGCACGTGATTCAGCGGTCGATTTCATTCGCAAGAATGTCCGCGCTGGTAAACCGATTCGTGGAGCGGAAGTGGATGATGTTTCGCGTGGCGTAATTACACAGGCAGGTTTTGGCGAACAATTCACGCATCGCACCGGGCATTCCATTGGCGAAGAAACTCACGGCAACGGCGTTAACATCGACGATTTCGAGACGCGCGATTCGCGGCGCATCATTCCGGGAGTCTGTTTTTCGATCGAGCCCGGAATTTATCTCGAAGGAAAGTTTGGCGTCCGATCCGAAATCAACGTTTACGTTTCGGACAAAGACATCGAAGTCACCGGGCAACCAATCCAAACAGAGATCATTCCGATCCTGAAGACTCGGTGACGGCTAAGGTTTGTGCTGAACCGACACCATCCAGCCGACGCCGAACCGGTCTTCAAGCATTCCGAATTTGGGCGCCCAAAATGTCTTCTCCAGAGGCATTGTAACCTTGCCGCCTTCCGCAAGCGCGTTGAAGACGCTCTCGGCTTTCTTCTCGTCCGGTACGACAATTGAAAGCGAGAAACCTTCGAAGCGCGGTTGGCCGTCGCACCTGCCGTCCGAAGCCATCAGGAGTGTTTCGCCGACACGGAAGCTGGCATGCATCACTTTGTTTTCCATTCCAGGCTGCGTCATGCCTGGTTCGGGCGCGTCCTTGAAGCGACTTAGCATCTCGATCTCCGCCCCAAGAGCGCTGCGGTAGAATTCCAGAGCCTCTTCGCACCGACCGTTGAAAAACAGATATGTTTGCACAGACGCATTCGAGTTAGACATACGCTCAGCCTGCGATTCGTTCGGCTGAACGTCAATGCCGTTGCTCACTCCGACCATGCGCACGCCGTCAGGTCTGGCCCGGACTTGCACTTAGCCCAAAACGGCATTCAAGCGCAGCAGCCTTTTGATGCGGCTTTGTCTTAGGACTCGCGATCGTACTCGTCGCGGCGGTGCCACCAATAGTTCGTTTCGTTGCGTCCTTTGGGGGCGCGGTCGAACCATTGATACGCTCCCCAGAGGCCATCGAGTCCGCGCGCATAAGTGGAATAAGCGTGGTAAACGACGCCATCCTCGAGCGCGAATGCGCTCATGCCCGGCCGCTCGCGCACGTACGTAGCCACGTCGGTTCCGCTCATCTCAGCGCACTTCGTAGCGCCGTCGGATGTTGACTGCGATTTGATGTCGGCCATCGGTTCTTCGCGTTCGTAGTTGTATTCGATCCCCTCGCGTTGCTGTTTCTCCGTGAAAGAGGCGCTGAAGTCCGCATTGAATTCGCTGCCGAAGGACGACGCCCACGGAAAGGTCCAGCCCATTCGATTTTTGTAGGCCTGCAACTTCGCGAGCGGCGCACGTGATACCGCCCAGAGCATCACATCATGATTGGCCAGATGAACCGCGAACCCGTTGAAGCCGTCCGCGATCGCCGAGCAGGACGGACAGCCCGCCTCGTAGTCAGGACCGAACATGAAATGATAGATGAGCAGCTGTGAGCGTTCTCTAAACAGGTCCGCCATCGAGACGCTTCCTTCATCGGTGTCGAATCGGTACTCCTTGTCGATCCGGACCCACGCCAGCTTCTGACGTTTTCTCGCCAGCTTGTCGCTGCGCCGCGTTAGCTCCTTTTCGGCCTCGAGCAGTTTTTTTCGCGCCGTAATCCATTCCTCTCGCGATACGACCTTGTGCTTTCGCCGTCGTTTTCGCGGTTCAGGCTTCGTTGCATTTGTGCTCATGTTTTCCTTTCTTGAATCCGTTTCCAGCACCTCTTCTTCTGCGATGACGTGTTCCGCCGCATCTTTCCGCACATGCTCAGCATTTTTTGACGAGCTTGGTCGCCCCGATCTATGTCGCTCAATTCCCATCGACTCCGTTCATCGCCATGTGTATCACAGTTTTTGGTAAATTTTCCAATGTCTTATTCCTGTTTGTGCAGGAGAAGCGCGTTGCTGTAACCTTCCCGCCGTTGTCATGGATCCGGCTACGTTTTTTACCGAACTGAAACGGCGCAAGGTTTACCGGGTCGCCGTCGCGTACGCGATCGTGGCGTGGCTGTTGATCCAGGCAGCTTCCATTCTCTTCCCCACCTTCGAAGCGAGTTGACCCCGGAAGGAATCAGGCGCGCGGAAGAAGTTGCGCCGCGACAGTCGAAGACGCCAAAAGCCGGTCGCAAATGGACCGCGATCATCGTCGCCGCTGCTGTGCTCGCAGCTGCGTTGCTCGCGTTTCAATTCACGCGAACTCGATCGTCGGCAACTGCTGAGCTGCCAAAACAAAGTGCGCCGACGGCAAGCGTGGACAAATCAGTTGCTGTGCTGCCGTTCGAAAACCTCAGCTCGGATAAAGAGAACGCGTTTTTCGCGCAGGGCATCCAGGACGAAATCATCACCACGTTGTCGAAGATCAGCGGGCTGCGCGTGATCTCGCGCACTTCGACGGCCCACTACGAAAGCGCTCCGCAAAATCTGTCCGAGATCGCGCGACAATTGCACGTGAGCAATGTCCTCGA
>Ga0193722_1000125_pt1 | contig 16565 bp, 16 predicted proteins | sample H2m1metaG_FD_143044 | JGI IMG/M metagenome (GOLD analysis project Ga0193722, IMG submission 143044) | Soil microbial communities from a riparian zone of the East river system, Colorado, United States - H2m1 | ecosystem: Environmental > Terrestrial > Soil > Riparian zone | place: USA: East River...
GGAAGCGCCGTGATGGGGCTCTTATACGACAAATCGATCATGGCTGTGGTACTGTTCTCAGTCATTCTTCAGCTTGCTGCGATTCCCGTCCTTTTTATAGCGAGTAAGAAGCATTAACCTTTCTCTGTGGATCCCTACGCAAAGCCAAGGGAGGAAAAAGTCGGTGTGCGTCGCCCGAAAATTTCGCATTTGGCACGGTCGGTCGACAGGCGGACACGAAGAGAACGCCAGGCGGACAAGGAAGCAGTGGCCGCCGAGCGACGTGCGATTAAGAAGGCCGCGCGTCGTCATTTAAAACAGCAATTGTTACAAGAACTCGATGCTGCCGATGTGTGACGGCCGAGATCATCCGCGTTTGTCAGCTACGGCGTAACAAGCCGTTCCCAGCTGCAGCATCATCGCTTTGCGTTTTGCGATTTGACGGCCGGCGTTAGAATTCGCCTCATGCGTAAAGCCGATTTGTCAGCCGTCGCTTCCACATTACTCCTAATACCGCTCGCCGTTGGCCACGCCCAGTCGCCTTCCCAGCGTAACCCGGACGTTTCAAACAAGGCGCTGATCACGAAATCAACTCCAGGCATAAGTACCGACGCATTCAAAAATCAGAGCGCCAACGCCACTGATGCGCTGCGTAAGATGGCCGACGAATATTACGCCTGGCGGAACGAAAATTACCCGGTCCGTAGCAGCGAGGCGGGCCTGCATACCTGGGACGACCGGCTGACTGATTATTCGCCTGCAAAAATCGCAGAGCGGGCGCAACACGTGCATTCGCTCCTGGAAAAGGTGCGCGCGATGAAAACCGATAGCTGGCCAAAGAACGATCGCATCGACTGGATTCTGTTCCGCGCACAATTGGAGAATGTCGATTTTGGTGATCGCGTTCTGAAATTCGAACGCACTAACCCACAGGTTTACGCAGATGAATGCACGAATGCGATCTTTTCGCTGCTGAAAAAGGAATACGATACGCCCAGGAAACGGGCGCTCGCTGCGACATCGCGCCTCAAAGAAATGCCGGCGCTGCTGAAGCAAGGTCTGACCAATCTGCAAAACCCCGTAAAACTCTACACGCAGCTGGCGATTCAATCGGCGCGCTCAATCGATCCACTTTTAAATAAGAGTTTGATGGCGCTTGATGTCGGTCTTGCGCCTAGCGAGCACGATGACCTGATCAAAGCGCGCGATGCCGCCCTCACTGCTGTGCACAGCTACGCCGACGAGCTGGAGAAGCGCCTGCCGAAAATGGCTGATTTCACGCCGATGGGCGAAGCAAACTATAATTATTATCTCAAGCACGTTTTGCTGCTGCCACTCAACGCCGAGGAGGTGGAGATGATTGGGCGGGCAGAGCTCGCGCGTTATCGCGCCCTCGAGGCGCTTTTGCCTGATCCGAAATTAGCCGATCCTGATCCGAAACGGGCTGCTCACATTCCGCCCGATCAGGAGTCGTTCCTGAAAGCGTACGAAAGCCGCGAAGCAGAAATGATCAGCTTTTTAAAGGAGCACAATCTTGTGACTTTGCCGGGCTATCTCGGTCCGTTCCAAATTCGACAGTTGCCCGAGGCGTTCAAGCCAACCAGCCCCGGCGGTTTCATGAATCCTCCCGGGGTTTACGATAAGGATCCAACCGGATTTTTTTTCATTCCCACATACAATCCGGAATCGAAGAATTTTTATATTCGCGCGGCAATCGAAGACCCACGACCGATTCTCGGACACGAAGGCATTCCCGGACATTTTCTTCAACTTTCAATTGCCAATCATCTAGGCGACGAAATCCGCCGTCAGCATGGCGATTCCGTGTTCATCGAAGGCTGGGCGCTCTACGGAGAAGAGATGTTGATGCGCACCGGTCTATATCCAAACAACTCGCCGGCGCAGGGACAGATTCTGCGCCTGTCCCGCTATCGTGCTGCTCGCATTGGAGTTGACGTGAATCTCCACACCGGCCGATGGACTTTCGAGCAAGCGGTCAAATATTTCATGGATGCCGGCGGACTGGACCGCGAAGCGGCCGAGGGCGAAGCGGCAGGGGCAGCTTCTAGTCCCACGCAAAAAATCAGCTACATCACCGGCAAATGGCAGATCATGAATCTGCTCGGCCGTTACAAAGACCGACAAGGCAAAAACTTCCGCCTTGGGCAATTCCACGATGACCTGATTAAAAACGGAAGTCTGCCGGTATCTGTAATCGAATGGATCCTGCTGGATGACCCGACATCACTGCAGCAGGTAACGAAATAACTGAGTGATAGCTCGTAGCTGCTAAGATTTAACGCCTGGGAAAACGGTTCGAGCCTTGACATACAGAAGGCAACAGGCGCAAGATCGGCGCCTAACGACCCCGCCCCTTATGAACTCGAATACTGCTAAGAATTTCGCTTTCCGGAACCTACTCCTTTGCGCCGCGGCAATTGCCATCACGAGTTGCGGCACTGCGACTTTCAGCAAAACCGGAAGCGACGCACAAATTGAAAGCCTGCGAAATTTTGAACTCGCGTTTATCGACCAGTTTGCTGTACCCGGCAAACGTTTCAATGCCGCCGCGTTCGACGCCAAGGTCAACGAGGGCAATTCGAAATTCCAGCAGGCGATTACTAATGATAAGTTCACTGCGCGCCGCCCGGTGCTAGTCGATCTTAAAGGGCAATTCGACGCCGATGCCACACATCTGCGAAGCAAAGCGAGCCGCGGTAAGGTAACGCCCGCGCTGGCAAGCGAGATGAAGAAAGACGTCAACAAGGTTTACGATCATGCCCTCGGCCGGTAAGACCAAACGCGGGAAATCATCGCGAAAGACTTCACGGAAGAGTTCAGCGCTTGACTCAGCTTTCGATCAGGTCACTGATGAATCGGTCGCGACCTCAATGAAGGAATTTCAGGATTTGCTCGCACAAGCGAAAGGCGACACCAGCGAGCTGATCCGCCAAAACGCGCAGGAACTCGAAGAGCGCCTTGTTCTTCTAAAAGAGCGAAAGATCGACAAGGAGGACTTCGATTTCTTCGTGGAAAATCAAAAACGCGATCTCAGGATCTTTGTCGACAGCCAGCCGGCACAGGCGCAGGAACGCGCTGAGAAATTGACGCTCCATATTCTGGAGATAGCTGCGAAGGTAGCCATCGCACTGATTTAGCGGCAGCCTCCCCGTCCAGCATCGACAGCCTTAGCGAAAGCGCTTCATGAGTTCACGCAATCGATCGTGCGGGAGCGCTTCGACGCGATGATTATCGCGTCCGGTCATGGAGTGATTATCCACTAACGCGTTCACGACCGCTTCTTCAGTCGCTTGCACCACAGCAGTAAAAATTGGGTCCATCAGATCATTTGGGATTGTCGCCACATTGTGCGTGATTTGATCTGGACCCGCGACATTCGCGTTCGCCGTTGAAAACGCGATGAACAAATCACCGGAGCCGTTTCCCGAAATGGCTCCGGTTCGAGCAAGTCCGAGCGACACGCGACGGGCCAGTCGCTTTAATTGATTTGGTAGCAGCGGAGCGTCCGTCGCAACCACGGCGATACACGACCCGCTTTCTTGCTTGTAAACGTTACCCGGAATCTCTTTTCCAACAGGTATGCCATCGATGGTGAGCTGCGCACGCAGGCCGAAATTTGCCTGCAGAAACACGCCGACAACGAAACTCCGTTCTGCCGCGTCTTTCCCGGCATTTTGCGGCCGGATATCGACTTTGCGGGAGGCGGTCCCGTTTCCGCCTTTGAATTCGTAGCAGACCATGCCTGTCCCGCCTCCCACGCTCCCCTCCTCCAGCGCACCGCCATGAGCAGTGTCGAGCGCGTGCCAGACATCTTCCGGTTTAACATGAAATCCATTGATGTCGTTGAGCCACCCGTCCCACGTCTCTGCGACAACGGGCAAGCTCCACCAATAGCCAGTCTTATCAGCCGCGCCGTGTTTGACGCGCCAGGCAATCACCGCGTCGCGTGCCACTCCAACGCTGTGTGTGTTCGTGATGATGATCGGCCCTTCGAGAAATCCGCTTTCATCAACCCACGCCGTGCCGGTCATTTCACCATTGCCGTTCAAGCTGAAGAACCCGGCGTAGACTGGATCATTCAACGAAGCGTGCCCGCGCGGCAGAATCGCGGTAACACCGGTGCGCACTGGACCTTTCCCGACTTCTAGTTTTCCTTCGCCGGTGATCAACGTCGTGTACCCGACTTCGACACCAGGTACATCGATGATGGCGTTGAACCTTCCCGGTGTTCCTTCGAAAGGAATCCCAAGATCGCGCGCACGAACGGTCTCCCCTCCAACAGCAGGTGTGGCGGGCGGATGCCTGATCGGCTCGCGCCCTGAGGAGTCGAGCCCAATTGCTAGTACGAGCAAAGCCACAAAGCCGGCATATCGCGTTGGTGTCATTCGCCATCCATTAGCTATCAGCGATCAGCGATCAACTCCGAACGCTTTCGCGAGTAAACTCCAAAGGCTTTCGCAAGCTGGCTTTTTCGTTAGATTGAATACGTGAGTTACGAAGTTTTCGCCAGAAAATATCGGCCGCAAACATTCGACGATTTGGTGGGGCAACCGCACGTCTCGCGCACGCTGAAAAACGCGGTCGCGCAAAATCGCCTTGCTCACGCGTACCTGTTCGTCGGCCCACGCGGTGTCGGAAAGACATCGACCGCCCGAATCTTGGCGAAGTCACTCAATTGTGTGAAAGGACCGACCGTGACGCCATGCGGAGAATGCGATAACTGCCGCGAGATTGCCGGCGGCAACAGTCTCGATGTCATCGAGATTGATGGTGCCAGCAACAACAGTGTCGACGACGTGCGGCAACTCCGTGAGAACGTTCGATACGCGCCGGCCAAGGGGCGTTACAAGATCTATTTGATCGACGAGGTGCACATGCTTTCCCAAGCAGCGTTTAATGCGCTCTTAAAGACTCTCGAAGAGCCGCCCCAGCACGTGAAGTTTATTTTCGCGACCACGGAACCGCAGAAAGTGCTGCCCACCATTCTGAGCCGATGTCAGCGGTTTGATCTCCATCGCATTCCGGCAAACCTCATCGCGAAACATCTGCAATTCATTGCGGGAAAGGAAAAAATCACGCTTGAGCCCGCGGCTGCGCACGCGATTGCGCGCGGAGCCGAGGGCGGTTTGCGCGACGCGGAATCGATGCTCGATCAACTCGTTGCGTTTTGCGGAGAAAAAATCAGTGAGAACGATGTGCTCAATGTTTTTGGATTCACAAGCGAACAAACCGTTGTCGATCTTACCGGGCGGATTTTGCGAACCGAAACTCCGGGTGCGATCGATCTGCTGCACCAGCAAAGCGAAGCCGGTAAGGACATGATGCGGCTGATCTCAGACTTGATCGCGTACCTGCGCGATCTACTCGTATTCAAGGCAAAACCGGACGCGCTGAAGGAAGATGTTGAGGCTGATGTACAAACATCACTCGCCGCACACGCCGAGCTGGTCACGACGGACCGCTTGCTTGAGCTCATCGATCAATTCGCCGCTGCCGAAGGCCGCATGAAATGGGTGCCGAACAAGAAGCTGCATTTCGAAGTCGCGATCATCAAGGCCATTCAAAGCCTGGGACAAGCGACATTGGATGAAGTGATCGAACGGCTTAACCAGTTACGTGATGGAAAATCTGGTTCACAAAAACAATCTCCATCTGTGGTGGCAGACGTGCCGCCTGCATCAGGGAAGGACGTAGCCCACACGGCTGCCACTACAGCAGCTACAGTCAGCGACAGCGGCTATAAGAGCGCGCCGCGCGTGGCCGAAACATCACCCGACGCGAATGACCTGTGGCAAAGGGTTCTCGCCAAAGTTCCCGCGCAAAAAGCTTTCGTGCGAAATTCTGCTGCGGCGGCCCATGTGCTCGGGATTGAAGGACGCAATTTTCAGCTTGGTTTCGCCCCTGGCGACAAAGCGATGATGGATATCCTGGGTACTCAAGCTAACCGCAGATTTCTTGAAACATTGTTCCATGAGATCACCGGAACGGACTGGAGTGTGAAGCTTAGCGTAAAGGAGGAACTTCCTTCCAAACAGTCGCTACCTTCGGAGGATTCTCGATCTGAAAATTTTAAAGAAGATCCGCTTATTCAAGAAGCGATCGGGCTGTTCAACGCTCAGATAAAATCGTGAATCGGAGGCTATGGTTTTCTTGTCATGTTCAGCGAAGCGATGTCGAAACATCTCTCGCTATTGAATGCAAATAGGAGATTCCTCGACTTCACTCGAATGACAAAACCGGTCTAAATCCCATGAACCTAAACAAGTTGATGAAACAGGCGCAGAAGATGCAGGAGCAAATGGCCAAAACGCAGACCGAGCTCGAAAGCAAAACCGTTGAAGTGATCACGGCTGGCGGGAAAGTGAAAGTGACAGCCAACGGCGCCGGTGACGTTCTCGGCATCAAGATCGACAAAGAAGTCGTCGATCCAAATGATGTGGAATTTCTCGAAGAAATGGTTCTCAGCGCTGTTCAGCAGGCGGTGGAACAAGGAAAAGCGCTCGCCCAATCAGAAATGAGCAAACTAACCGGTGGCATGGGTGGCTTGTTATAGAGGCGTTCGCCGCGGCGAACGCCTAGCTAATGCCTCGGCGTTTGACACAAACGCCGCTAAAACTCAGCGAATCTCGCTCGCGCCAAAATAAGGCGCCAACTTTTCGGGAATTCGAATTGAGCCATCGTCTTGCTGATAGCTCTCAACCAATGCTGCGAACAATCTGGGCAAGGCCACACCAGAGCCATTTAATGTGTGGCAGAACCGGTTTTTTCCGTCGCGATCCTTGAATCGAAGCTGCATCCGGCGCGCTTGGAAATCTTCACAGTTAGAGCAACTGGATACTTCCAGGTACGCGTCTTGTCCCGGCGACCAGACCTCAATGTCGTAGCTCTTGGCCGAGGCAAAACCCAGATCGCCGGTGCACAGTTCGACGACCCGATAATGTAAGCCGAGCAGTTGCAATACGCGTTCTGCGTTAGCCGTAAGCGATTCCAGTTCGTCATACGATTTTTCCGGCGCCGTGACTTTGACCAGTTCCACCTTGTCGAATTGATGCACACGGAGAATGCCGCGGGTTTCGCGGCCCGCCGCTCCGGCTTCGCGTCGGAAACATGGCGTATAGGCAACAAATTTCCTGGGAAGATCGGCTGCGCTCACAATCTCATCACGATGAAGGTTCGTTAGTTGAACCTCTCCAGTCGGCGCGAGAAAGAGCTGGTTCCCCCCCAAACCGTACATGTCCGCCTCGAACTTCGGAAGCTGAGACGTGCCGACCATACAATCGCGCCGAACCAGAAACGGCGGGCTGATTTCGGTGTACCCGTGCTCCAGCGTGTGCAAATCGATCATGAAGTTGATCAGAGCGCGCTCCAGCCTTGCGCCCGCACCGGTGAAACAGATAAAACCGCTGCCGCTGAGTTTTGCGGCACGTTCCATGTCTAAGAGACTTAGTTTCGTGCCGAGAGCGACATGATCGGCGGGTTTGCTAAACTGCGGCTTCTCGCCCCACGTGCGCACCAAGCGATTGGCGGCTGCATCTTTGCCGATCGGAACGCTTTCATGCGGCAGGTTCGCGATCTGAAGAAGCAAATCATTCTGCTTCTTTTCAGCAGCCGTCGCCTGCGTATTTAGCTCGCCAATCTCTTCACCGAACCCGCGTACGCGCTGTTCAAGCTCCTCCGTCGATTCTCCGCGCGACTTCTTGCCGCCGATTTCCTTGCTCAATCGTTTGCGATCGGCGTTTAATTGTTGCAGCGCGGTTTCAGTCTGGCGACGCTCGACGTCCACACGCAATACGTCGTCGACCTTGGCTTCGTCCCCTCCCGCCCGCGTCGCAAGGCGCTCGCGAACAAGATCTGGTTTCTCCCGAATCAGGCGAATATCGAGCATGGCGCAGATTATCAGCGAAGTTAAAGACGTTACAAATGTTACCAGCCGAAGCCGGGTAATTCTTTTAACCTTGTAACTGCATTGTATAGTCCCCTCGTGGAAAGACTTGATCTTCTTGCGGTCGCTCTCGGTCTTGCCGCGCTCGCCGGGATCAATCTTTACCTGACGGTTTTCGCCACCGGCCTCGCAATTCACTTTCACTGGATCACGCTCGCGCCGCAGTACCAATCGCTCGAGATCCTCGGTAATCCGTGGATCATCACAATTGCCGGCGTTTTGTATTTCCTGGAATTCTTCGCGGATAAAATTCCGTGGGTCGATTCGGTATGGGACGCCATTCACACTGTGATCCGTCCCATTGGCGGCGCGTTACTTGCGATTCAGGTGCTGGGTCACCCAAGTCCTGCATATACTGTAATTGTGGCGTTGCTCGCGGGTGGCACGAGCCTGGTGGCGCACACCGCGAAGGCAGCCACACGTCTTGCCACGAACTCGTCACCGGAACCATTTTCAAACATCGGGTTAAGCCTGGGCGAGGACGCTGCAGTGCTCGGCGGACTCGCTCTCGTGCATTTCAATCCCATCCTTGCCCTGGTCATCTTTCTGATCTGCATTGGTGCCTTCTTCTACTTTGCACCAAGAATTTGGCGTGGCATGAAAGTGAAGATCTGGCTGGCTTGGAGAAAATTGAATGGACCGGCCGACTGCGACGAGCCCGTGAAATTACCAGCCACCTTGCCGGCGCGGCTCGAACCTGTTTTCGGCAAAGAAAATGTTTTGGGCGAAACGATCGCCTGGGCTGCGCCATGCGTCAGCGGACGCGGCCGGCGAATTCCAGCGAATTTGTTCGGCGCTCTTGTGGCCACCAATGAAGAGCCGCGCAGACTCATTTTTGTCGCACGAAAAGGTGGACGGCCACTCGCGCGCGCAATCGACCTGGAGGGGTTAAACGTCACACGCGAACCGAAATTTCTTGCCGAGAACCTTGTCATTTTCCCTGAGGCTGGAAAGGGCCCCAGGTATTTGTTCGTCTTCGCGCGACCGCATGCGGCCTTGGTCGAGCAAATCGTACAAGATCTAAACCGGCGGCTAAGCGAACCGGTGTTACAAGAGCATCTGACGGCGGACGCGGCGAGTCCGGTTGGCTAGCGCACGCAGCTCGCGCGCAACCCGGAGTGAGCGCGTGACATTTGGAAGTGCGGTTCTCATAATCTTGAGGCGTGATGTCCCTCGCTGATCGTTACGCACAATTGCGCGGTACCGATCGTGTTCGAGAACGGACGCTGTTTGTTTCACCGCAAGTCCCATCGGAGCTGGAGCTCCAAGCCCGCTGGTTTGCTGGAGATTTCGGGAACCATTTCACCAGCACCGCTGGAGATGAAATCGACGTCGTCCAATTCGGCACATGGAACCGCGAAGCCGGACCGGATTTTCGTGAGGCTGCGATTCGAATCAACGGCGGTGATCCAATTCGCGGGTGCATCGAGATCGATCTTCTGGATCGCAGTTGGGAAACGCACGGTCACGCGACCAATCCAGCTTTTGACGAGACTGTGTTGCACGTGTTTGTCGAGAGAGGCGACCGCGAATTTTTTACACGCACAAAATCGAACCGCAACGTGCCGCAGGTTCATATTGATCCTGCAGTTCTACCGCCCGCGTTCAGTGCGAATCTTCCGCTAGCGCGACCGGGTCGTTGTCAGGCACCGCTGAAAGGTTTACCCGAAGAACGCGTCTGCTCCGTCCTGGACGCGGCAGCGCAATTTCGACTTCGACAAAAAGCCGCGCGCATTCGTCACAAGATTGAGAGTCGTGGACGCGATGAGGTGCTTTTTCAGGAGCTGGCAGCCGCGCTCGGTTACAAGGAGAACAAGCTGCCTTTCACGCTGATCACGCAACGGTTGTCATTGAAATCGTTGCGTGAAGCTGCTTCCGATATTGAATCGATTTTGTTTGGCGTAGCAGGCTTCCTGCACATTGCCGATCTCGATGTCTACAAGAAATCGACACGCGAATATGTCCGGCAGTTATGGGACCGGTGGTGGCCGCACCGTGACGCATTGCAACGTCTGATTTTGCCTGGTGAAATTTGGAGCTTTAGCAGTACGCGACCGCTGAATCATCCACAGCGTCGGCTGGCAGCATTGGCAATGTTGGCGCGCGACTGGACTCATCTTCAGCGCGCTTCGGCTAAGAGCAACGTCGGCGCGGCAAAGCAATTCTTTCAGACCCTGAATCATCCGTTTTGGAATTTTCACTACACGCTGACTTCCAAAGCGGCACCGAAAAAAATGGCCCTGATTGGCGAAGCGCGCGTTGCCGACATTCTGGCTAATGTGTTTTTTCCGTTTTGGCTGGCGCACGATCTCGATCCTTCGGGTTCACTTGCGAAAAATGTATGGACGGAATATGCGAAGTTACCCGCGAAACTATCGAACCGCCGACTCGAAACGGGGGCAACGCGCCTGTTCGGAAGCGACCCGCGCCAGAAACAATTCTTGAAAACTGTCGCGAACCAGCAGGGTCTGCTCCAGATTTATGAGGACTTCTGTATGGAGGATAATTCCGATTGCACGCAATGTCCGTTCCCGGAGCAGATGAAGAAATGGCAGTGACTTAGAAATGTTATAACGTCCATACAGTAACAAAAACACTGTGAAAAATTCTGGGGATATCGCGAAATTACCCAGTGTTCTGCGTGATGATATGCGAAGTCCCCTTCAGGGTCCGAGCAACGCCAATGGAGACACATCCATGAAGCAATGAAATGATTGTGTGGGGCCATTTCGCGCGACATAATCCCGCTCCGATGCAGAAATCTCCGGATCGCTCCTATGCCTTTACTCTCATCGAGTTGCTCGTTGTCATTGCAATCATTGCGATCTTGATCGGCTTGCTCTTTCCCGCTTTTCGCGCAGTGCAGAATCAGGCCAAGCAGACCCAGGCGAAAAATGATCTCACCCAAATCGTTAACGCGGTGAACGCCTACTACACCGATTACGGAAAGTATCCTGTAGTGGTCGACGACACCCCGATAACAGATAACTCTGATTTGTTCTATACTTTGCGCGCCATCGCGAGCGGAACCGCAAACGCGGGCAATGCCGCCAATCCACGTAGGATCGTATTCATTTCACCGCCTGACGTAAAGAATCCTGTCCAGCCGCGGTCCGGCATCGGAGCAAACGGCCAATATTACGATCCCTGGGGTAGCACGTACAAAATTGGTATAGACGGCAATTACGACAATAGCATTGCCAACCCGTACGGTGCGCCAGCCGTCGGAGGCGCTGGTTCCAATCCTCTTCCATTGGGACTTATTGCGTGGTCGCTTGGAAGCGATCAACAGTTAGGAACTAACGGCAACAACGTTTACAGGAATCCAACAACCGGCGCCCAATCCGACGACGTGATTTCCTGGCAGTGATTGTTTGCGAAGTCGCCGGGGGGATACTCTAGCGTTTGCTGTCCTCAGCAGATCGCAAGCAGGACCTCGTCCGCACCGGTGCGCAGCACGATGGTGATATTGACTAATCACTAATCGGCAGTCAGTATTCACTTCTTTCCACGCGCGGGTGTAGTTCAATGGTAGAACGGCAGCTTCCCAAGCTGCACACGAGGGTTCGATTCCCTTCACCCGCTCATCTTTCTTCTCCCTCGTAATAGACATGAACAAACGTCAGCGGACGTTGTCGAATGTTCTGACTATTAGTTCTGACCACGTATGGCTTCAATTACTAAAGACGCACATGAACCGCCGAGAAGCCCGTTCTGGATCGCCTGTTTCAATGGAGTTGGAAGCGATGGAAGGGTTAGGCGACTCAAACGGAGCACAAAAACAACCGACAAAAAGTTGGCGCAGAAATTGGCCGACGAATGGGAGCAGCTCGAAAAACTCGCAGGACAGGGACGACTCACAGAAAGCCATTGCCGAAAGATTATCGCTCAGATGTACGAGCGCACCGTGGGCGAACCGCTACACTTCAAGACCACTTGTGAATATCTGACTGAGTGGGTAGAGAGCAAAAAGAACGAAACGGAACTACGCACCTACTGGAAATACCGTCAGACCGTAGATGATTTTCTGAATTACATCGGCATAAAGGGCGATCGCCTTTTACGCGAGATCACGCAAGCGGACCTGCGCTCCTGGCGTGATTCGCTAAAACGGAAGGGACTTGCAGCGCCAACCGTAAACGATGCGATAAAGCTTTTGCGGATGCCATTTAAAGCAGCACACGACGCTGGCTACATCGAGATTAATCCCTGCACGAAGAATTCCGTACGTCCGGTAAAGGATGAAGAGCGGAACGTTGAAAAAGACGTATTCACGCCGGAGCAACTGGCAGCGTTAATCAATGCTGCGGCGAGCGAGGATTGGAAGGGCGCGATTCTCTGCGGATATTACACGGGCCTGCGCTTACGCGACGTTGCCAATATGGAATGGAGCGCGGTCAATCTGGGTAAGCAGATCATCACACTGACGACTCGGAAAACTCGGAAAGATGTCACCATCCCGATCCATCCGCGTTTCGCCGCGTGGCTCGGCAAACAAACTCGCGGCATCGGCAAAGCGCCGGTGTTCCTAACGCTGGTGGGCAAAGCCGGCAGCGGCAAAAGCGGGCTCTCAATGACGTTCAAACGCATCATGGACCGCGCAGGCATCAAAGGCCGATTGCTCCGCGAAGCAACGGGAGCGGGCCGTTCGCAATCGAGCCTCAGCTTTCACAGTCTGCGACATTCCTTTAACGCGGCGCTGGCAAATTCCGGTGTTGGCGTGGAACTGCGACAAGAACTAACCGGGCATTCGTCGCCGGAGATGAACAAGAACTACACGCACCCAGACATTGAGCGGATGCGTGAGGCGGTCTTGCGTTTGCCGGACGTGACCAGTGGCTGACGACGTTGAATCAATGCGCGATTTTGCTACGCGGGCAACGCCAGCGCTGAGCTACTGGGCGCCGCGCCTGCCAAGCGCTTGGCGATAGCGTCAAGCTTATCGTGCATGGCGCGTCTCTCAGCGCGCTCAGCCTCGGACGGCATGATAACTACACCGACACTGGGGGAAGTTTGACCGATTAACGCGAGAAGCTTGTCTGTAGCAATCCCTGCCGTGGTTCCAGCGTCCCGCAGGCTTGCTTTCCCGGCCAGTTCTTCCATTCGCTCGGCGGCGATTTCAGCCACGTTGTTAAAGATCGACGTCAGCCGTTGTTTACGTTCCGCTAGAGATATTGCCTCTCGATCTCGGACGGCGCGGACGGTATGCTCTGAAACCCGGCAGAGTTTGGTGATTTGATTGATGCTCATGCCTGGCTCTGCCAGTAGCTCCACAACTTTGCGGTAAACCTTAGGCCGTTCGCGCAAGAACCGTTCGCCTGTAAACCGGCCCTTCGGTTTAGATTCTGACTGCGATTGACCGTTTCGAGACTGAATCATGTTCACCTGAACATTTACGCTTGTCTGGCGGAAAATGCAAAGCGGTGACGAGATTACGTTAATAGTTCAACACTCCTTCGCTTGCCGTAGGCAAATAATGAAGGCAGCCTGATTACCGGCCTCTCGGTATTATACTAAGGTATAATAGACAAACTGTTGCCGCATCATGTAAAAACCTTGTCGATTACGTCATCCGACAGTTTCAACTATCCTTCGGCACGGCTGAATAAGCCGCAGGGGCTGGATCTTCGCTGAGACACCGCTTAACGCGATCTCCAGATCCAACTGGAGCCCCGAGTCAGCCGAAGTGAGGCTGGAAAAAGTCTCGCCCGAGTGTGATTTCCGGTTCCGCGCGAAACTGGATTGCAATTAATCCAAACAATCCAACCTGAGCAAGAACAAGAAAAGGAAACTAGAAAGAAGAATGATCATGAAAACAAAATTAGTTAAAAGCATAACAAGCTACTTGCTTTTCGCGTGTGCGTTGGTCAGCCTGGTTGCTGCAATGGCGCTGGGCACATCCGCCACCGCGGGGGCGGCAGGCGACGAACATGTTTGCAGCGTGCACATGCTAAGGGGCTTGTATCTGTGGACCTTCGACGGGTACGCAAACCTCGGTGGGAACCTGGTACCGAAAGCCGTTATGCAAGGCACCCGGTTCAACGGAGATGGTACGACGTTCAATGCCTTCGGCACGGTGAACATCGGGGGCACGATTATCATCGACGCCACCGGAGGGGTTGGAAACTATACGGTCGCAGCGGACTGCACGGGCACCCTGTCAATCACCGACGGTCCAAGCTTTAACATGTACGTCGGACCTGGTGCACGGACGCTTTGGATCACCCAGATTGTAGGTGCTGGCGCCACGGGATTAGGTGTAGGAACGGCGACACTGCTGCCAGGACGGTAAAAGCTCCTCGGCTGTTTACGATGTGGCTGACAAAGTGATCGCATTACAAAGACACAAGGACGATTTCAACGAGCCGTGAGTTTTACTCGCATTACGTTGCACTTAACGCTGTCTGCTGCGCGGCAGCGACGAACGGCACGGCGACAGCGCGCGGGAAGCAACCTTAACAAAAAAAGCCTAAAAATGCCACGCTGGCGCCGTTATGAATAAAATGACTCTTTCGTTGAACGTAATAGCCGCGATCATCGCAGTGACGATTCTACAAGCTTGCGCGAAGACGGCAGGTACAGCAGCCACGCCAGCCGCGCAGTGCGCAAAGCCGACGCTGAGTCCTCCCCCAAGCACGCACGTTCCGGTTGGGAGTACCGTCACCGTCACGATAGCGACGACGACGGTGGGGGCTCACTTGCTTTATACGCTCGACAATACTAAACCCACTAGCGGACCGCCAATTCACGGCACGCCAATACCAGCGGCGAGCGGGAACGTCAGGATCAGAATCATCGATGTGTACGGAAGGACGTTAAGGGCAATTGCGCACAAGCCGGGATGCACCGATTCGCCGGTAGGCGAGGGACATTACGGCCCGTAGCGTGTTTGCCACGACACACTGCCGTGGCTTATCTCTGTCTCGTTAAGGTCTATGCGCGTGCAGCTTCATCCAAGTTTTCTTCGGGCTGCTGCATGGGTGCTCGTGTTGATGCTTGCGTTAACCACGGTGGCATATTTCTGGCAGGGGTATTACCAGAATCTCTGGTGGTCTCGCGGCTATTTTCTTAGCTTGCTGATTCCTTTCACCGTCATGCCAGTTGTTGTTTGCGTTGCATGGGTGCCGTTGCATTTCGAGTTCAGCGATACAGAACTGATCATTCAATTTGCTTTTCGGCCGCTCCACACCGTGCCATGGGACGATCTACAATACTACGGTTGGTTCGAGGGCGTTTTTGGCCTGCAGTTCCATACGTCAGGCACGTTCACGTTTGACCCAGCTGCTCTGCCGAGGCGCGAGTGGCGACTGCTTAAGGATTTCCTTGTCACAGCATTCCCAGAGCGCAGAGCGTCCGGCTTCATCGGCGCTCGGCTGTTCCAGTGGTCAGGGAAGAAGAAAAACATCTAACCAATCGATGAAGCCAACGGGCCGATCGCGAAGCAGGTTCAGCGTGCTTGCCATGACACCCTGCCGTAGCTTATCTCTTTCTCGTTAGATGGTGAGACTTTCGCTTCCCAATCCGGAGTATGCGGTGAAGACCGCGTGGCGATTCATCGCTCTCGTGTTCAGTATGTCACTTCAGCTCAAGAGTGTGCCCACAACGGATTCCTCGGAAGCAACAGATTCCAAACGAACAGAAATAGGATGATGTTCGACTGGCTCCGCCGAAACAGTCGTGCTTAAAAGGAGAGATAACGCAGTCGTGCGAATCATCCAAGGCGATATCTTGAGCGAAGAAATTGCGACCGTGAATGTGCGCATCATTGCGGTGCTGTTCATATCACTTTGTCATTGCTGTGCGGAGCACAAAAGGGCAATATCCGCCCTGTGAAGAGTGCGCTAATTTTGGCTCTACTATGTTGTGCGCCGTGGTGTTACGACCCTCAGAACAATTTCCCGATTCGACACTAACGGCGACGCACATCGCGGTGACGGAAAGCGTTTCGTTGGAACGTTACGGAATCGGCAGAAGTGCTCAATAATCGAGCGTTGGTAGTTCAGCAGTCCTTCGCTTGCCTTTGCCAAACCAATGAAGGCGGCCCGATTACCGGCCTCCCCGGGTACTATACTAAGGTATAATAGACAGAACAGCGGCGCATCCTTACTCTCATCGATCTTAACGCCGGATCACACTCAGGATTTCTCCAATCTGTCGGGAGATTTCCGCAATCCTGAGCGGGCAAACCTCGCGGGAAAACAATGAAAAAAAATAAACACATGAAAACACGTCGCGCCGGATTTCCTGCAGTACCTCAGTGAAGACCCAAATCAGAGAGAAAGGGGACGTGGGACAATGAAGTGGCTAGAACTGGCTTACAGCATTATCAGCGTCAACGCGGCAATCCTAGCGTTGCTCGCTGTCATCGTGAATGTACTGGAGAGAGCGAGGTCACGAAGGACAACTGACGCAAAAAACTGCGTAAACCACTGAGAGAAGGAGAAAGGAAATTCAATCATGAAAAGTCGAGAAATCATATGCACAACACTATCTTGGGAATACCTCGGGCGCGCTATGCCTTTCCGCTTGCTTGGTGCCACCATAATTCTTGGCGCGATCACAGGATTCGTTGAACTCAGTAAGGGAGCATTCTTTAGAAGACTCGGAGGACAAATCTTGCAGG
>Ga0193722_1000126_pt1 | contig 16552 bp, 14 predicted proteins | sample H2m1metaG_FD_143044 | JGI IMG/M metagenome (GOLD analysis project Ga0193722, IMG submission 143044) | Soil microbial communities from a riparian zone of the East river system, Colorado, United States - H2m1 | ecosystem: Environmental > Terrestrial > Soil > Riparian zone | place: USA: East River...
CGGATTTCTCAACAGCTTGGCGAGCAAACAGGATCCGAAAGCATTCGAATATGTATTCGATGGCATCGCATTCCCCAATATGCCGCTGATCCAACCTCGGCTTAACTCAGTGGAGGAATGGAAATTTGTAAACCACAACAACGACGAGCATCCCATTCACGTGCACGTCAATGATTTTCAGGTGGTCGAGTACTTTGATCCTACGACCGGCCTACGGACCGGCCCGGACAAGTTTTCAATCGATAATGCTAATGCGCCGGCGCCGACGATGTACAGCGACGAGAGCGTCGTCGAACCCGGCATCCTCACGATCCGTACCCGCTTCGATGAATATACCGGGCTTTACGTGACGCATTGCCATCGTCTCAACCATGAAGACAACGGACTGATGGCGCTTATCAACGTCATACCCGCGGTCTCGGTTTATGCTGTGGCGGTTCCCGGCGCACCCGGCAGCCACGCTGAGGTTCGTCTCTATGATGGCAACGGTGACCGGTTGATAGGCACGGTCATCCCATTCCCAGGTTATGAAGGAAGCGTTAACGTGGCGATGGGCGATGTTGATGGCGATGGCATTCTCGACCTGATCGTCGGCGCCGGTAAAGATCACGCCCCCGAAGTCGTCGCCTATGCCGGCGCATCCCTTCGCGGCAAAGGCACCTTCGGGACCGAGTTGGCGCGCTTTCAGCCGTTCGAACCCAGTGCGCGTGGCGGTGTCAGTGTGGCGGCTGCATGCATCGACGGGACAACGGCCGACAATGTGATTGTGGGATCGGGTCCGGGCATCCCAAGTGAAGTTAAGGTGTATCAAATCCCGCTGGCGGCAGCATCGAGCGCCGGGCCGGCGCTCTTTGCCGCGTTCAAACCTTATGGTGACGATCGGTCCGGCGTCACCGTCGCTGCGGGCTTTGTAGACTTTTCGACTGGCCGCGAAAGCATCGTCACTGCGCCCGGGCCTGGCGTCGAGGCGAACATCAAGGTATTCGCCTTTCCTCTGTTGAAGTCCATCGCCAAAGCTGATCGCGAGAGCGCGCAGCCAGCTGACCAGCCTGCGAATACCTCGTCTTTCGTTCCGTTCGGCGACAGTTATCGGGCCGGCGTTTCTCTGGCGACCGGTTGGCTCGCCGGGACACTTGGTGGTGCTCAGCGGATCATAGTCAGTCAGCTCGCTGATCACGGTTCAGTAAAGATTTTTTCTAGCGGCTGCGCACTGGACGGCGGCCCTTCGATGTACCTGCACAACCCGCTGCACCACGATCACGGTGCCCAGTTCCGCGAGATCGCGAGCTTCGAGCCTTTTGGTGGATCTGGCGGCACACGGGTGGCTACGACCAGTACTACAACCGGCGCCAATCTACTGGTCAGCGGTGTTGGGCCTGAAGCCACGGACGCGAGCGTGACCAAATACGATTTTGCCAGACCCAACGCTCAGTCGACGACACTCCAAGCCGTGCGGCTCGGAGAAGTCTGGTCTGGGAAGGCGTCCTCACTGCCGATCCTCGGTGGCGACTAACAGTTCGCACGAACCTCGAATTTTTATTATGCGCTTGCCTGCCCTGACTGTTTGGGGCGGGTGCGTTTTTGCACTCGCATCCTTGTCTTTATCCAGCCGAGCTGCGGCTGCGCCGACGGCGTGCGGACCGGGAATGAAAGCGATCTGCGGCACGATCAAGGCGTTCCCGGTAAAAGAAGCTCATCCGCACGGCATCGTCTACAACTCGGAGGGTCCGCTCAAGGGCTTGTGGTTCGACAATGCGACGACCGACGACACGTCGAGCGTCGTCGAGTTCGATACTCGCACCGGCACTGAAAGAAGCCACCTAACCCCGACCCAAGGTTCGCAACCCGGCTCGATCAACATCGCCGCAGATCGCTCGATCTGGGTCACCGAGAGCGTGGCGAACAAGCTTGCGGTGGTTACGCACGAGCGCACGATCAAAGAGTACCCGGTGCCGACGCCGGACGCGTATCCGCTTGACATTACGCGCGGCCCCGACGGGGCGATGTGGTTCGTCGAGTCCAGGGCGGGCAAGATCGGGCGCATCGCGCCAGATGGAAAGATCCAAGAGTTTCGCACAGGCGATAGCGCGAGCCGTCCCACCGCGCTGATCGCCGGACCCGATAAAGCGATCTGGTTTACCGAGGTGGGAACGAACCGGATCGGGCGCCTGACGACGACCGGCAGCGTCAGTCATTTTAGCGCCGGCGCCGGCCAAATGACCGGCGATATCACCACCGCCATCGACGATTCGTTCTGGTTCGGCAAAAAGAACGCGGTTACGCGCATGACGGCGAGCGGGGCGCTCACCGAGTACGAGCTGCCGAACGCCATCGATACAGGGTCGATCTTTGGGAGCCGGAACGGCGGCGTGTTTATCGGCGTAATGCATAAAGACGGTACCGGTTCGGTCACGGCCATTTCGGCGGACGGCAAACTCAAGGAGTTCAATCTGCCGCAGAAACACTTGATGCCGATCGAATTCGCTCAGACGGCCGACGGCTCGTTCTGGATGACGGTGCAGAGTTTCGACGCGAGCGCCTCGCCGTCGCAGCTCTTCAACCTGCCGTTGCCGGCCGTGACCGATCTGCCGCGGACCACGATTGTTACCGGCGGCGGTCCGGACTGGATGGCAACCGGCGCCGGCGCGCTGTGGATCGCGAACATCAGCCTAAAGGAAATCGAGCGCATAGATGCCACGACCAATGCAATCACGGCGCGCATCAAAGTCGGCGGCGTTCCGTGTTCGGGCGCGGCGTTCGGCTTCTCGAGCCTGTGGATTCCGCTGTGCGCGAACGACAAGGGTACGTCGCTCGTGCGCATCGATGCGGCAACCAACCGGGTCGTAGCGACGCTGCCGATTGCGCCGGCGAACTCGGAGGGCGCTATTACCGCCAGCCGCGACAGCTTGTGGATGGCGACCGGAGACACCGAGCTGTCGCGCATCGATCCGTCGAGCGGCAAGGTGCGCCAGCGCGTGACCGTGGCGTCGGGCTCGCAGAATCCCACGTACGCCGACGGTCTCGTGTGGATCACGAGCAAAGCGTCAAACGTGCTGACCGCGGTCGATGCCAGCGGCGGACGGGTCGTAGCGAAGATTCCCATTCCGGGCGGTCCGCATTTCGTGACGACCGGCGGCGGCGCCGTGTGGACGATCGGTCAGGAGGATGGCGTCGTAACGCGCGTCGATCCGCGTACGAAGCGCATCGGAGCACGCATCTACGCCAACATCCCCGGCTTCGGCGGCGACGTGACCTATGGCGCCGGATACGTGTGGACGACGCTAGTCGGCGTTCCGTTAACGAAGATCGACGCAAGCACAAACCGCATCGTCGCGCAGTGGTACGGCCGCGGCGGCGACGCGATTCACTTCAACTACGGCACGATCTGGCTCGCCGACTACGACCACCATCTCGTCTGGCGGATCAAACCGTAGCGAGCAGTTTACGGGCCGAAGTCCTTCGACGATCTTCACAAAGCAGGTCTGCTCAACGTGCCTCAGAGTTAAATCTGCCTTACGCCATCGGTGGGTTTGTTGAAACAAACTGTTCGATGGAGTGAGCGAAGCCATTCTTATGTCCGGGCGCGCGAAGCTTTTGGCGAGCGCGTTGCGGTAGGAAGCGGCAGTTTCTGAAGACCTGGACACTCCAGAAGATTACGCACCTTGGGGTGTTGTACGGCCAGATTGGTCAGACGTGAGACGCGAACTTAGAGCATTTAGCTCAAGAGGTCGCTTCTAGTCGCCGGTTTTACGCTTTGCTACAATGCTTCGCTGAAAAGCGACGGGATGGTTACGCTCGGAGACCTTCGAGCTTGCTGCTCTGTCGCGGACACGACGCGCATACGCGCTGTTTTCCACGTAGAGCTCCCAATCTGAGGCAACCGGACCGAAGTAAAGGTGTCCGAGATGCCGCCAACACTCCAGCATGATTCCTCGCTTGAATGGCTGGCCTTTGGCAGTCACGACGATGCAATTGTTCTCGCGCCATGTGTTTGGATCATATTCGCCCCAGCGCAGCTCGAGGCTCTTGAGGTTCAATTTATCGAGAGCGAGAAGCAGGTCCTCCGACCATTGATAGCAGTAACCGCGTTTCCTCAAGCCGTGATAAATGAGAAAATTATTGAAGATTGGCGTGCCAAACATGCGGTATTCTCGTCTGAGCTTGCTTACAGTGACGAACGCGCAGTCAGCCAGCAGCTTTGCTTCGTCACGATTTACTCTCGGTGAGAGGGAAGCGAGTTGGCCGGTCAGTTTCCCGGCATTGGCCGCATCACTTTTTGACACTTGAAACGAGAAGGGCGGCTGTTGTTCGTTGCCTAGAACCGGCCTGTTCCACGCCCCAAAAATTAAGAGGACAACCCCAAAAAAAATCAACGATCGAATTTGCCATTTCATAGCGAGCGCTGGGAAAATCACTGCTTTACGATGTTAGGGCAAAGTGAGTTCAATAAATTCACACAGTCTCTTCGTCGAAAAGCCAGTATTTGTGTGTATCGTATTGAAGCATCAAGCAGATGTGCCTCGCCACCGTTGATGTTAATGCGGCGAACAGAAGATTTGCCTGCCCCTGATTTCAGCGTAATTCTGAAAACTTTTATATGCCCGATCGCGCCTATCTTCATCCCATCGATCCGGAATTAGTTCCCGGCGCGCGTAATGCGATCAATGTCTGCCTTCGATTAAAGCCACAGGAGCGGATCACGATCATCACAGACACCGCGACGCGTGAGATTGCGGCGGCGCTTCAAACGGAAGTGGAACAAGTGGGTTCGGATTACAGCTTGTTTGTGCTGGAGCATCATGCGCGGCGGCCGCTGAAGTACATGCCTGAGCTTATTCTTGACGATCTTGCGCGCTCGCAGGTATCGATCTTCGCAGCTCAAACCCAGACGGATGAACTCCCCGCCCGCACGCAGATGACCAGCGTCGTCAACAAACACAAGATCCGACACGGTCATATGGTAAACATTAACCGACAAATCATGCTCGAGGGTATGCGAGCCGACTTTGTGAAAGTTGACGACCTGAGTGAGCGCCTCGTCGAGCGTGCCCGCAAAGCTGAACGGATTACCTGCAAGACACCGCACGGCACCGAGTTTGAAGCTGAGCTATCCCCGCAATTGAGATGGCTTAAAACCAGCGGAATTATCACGAAAGACAAATGGGGCAACTTGCCTGGAGGCGAAATTTTCACAGCGCCGTTCAATACTAACGGCGTCTTCGTTGTTGATGGCGTGGTTGGCGATTATCTCTGCGAACGCTTCGGCGACCTGGAATCCAGCCCGCTCACCATCGAAGTAGAAAATAATCGCATCCGCTCCTTGAAATCGGAGAACAAGGATTTGCGCGACGAATTTTGCGCTTATACAAGCACGGATGAGAACAGCAATCGCGTAGGCGAATTTGCCATCGGCACCAACACCGCTTGCACGCACGTCATTGGACACATTTTGCAGGACGAGAAAATTCCGGGGGTTCACATCGCTTTTGGTCATCCGTACGCCGAGCACACCGGCGCCAACTGGGTTTCCAAAACACACATCGACTGCGTCGGTCGCGATTTCGACATTTGGTTCGATGGCGAACAGGTGATGCGAGGCGGGAAATTTCTGGTCTGACTTTGCTATCATCGCGTCGTCGCGCTTGGCCTTTATTCGTCATTCAACGATATGCACCCCGAACTACGCGCGCGTTTCAACGCTGATTTCACGCCGGAAAAATACGCGACGCTGCTGCGCTGCGTAAATGAGACGGAGAAATGGCCAGCAGATTTCCGGATTTCGGAAACGCCAGTTTTCTTGACTCGAGCGTTTACGGACGATGTAACGCGTGGCGCGAATGCAATCATCGATGCTACACGCACGCCGGAGTTCGTGAAACAAGCAGCGTCGGCCGTTCCGAAAGAATTAGAAGTCCCAAACGAATCTGCTCACCCAAATTTTCTCGTCGTCGATTTCGCGATTTGTGAAGAGGAAAACCGGCTCGTCCCGCGCTTGATTGAATTGCAGGCTTTTCCAAGCTTGTTCGGATTTCAGTTACTGTTACTTGGTTGCATTCGTAAGGCGTATCCGGTCATTCCGCGCAACTGGACCTCGTCGTTTGGTGGAATTAAAGACGATGCGTATCTCCAACTGTTACGACGCACAATCATCGCCGATTCGGCGGCGGAAAATGTTGTGCTGCTAGAGATCGAACCGGAAAAGCAAAAAACGCGAATCGATTTCGTCGCAACAGAAACACTCCTTGATATTCGCCCCGTTTGCGTGACGAAAATCAAAAAACGCGGACGCCAGTTATTCTACGATCGCGACGGCAGTGAAGTGCGGATCGAGCGCATTTATAATCGAGTAATTTTCGATGAGCTGATTCGCCGGCCAGATTTGAATCTACCATTCCAGTTTCAGGATGAACTTGATGTCACATGGGTCGGCCATCCGAATTGGTATTTCCGGATTAGCAAGCATTCGTTGCCGTTTTTGGAGACGGAGCATACCTCACCGACTTTTTTTGCCGATGATTTTCCCGCTAACGAGAATATCGGCGATTATGTTTTGAAACCGCTTTATTCGTTCGCCGGTCACGGCGTGGATATGAAGCCAACACGGCAAAAAATCGCCGCCTTGGAAAATCCATGTGAATGGATTTTACAGAAGAAAGTCGACTACGCGCCGTTTGTGATGACGGTCGATGGCCAGAAATCGAAGGCCGAAATTCGTATGATGTTTGTTTGGCCGGATAACGACCGCAATCCAACGCTGGTCAACAACCTTGTTCGAATGAGTCAGGGCAAAATGATGGGCGTCGATTTCAACGTCGAAAAGACCTGGGTGGGCGCCAGCATCGCACTACACGAGGCGTAGCCGTAAGCGAAGCCGATAAGCTTAACCGCTAATTCCTATCATTCATTGCGGTTCCGGTGCTTGTACTCCGCTTTTTACGTCAACATTATGATACGTCGCAATTTTCCATTCGCCGCCGTCTTCACCAGCACGAACATCGTGCACGATTTTTGGAAACCGTAACTGCGAACGACGGCTTCCCTACAGCTGCTTTTCCATCATCTGTCGCACTTCAGAGGACGTGCGGACGGACACGACTTCGAAGTCCATCAAGTCTTTCCAATTGTCAGTCCAGGCCCGGAAGAGCGACTCATTCTCCGCCCGCATCAGTTGCCAGCAGGTTTTCATATCGATATCAATCCAACTCGAAACGTATTCGAGTCCCTCGGGCATCATTCTGCCTTTTTCGCGCAGCCGCTGATAGATCGCAGGCACGTCTTTGAAGCGTTCAATAACCATATATAGCATAGGCTCTAGCGCTCGATTTAGGCCGGTTCAGTAGACACAGTTGCTTCACCGGCACCCTGTTCGAATGCCTGTTCAACTGCCCGCCAGGGAAGCATCGCGCATTTGACCCGCTGCGGAAAATTTCGCACGCCCCTCATCACGCGGAGATCACCCAGAGTTTTAGGCCCTTCAACTGCGTCATTTGTCACCATATCGTGGAATGCGCGGAGCATTTCCAACGCTTCCAGGCGACTTTTCCCCTTGAGTTTCATCGTCATCAACGACGCTGACGCCTGGCTGATCGCGCATCCGCTCCCAGTAAACTTGATGTCCTCCAAGCCACCGCCGCCATCGAATTTGACTGCGAGATGAATTTCATCGCCGCACGCCGGATTATCGCCATGCACGAGAACCGCGGCATCGGGCAGCTCTCCGAAATTCCGCGGCCGGCGCGAATGATCGAGAATGACTTCCTGGTATAGCTCTTCGATTTCCGGGATCATGAAAAGAAACGCGCAGCCTTGTGCAGGATTTCAATCATACGATCTATTTCCTCCATCGTGTTGTAGAAATAGAAACTGGCTCGCGTCGTACCCGACACACCAAATCGTCGCATCAACGGCTGATTGCAGTGATGCCCGCCTCGCAACGCCAGCCCGTATTGGTCGGCGAACGTGGTGAGATCATGCGGATGCGCCGCATCCATCACAAATCCAACCAGGGCACCGCGCTCCTCGGCTGGTCCAAAAACGCGTGTCCCCGGTAATTCGTTCACGCGATCGAATGCATACCGCGCCATTTGCGAGTCATGTTCGAAAATTGCCGCGCGTCCGATTCCATCAAGGTAATCAATTGCGGCAGCGAGACCGATTGCGCCGGCAATGTTTGGCGTGCCAGCTTCAAAACGATGTGGTGCTTTCTTAAACGCGCTTTTTTCCAGAGTGACGCTCACGATCATTTCGCCGCCGCCGTGCCAGGGTGGCATAGAGTCTAAAATTTCTTTTCTGGCGTAAAGCGCGCCGATTCCGGTCGGCCCACACATCTTGTGGCCGGAGAAGGCCATGAAATCACAGCCCAACTCTCCCACATCGATCGACAAATGCCCGACGCTCTGCGCCGCATCGACGAGTGTAAGTGCACCGACGGCGTGCGCTTTCTCACACAACTCGGCCATGGGATTAATTGTGCCCAGCGAGTTAGAGATATGGGTAAACGCAAAGAGTTTTACCTCCGGCGTCAGTAAGGCAGGCAGCTGTTCGAGATCTAAAGTCCCATCATCCAGAACCGGCACAAAGCGCAGCCGCGCTCCCGTTCGTTCCGCTAACAACTGCCACGGCACGAGATTGCTGTGGTGCTCCATTTCCGTCAGGAGAATGACGTCTCCTTCGCGAATAAATTTTCCGCCCCATGCCTGGGCCACCAGATTAATGCTCTCGGTGGTACCGCGTGTGAATATAATTTCGTCTGGGCTCGACGCGCCGATGTATTCTGCAACACGCCGCCGCGCGTTCTCGTAAGCTTCTGTCGCGCGGGAGCTCAGAGTGTGCAGGCCACGATGAACATTTGCATTCTGATGCTCATAATAGGTCCGAAGCGCCTCGATCACCGTCCGCGGTTTCTGGGAGGTGGCCGCGCTATCAAAATAGATCAGAGGATGGCCATGGGCCTGTTCGTGCAGAATCGGGAAATCTTCGCGTAGGGCCTTCCAATCTACTGTGCTGCCAGCAGCCTTGTGCACACCGTAATCTGCTCCGCGCGGCGCTGCGCGCCACCTCTATTCGAATAAGTTAAAAAGTTACAAGAGTTGAAAGGTCAAAAGAGGCGCAAGAAACCTTTGTTACGTTTTTAACTCCCCTTCAATTCTTCGTTCACTTCCGCGAAGGCCTTCACGGCAAATTCCAGATCTTCGCGCGAATGGGCTGCTGACACCTGTGTGCGGACACGTGCCGTGCCATGCGGAACAACCGGGTAAAAAAAGCCGATGACGTAAACGCCTTTCTCAAGCATTCGAGCAGCGAACCTTTGTGACTTGGCCGCATCACCAATCATGATCGGAACAATAGGATGGACCCCGGGCTTGATCGTGAGGCCGCGCTCGCTCAACGCGGCACGGAAATATTTTGTGTTTTCTTCAAGTTTGTCGCGTAGTTCAGTCGATGCGCTGAGCAGTTCGAGCGCTTTCAGCGACGCGGCAACCACCGGTGGTGCGATCGTGTTGGAAAACAAATACGGACGCGAGCGCTGCCGCAAAAGATCAACGATCTCCTTGCGTCCACTAGTGAAACCGCCGCTGGCGCCACCAAGGGCTTTGCCAAGTGTGCCAGTGATGATGTCGATCCGACCCATGACGCCACGATATTCGTGCGTGCCTCGTCCTGTTTTACCTAGAAATCCGGTTGCGTGCGCATCGTCCATCATTGTGAGGGCATCGTATTTTTCCGCGAGCTCAACAATTGACTTGAGGTCGGCAATGGTTCCGTCCATCGAGAAACAACCGTCGGTGGCGATTAATCGGAAGCGCGCATCTTTTGCAGCGCGGAGTTGCGCCTCCAGATCGGCCATGTCGTTGTGCTTGTAACGAAAGCGTTGCGCTTTGCAGAGGCGGACGCCATCGATGATGCTGGCGTGATTTAATTCATCGCTGATCACCGCGTCTTTGTCAGTGAGCAGCGTCTCGAACAAGCCACCGTTTGCATCGAAACAGGATGGATAAAGAATCGTATCTTCGGTGCCGAGGAATTTGGTAAGCGCTGCTTCGAGTTCCTTGTGAATGTCCTGCGTGCCGCAAATGAAGCGGACACTCGCCATCCCAAACCCATGGGTTTCCAGCGCCTCTTTGGCCGCAGCGATCAGTGCCGGATGATCGGCAAGCCCAAGATAATTGTTCGCACACATGTTGAGCACGCGCTTGCCGCCCGCGATCGCAATGTGCGCGTCCTGCGGACTCGTGATGACACGCTCAGTTTTGAAAAGACCTTGCGATTTAATTTCTTCGAGAGTTTGAGCCATCTGATTTTCAAATTTGGAAACCATAGAGTCCACAGATTATACAGATTTCGGTCGGGGGAAAAAGAAAGAGATGGAAACGCGAGGAAGCCACAAAAGGCGTAAAAAATCGCTTGCGGTGCTGTGAATAACTGTTAATAAGTTCCCCGGTGGTTCGCCTTGACCTACGCTGACCGTCGTAACCTTGCCTGGGCCATTCTCGCGGCGTTTATCGCCATCATTCTGCTTAGCGGCTGCGGGACAAGTCGGCATGCTCTCCCGGCCTATGAACCGCCACTGGCGAAAACGGATTTTCAACACGTGCGGACGACCGCGTACACTCACACCGAGTCAGACCATCGCGAGTACGGGAATCACAATGCTCTCGGCGGCGAGTTGCAGGCGGCTGGCCCACCGATCCACCGGGCCGAAGTAACACGGCGCGCTATTCCCGTCGGGGATGCGCCTCGCGCTGTGTCAGTGGACGAAACCGGTTCGTATTCACCACAGCTTCAACCATTCTCGATGGAAGAAAGGCGAACGGTCACGCGCGCGACGAAACGCGGAACAAAAACAGCGCGCAGCGTGAAGCGGGCCGTTGTAGTTGCCAAACCGCGTGTCGGCAGCGCTGCGGCTGATTGGTCGCGCTGGCCTGCGGGCACGTCATTTCGCCTGCTTTCCACCGGACAAATTTATCGCGTGGATGATTACGGCTGGGCGCTCGCTGGCCGCAACACGATTGATTTATACATGCCGAATCAACGGGAAATGAATTCGTGGGGCGCTCGCCAGGAAACCATCCAGATTGTGCAATGGGGCGATCCGCAGCAGAGCTTGCAGTTCCTGCGTCGGCACCAGGATTACCGACACATCAAGCGAATGGTGCTTGAACTCGAAGGCCACCATGAACAAGCGGCCGGGTTGCGGTAGCACGGGCGATTGGCACAGCAATATCGGGAATCTGCAACGTCCGCGTAATCCGCGGTTGATGCTCAGCATTCGGTCCAATTGAGAACGATTTTGCCGGAGTTGCCTGATTTCATCAGCTCGACGGCTTCCTTGAATTTTGCATACGGGAAGCGGTGCGTGATCACTGGCAAGATGTCGAGGCCAGACTGGATCATGGCGGTCATTTTGTACCACGTTTCATACATCTCCCGGCCGTAAATTCCTTTGATGGTCAGTTGATTGAAGACCACGAGGTTCCAGTCAATCGCTGCGCTACCGGGCATTATGCCAAGCAGCGCGATTTTCCCACCGTGAAACATGTTCGGCAAAATATCCGCGAACGCTTTGGGATTGCCGGACATTTCCAGGGCGACATCGAACCCTTCCTTCATGCCGAGTTTCTGCATCGCATCGGCGACTTTTTCCGTCCGCACATCCAGTGCAACGTCGACGCCCATTTTTCTGGCGAGATCGAGACGATACGGATTCACGTCGGTAATTACGACATGACGGGCCCCGGCACGTTTGCAGATCGGAATAGCCATGCACCCGATAGGGCCTGCGCCGGTGATGAGAACATCTTCGCCGACCAAATCGAACGAAAGCGCGGTATGCACGGCGTTGCCTAACGGGTCAAAACAGGAAAGCACATCCAGGGAGATCGAAGGGTCCGCGTGCCAGCAGTTGTCCTGTGGAATCGCCACGAATTCCGCCCACGCGCCGGGACGATTCACGCCTACGCCCTGTGTATTCGGGCAAAGGTGACGCCGCCCCGCCAGGCAATTGCGACAATGTCCACACGTAATGTGCCCCTCGCCTACCACGAGATCGCCCTTGGCAAATCCTTTCACGTGATCCCCGACTCTGTCGACAACGCCGACGAACTCGTGGCCAATTGTCATCGGAACAGGAATCGTTTTCTGAGCCCATGCGTCCCAGTTGTAAATGTGAACGTCCGTTCCGCAGATCGACGTTTTCAAAACGCGAATGAGCACGTCGTCGCGACGGGCTTCAGGGACAGGAACCTCTTCGAGCCACAATCCGGGCTCTGCCTTGGCCTTCACGACGGCCTGCATCATCTTTTGCACGACAGGAAACTAAGCGAATCAGGAACGCATGAAACAAAATTTGTAAAAGAACGCAGCTTACCAGGTAAGGCGCCGACCTACAAAACTTTCCTACACCATAGGTCGCCTGTCGCATTCTATTCTCTTGACACGTTGTCGGGGTCTTTGGCAAAACGCGCTGCCAAGAAAATCAGTAAACCGGCCACAAAATGAAACGTTATGGTGTCGCTTTCACCCCGCGGATGCGGGGTTACTCCGAAAATATTTCGCGAGCGGCGGCGCGGCAGGGATACCTCAGGAAGGGCCAAAAACAATGAAAGAAAATTAGGTTATGAAAATTCGGAAAATTATATTCACGACAGTCCTGTCTGCGCTTGTGTGCTTTGGGCTTTGCCAACAAATGCAAAGCGCCACAGACACACCAGATCCAGGTCCTCTTACCCCCAGCAACACGGCCGATGGGCAAAGCGCCCTTGGGAGCCTAACCACCGGTCTATACAATTCGGCATTTGGCTTCTTGTCGCTTCTAAGCAACGCCGACGCCAACTTCAACACCGGTGTCGGCGCTGGCGTGCTGCTTGTCAACACCGCAAGCGAAAACACGGCTGTTGGCGCGGGCGCGCTATTCAGTAACGTGGATGGATCGGATAACAACGCAGTGGGTGCCTTCGCGCTGTTTAACAATGTCAGCGGATCCTTCAACAACGCCCATGGGCGCGACGCGCTCCTGAATAGTACCGGCGACCAAAATAATGCGATGGGCGATGACGCCATGTTTTTCAACACGACGGGCTCCTTTAACACAGCGATCGGTGATGACGCGCTCGATAACAACGTAGACGGTAATTCTAACGTTGCTATCGGTGACGAGGCCGGCACCGGTTTGGGGCCAAGCGTCAATAACTGCATCGCGATCGGCGTACCTGGTGCAGGTACTTTTGCTACCTTTGATAACACCTGTTTCATCGGCAGCATCTTCGATGAACCGGTTAGCGACCCCGGCACCCAAGAAGCAGTATTTGTCGATCAATTTAATGTGGTGGGCATCCAGTCCTCGTCCCGGCGTTTCAAACACGACATTCAACCTATGGACAAGGCCAGCGAGGCCATTCTGGCGCTCAAGCCAGTAACCTTCAAATACAACAGCGACGTCAAAGGCAGAACCCAATATGGTTTAGTCGCCGAGGAGGTGGCCGGGGTGAATCCCGACCTCGTGGTGCAGAAGAACGGTGAAATCTCAACCGTGCGCTACGAGCAGGTCAACGTGATGTTGCTCAACGAGTTCCTCAAGGAGCACAAGAAAGTCGAGACACAACAGGCGACAATCGCCGAGTTAAAGTCAACCGTCGCCCAGCAACAGAAGGGAATGGAGGTTCTCACAGCGCAGCTGAAGGAGCAGGGAGCGCAAATCCAAAAAGTAAGCGCGCAACTCGAAGTGGGTAAGCCAGCGGCAAAAGTGGTTCTTAAGAATCCGTAAATCTAGCCAGCGTCATAAATTACCTGTGGCCGGGGTCTGAGAGGCCCCCGGCCACAGCCTTGTTATAGGGGCACAAGCGGCACCGAGCGATTCGCCAGCGCGTTGACGGCGATGCGTTAGTCCTTTCGCAGGGTAAAGGTGGATCGTCTTCTCATAAGACGATGCATGGGTCTACCCCGGTTCTGCGGCGATGGTGTTAGGGAAACGTCGCACAAGAACTGATCTAAGAACCCAGACCTGGGGAAGGCTGTAAAGTGGGAAAGTTCCCTAAATGAAAGTGCCTGAACCTATAGCCTTTAACATCGAAAGCTAGGCCAGGGACATCCCTACTGAGCGAAATCTCATAAGGATCTTCACTTGGCTTTTCATCGAATCCGCCCTCGTGATCGTAGAGCGCCGCCATGCCGGCACCCACCCACCATTTTTTGGATTCGAACTATTTTTCTTGACAGATCGTCGGGATTTCTGCCATAACGCCCACGAAGAAAATGAGCAAACGGCCGGAAATGAGACGCGATGGCACCACCTTCCTCCCGCGGATGCGGGGTTCCTCCGAAAGTATTTCGCGAGTAGGCGGCGCGGCAGGGTTACTTCAGGAAAGGCCAAAAACAATTGAAAGAAAAAGAAATTATGAAAAGTAGGAAAATTATGTTTACGACGGTGCTGTCCGCGCTTGTCTGCTTTGGGTTAATGCCCGTAGCAAAAGCGGTCGAGCCAGCAGCACCAGATACCGCCTTAGCCGGAGCCAATACTGCAGATGGGGAGAACGCCCTCCATAGTCTCACCACCGGTTTTTACAATTCGGCATTTGGTTTCGATGCAGTCCTGTCCATAACCGATCAAAGCTTTGACACTGGCGTAGGCGCGGGAGCGCTGCTTGTAGACACTGCCGGCTCGAATACCGCCGTTGGCGCGGGCGCGCTATTAGTTAACAGCACTGGGTCAGATAACAATGCGTTTGGTACTTTTGCACTGTTCAACCATACCACTGGTTTTTTTAACAATGCCCACGGGCGCAACGCGCTGTTCTCGACCGTAGACGGCCTCGAAAATAACGCGTTCGGCGATCTAGCGATGGAGAACAACACCTCGGGCTCCAGTAACACGGCGATCGGCGATGACGCGCTGCGTAACAACGTAGACGGTAGTGCTAACGTGGCTGTCGGCGACGAGGCTGGCACCGGTTTGGGGGGAAGCGTCAATAACTGCATCGCGATCGGCGCACCTGGTGACGGTCCTTTTGCTGTCCTTGATAACACCTGCTTCATCGGCAGCATCTTCGGTGAACCAGTTAGCGATCCCGGCACTCAAACAGCAGTATTTGTCGATCAATTTAACGTGGTGGGCATCTTCAACTCGTCCCAGCGATACAAACATGACATCCAACCGATGGACAAGGCCAGTGAAACGCTGTACCAGCTCAAACCAGTAACCTTCAAATTCAACAGCGACTGGAAAGGCACGACACAATATGGGTTGATCGCCGAGGAGGTTGAGAAGGTGGATCCCAAGCTCGTGACGCACGGTAAGGATGGTGAAACCGTGAGCGTCCACTACGAGCAGATCAACTCGATGTTGCTCAACGAGTTCCTTAAAGAGCACAAAAAAGTGCAGAACTTGGAAGCCACTGTCACGCAGCAAGCGAAAGGGATGGAGGTTCTCACGGCGCAGCTAAGAGAGCAGGCAGCTCAAATCCAAAAAGTGAGCGCGCAGCTTGAAGTCAATAAACCTGCGCCGCAAGTAGTCACAAACAAACCCTAAAGCCGCCATGTAGAGCGGCCTTGCGTGCCAAAGCACCAAGGCGGATTTGGAAGGCGTTCGCCCCTGTGGCGAACGCCTTTACCGTTTCGACGCTCAATAGCATCGGCTTCGCCAAGTTGAAGCAAGTCTTCAAGCAATAGAAAAATTCGCGCAGAAAGCATAATGCAGGCTTCGGATTTGCCAGCGGGTTTCATTTGACTAACTCCGCGGACCGCCATTTCTTCGTCCGAATTACCAAGGCTCAGTTTCCCATAACATGAAAAAGATTTTTATCCTTCCGACGTTCATCTCTCTCGCGATGATTTGCTCGTGCCAAAAACAAGATTCAGCCGCTGAACAAGAACTTGCCCAACGGAAAACCGAGCTGGATGCACGCGAGAATGCGTTGGATGAAAGAATGAACGCCTTGGATGGAAAAGTGAAAGCGTTGGATGAAACAGTGAAAATCTTGGCCGAAAATCAAAAGGCCATGGCAAACGCCGGGACAAGTCTTAACGGCGTTCAGGGCGGAACTCCCGACCCCGCACAAGTGCAAGCTGAAAGAGAGAAGATACAGCAGTTTTCCACCGAGATGCGAGCCAGGATTGCCGACCCCTCGCGGCTGAACTCTGAAAGAGCTGAGAAAGAGAAGCGAACCCAAGAGCGACTCGCTCAAAGGCAGCGCGCGCTGGACGGGTCACAGACCCAAAAGCAGCGTAAGTCGAATATGTTCCCGGGCGCAGTATTTCCTGCGCCAGCAGCTCCATCTTCTACGGTAGAAACTACGGCGCCCACTCCATCGCCTGCGACAGAGGCCGCTTTGCCAACTCCATCACCTACGCCGTAATAAGTGCGATGCGCTACGTACGCTTCGGCGAGGCGGGCGTAATATCGCTGTGATTTTCACGGCGGCTCTCCCGGAGGAGGCGCATCCGCACTCTCTTCGAAGCGCTCGCTCACGCTTGCGCAGCGCGCCTTCCTTCGACATGATGCAGGGCATGCCTGCAACGCTGGAGCAAACCGGCACAAATCCCACAGCCGCGGGACGAC
>Ga0193722_1000127_pt1 | contig 16516 bp, 13 predicted proteins | sample H2m1metaG_FD_143044 | JGI IMG/M metagenome (GOLD analysis project Ga0193722, IMG submission 143044) | Soil microbial communities from a riparian zone of the East river system, Colorado, United States - H2m1 | ecosystem: Environmental > Terrestrial > Soil > Riparian zone | place: USA: East River...
TCGATTGGCTTGAGCGCCGACGGGCCACTCGTGGAACCAGGCCGCGAGCATGAAGCGCTGATGCAGACGAGCACGGCAGCTACACAATTCGCTCGCCATCTCTGAATGTCGCGCATCATCTAACGATGAGTAGACGAACATTCGTAATCAAATGCGAATATTTTTTCGTCTAATTCGGTTGCAAGCAAGCCGCCGACGGCAGCGCGCTCTAACCACGGCGAGTAGGCTGCGGTCGCCCCCCCAATCACACGTCGTAATACATCGCGAACTCGTACGGGTGAGGTCGCAGACGCAGTGCGTCGTATTCTTTTTGTTTCATGTCGATCCAGTTGGCGATGAAGTCTTCGTTGAAGACGTCGCCGCGCAACAGGAAGGAATGATCCGCCTGGAGCGCTTCGATCGCGCCGCGAAGTGAATCGGGGACGCTGGCGACCTGGGCTAATTCTTCTGGCGGCAGTTCGTAGAGATTTTTGTCGAGCGGATCACCGGGATCCATGCGGTTCTGAATTCCATCGAGACCCGCGAGAAGCATCGCCGAGAAGGCGAGATATGGATTTGCAGCGGCGTCTGGCGTGCGGAATTCGATGCGCTTCGCTTTCGGACTAGGTGAATAGGTCGGAATTCGAATCGCTGCGGAACGATTGCGCGCGGAATAGGCGAGATTAACTGGCGCTTCGAATCCAGGGACAAGCCTCTTGTAGCTGTTGGTAGTTGGATTCGTCAGGCAGGTGAGCGCAGGCGCGTGTTTCAAAATTCCGCCGATGAAAAACAACGCCAGCTCAGACAACCCGGCGTATCCGTTGCCAGCAAAGAGCGGTTTGTCATCTTTCCAAAGCGACATGTGAGTGTGCATGCCCGACCCGTTATCAGCGAAAATCGGCTTCGGCATGAACGTCACCGTTTTGTTGTGCCGTTTGGCGACGTTACGCAGGATGTATTTGTAATACTGCATGTTGTCGCCCATGCGTTTGAGGGGTGCGAACCTGATGTCGATCTCGGCCTGCCCGGCGGTTGCGACTTCGTGATGCTGCCGCTCGATCGCCACGCCTGCTTTCTCCAGTTCCAGACACATTTCGTTGCGTATGTCTTGGAGCGAATCCATCGGCGAGACCGGGAAATAACCTTCCTTCGCTCGAATCTTGTAACCGAGGTTTGGAAATTCCTCGCGCGCACTGTTCCAATGTCCCTCGGCGCTATCGACGAGGTATGACGATGCGTTGCTGCTGTTCGCAAAGCGCACATCGTCGAAAATAAAAAATTCTGCTTCCGGTCCAATGAACGCGGTGTCCGCGATACCGGTCGATTTAAGATAAGCCTCCGCTTTTTCGGCAACACCGCGTGGGTCGCGATCGTACGGCTGGCGAGTGATCGGATCGACGATGGTGCAAATCAAGCTTAGCGTCGGTTCGGCGTTGAAAATATCGATCCACGCGGTCGTCGCGTCCGGGATGACGAGCATGTCTGAGGCATTGATCACGCGCCAGCCACGGATGCTCGATCCGTCGAACCCGAGGCCATCGGTGAATATCTCCTCATTGTATTCGGTGAGCGTCGTCGTGAAATGCTGCCAGGTGCCGAGCAAATCCGTGAACTTGAAATCGATCAATTTCACGTTGCCGTCTTTGATCACTTTGCTGACGTCGGATGGAGTTTTATCTTTGGCCATATATTAGGAGTTTATAGTTGGTAGTTGAGAGTTTATGGGGAATCACGTTGTGCGGAACCGGCCGCTGACGTTCCACAGCCACAAGCCGAGCAAGAATCTGGCGGCGGGTTGAAAGTAACGGCCTACCCAGTCGAATCCCATGCCCAGAGCCTCATTTCCAACGATAGCGCCGACCAGGTTAGGAAGGTTAAGTATACCCCAAAGCAAGAACAGCAACCCGACACCTTGATCGATTCCGGTTTTCAACAGCAGGGCAAATCCATAAGAAAAAAGGCCAACGGTGAACGCCGCGAAAAAAAGGAAGAAAAGGGTGTCGTTGACACCTGCGAAAGTATCGAGTGCATCGCGGAAAGTCTGCTTTCGCACGTCATCACTGCTGGTCTCGTAGCCGCCACGCCAGGCGCGATTCACTGCAAAAATCGACAGTGACGTTCGCAAAATCTCGACAAAAGCGAACATGACATAACAGGCAAAGCCGAATATGGCGATCAGCCGTGCCTTGCCGTTCAGCAAACAGGGGATTGCCGCCATCGAAATTACCACAAGCACACAATGAATCAGCACAATCCACAATCGACCGATATAAATGGAGTTGTGCCGCAGTTGTACTCGTAGTTCAAAGGTCGTCGCGCTGCTCCAGAGATCCGGGAGCCAATGAACCGCCATGGTCGTGAGCGCCGTTACGATCGCGCAGATACTTGCGACCTTGATGAAGGCAGGCGACACCCGCTCCGGCAGAATGTCGGAGGTTGTGCCAGGCACCATCAGACCGCTTTTTCCCCGATTTCTTCAGTGCGAATGCGCACAGCGTGTTCTACTGGCAAAACGAACACTTTTCCATCTCCGATTTTTCCGGTCTTGGCTGCGGCCACCACCACGGTCACGGCCTTCTCTACCATGTCGTCCGCCATCACCACTTCCACTTTCACTTTGGGCAGGAAATCGACCGTATATTCGCTGCCGCGATAGATTTCAGTATGTCCCTTTTGCCGACCGAAACCCTTGACTTCCGTGACAGTCATCCCTTCGATCCCGAGCTCGGCCAGCGCCTCTTTGACCTCCTCGAGCTTGAACGGTTTGATGATGGCTTCCAGTTTTTTCATCTCAAAGTAGACTCGGCATTGCAGGGTTGCTTGCAATCGAAAGCTAAACGCAGCACGCGCTCTCTTAGCAATGCCGCGATGCGAATGCAAGCACGGTTTTTTGACCACGTAATTCGGGAACCGTGAATAGTGAATTTCAAAAAACGATTTAACGATTTAACGATTTACGGTTCCCGGACCCTTGCCGCATCTGACCGCGTATTTATAGTGACCGTACATGTCTCGCGACTCTTTCGTTCATCTGCATCTGCACACTGAATATTCGCTGCTGGATGGCGCCATCCGGATGAAAGAGCTGATGAAAAAGGCGGCTGAATTCAAAATGCCGGCCGTCGCGATTACAGATCACGGTAATTTGTTCGGGGCGATTGAGTTTTATCAGGAAGGGCAGCGCGCTGGAGTAAAACCGATCATCGGTTGCGAAGCCTATATCGCCCCTGGATCACATAAAGACCGTCCGGGATCGCGGCGCGATGCGGCCTATCATTTCACTCTGTTGGCGGAAAACGAGGCTGGTTACCGAAATCTGGTGAAGTTGATCACCGCTGCGCACCTCGAAGGTTTCCACTACGCGCCGAGGATCGACAAGGAACTGCTCGCCGCGCACTCGGAAGGATTGATTGGGCTGAGCGGCTGTCTCGCGGGTGAAATCAACAGCGCCATTCAGGCAAACAACATCGAGAAAGCGAAACAAAGCGCAGCCGAATATCGGGACATTCTCGGCGCAGAAAATTTTTTTATCGAATTGCACGATCACGGAATGGAAGAACAGCGCAAATGCATGACAGTTTTGCCGCAAATTGCTCGGGACATTGGCGTCGGATTGGTGGCGGCCAACGATGTTCATTTCCTGCGCCGGAGCGATCATCAGGCGCACGATGTGATGCTTTGCATCGGCACTGGCAAAATGGTGCAGGACGAAAACCGGATGCGTTATGTGCCGGAGCTGTATTTCAAATCCCCGGCCGAGATGTGCGAGCTGTTCCGCGATTTTCCCGGAGCGATTGCGAACACGCTTCAGATTGGCCAACGCTGTCAGCTCGATCTCGAATTTGGGCACTCCAAATATCCGGAGTATCCGGCCCCGACAGGAAAAACGCGCGAAAAATATTTGCGCGATCTTTGTTACAAGGGTTTACAGCGGCGCTACGGCGAACGCGCGGAGAGCGATCCAGAGTTGATCCGACGGCTCGATTATGAATTAGGGGTTTTCGAAAAAACCGGCTTCGTCAGCTATCTGCTCATTGTTTGGGATTTCATTCATTTCGCCAAACAGAAAGGCATCCCCGTAGGACCTGGACGTGGGTCTGCTGCCGGTTCGATGGTTACCTACGTTCTCGAAATCACTGATATCGATCCTCTCCAGTTCGGATTGCTTTTCGAGCGGTTCTTGAATCCGGACCGGGTTTCGCCGCCGGATATTGACGTTGATTTTTGCGAAGCGCGTCGTGGAGAAGTCCTCGAGTACGTGCGGCAGAAATATGGTGAACGCCGCGTCGCGCAGATCATCACGTTTGGCAAACTGAAGGCGAAGAGCGTGGTCCGGGACGTGGGCCGCGTGATGGGGTGGAGTTATCGCGATGCAGATCGCGTCGCAAAGATGATCCCAAACGAACTGAACATCACGCTCGATTCGGCCGTGGAAAAAAATCCGGAGCTGCAACGGGCGGTGGCCAACGAGGCGCCGACCCGGCAGCTTTTTGATTACGCGAAAATCCTCGAAGGCTTGTCGCGCAACGCGGGCGTGCACGCCGCGGGGGTAGTGATCGCGGACCGCGACTTGTCGGACTACATCCCGCTTTGCCGCGACGTCAAAGGCAACGACGTCATCAGCCAGTACGCGATGGGACCGCTCAATGATCTGGGCCTCCTAAAAATGGATTTCCTTGGGTTGAAAACGCTGACAGTGATTGAGGATACACTGGCCCTGATTCACCAGCGGGAACAAAACTTCTCGCTGAAGGACATTCCACTCAACGACTCAGCGGCGTTTGCCCTCTATAACCGCGGCGAAACGATCGGTCTTTTCCAGATGGAATCCGGAGGAATGACCAGTCTGTCGAAGCAGTTCGACGTCAAGAAGCTCGACGACATTATCGCGTTGATAGCCCTTTACCGTCCCGGCCCCATGGAACTCATCCCCGAGTACGTGAAAGCAAAAAAGGGAATCACGCCGATAAAATATCTGCATCCGCTGCTCGAAAGTATCTGCGCCGATACGTACGGCGTGATGATTTACCAGGAACAGGTAATGGCTGCGGCGAGCAAACTTGGCGGTTATTCACTCGCACAAGCCGATCTTCTTCGGCGCGCCATGGGCAAGAAAGACAAGGAGAAGATGGCGAAAGAGAGGAGAAATTTCATCGAAGGCTGCGCCCGCACAAATAAGATTCCGGAGAAAAAAGCCAACGCCATTTTCGATTTGCTGGAAAAATTCGCGGGTTACGGCTTTAACAAAAGCCACAGTGCCGCCTACGGCGTGATAAGTTATCAAACCGCGTATCTGAAGGCGCATTATCCGGTGGAATTCATGGCGGGTTTGTTGAGCAACGAAATCAATAACACGGAGAAAATTTCTGTTTTCGTGGGCGAATGCAAAAGGATGGGCATTTCTATCCTGCCGCCGGACATCAACAAGAGCGGCTTGAAGTTTACTCCGGAAACTGTTGCCGCGGGCAGTGACCGGCGAGCTCAAGGGGATGGCGCTCAAAGGGCGGCGCTACAACAAAACGCCATTCGTTACGGGCTTGCCGCTATCAAACACGTTGGCGAGGCCGCCATGGAAACGGCAATTCGTGAACGCGAACAGCGAGGCGATTTCACTTCACTGGAGGATTTGTGCACGCGACTGGACTCACGCGTTGCCAACCGCAAAATGCTTGAAAGCCTTATCAAGGCCGGCGCATTTGATTTCCTGGGGCGCGACCGTTCCGAACTTTTTAGCTGTATCGATGACGCCGTCATGGCATCTGCTGCAGCCCAGCGCGACCGGTTGGCAGGTCAAGTTTCACTCTTTGACGAAGCAACTGCTCCCACCGGATCGAGAAAGAGGCAGGCCACTCCGTGGAGCGAGCACGAAAAACTTTCTTTTGAGAAAGAGCTGCTCGGTTTTTATGTTAGCGGCCATCCACTCGATGCGTATACGGACATTTTCGCGGCGAAAAACTATCGATCGATTGCTTCATTGGGCGGGTTGGATGATCGCGCACCGTTCAAGATTGCCGGTGCGATTGTGGAGGTCGAGAAAAAGTTCACAAGAAAAGAGGGCAAGCCATTCGCAGTGGTTTGGATCGAGGACCGGGCGGATATGCTCGAAGTAGTGGTATGGAATGAAGTTTATCTGAAAGCCGCAGCGGCCTTAGTGGCGGGGCGTGTTATCGAAATTAGAGGGACGCTGGACAAGCGCGACGAGATTCCTCGCGCCGTGGCGCAGGAAATCAGGACGCTTTCGCCTCGAAAGCCCAATGGGGCTGAAGGATCGACAGACAAGGAATCGGCAGTGCTCCTGCAATTCTCTCCCGCTACAACGGGGGATGAATTACGCGAGGTGCGCAGGATCCTTGCCAGTTCACCGGGCCGGCGGCCAGTTCGATTGCTGTTCGATCGTGAAAGCGGCAACGCGCTGCGTCTGGACGCGGGCACGGAGTTTAGTGTGAATCTCACACGCGATCTCGAAGAAAAACTTTCGCGCTGGCTGGTTCCCGCGGAACCGTAGCAGTGTCATGCTGAGCGAAGTAAAGGCACCTAACCCAGGAAAATTAGATCACGCTCAGACTGAGAGTTCTTCAGTTTGTCTGTGCCGGGTCTCATCCGCCTCAGGCGGATTCGGGATGACGCAAGGAAAACTCTGGGGGGAGAATTAGAAATGCGAGGCCTGCGCTCGTCAATGGCGTTCCGTTGTTCGTTTCCTTGGGCGAGGCGTTGGGGTGGGATGCAGTTCCGGGCGCGGAAGCATTCCCAGCACCAATGCCGCTGAATCTGGCTGAGTTCCCGAGAAACAGAGCGGAAATTCCCGGCTGAGGCCATCCGAATCGGGAACGTCAGAGGACTGGGCGGGGGTACGCTCTTTTAAACGGACCGTCCAATTTGGTTGAAAGAGCGCTCCGGAGACCTGCAACTCTGCGACAGCGGGCGCGAGAGTAAATGGCGCTGACGCAAACTCGATTTTGCTCATGCAATTGATTTGGCGGGGCGTTAGATCGAAAATAGGCATCGCTCCATATACTTTGATCGTTACATTGTTCGTAGCCTGAAAATCGATCTCTCCACGAAGTGAAAGATCCGTATCCTTCGTCGCGACGTTGAGAAACTCTATCGACGCGCGATTTCCTCCAAAAGCAATGCGGCCGCTTGCTTCAGTGAGATTGACGAGACCTACTACGTCGCCGGATAGCTTTCCGTTCAGCAACTGGATGTCGCCATCGATGTGGGGATGTTCCAACGTTTCGGAAAGCGAAACGTTTCCGCTCAGAATGCCATCGCGGAAAATTTGTGGGTGAAACAACTGAGGCGCTTTTGCGAGGAAGATTGATGGAAAATTAAGTGTGACAGTCAGCGGAGATAATCGAAAAGCGTTCCAATCCGTCCCGATTCCCAAAGCAAAATTGGTTGTAAAACTCACCGGGCTGGAATCGGGCATATGGATTACACCGCGTACGTCCCACTTGCTGGAATCGATGGTTGCCTGAACGTCAGCCGGAACTGAGTTTGCTTTTTCACCTACTGCGTGGGGAATCGACAGATAATCGACCAGGTTATTCAGTCGGACTTCGATCGTACCCGAATAGTTGTGTTCGTGCGTCAGATCGATTTTGCCCTGTCCGCTGAGGGAATCGTTTTTGCGTGTCATCGCCAGTTGTTCGATCTCCATGTCGGTCGCTTTCAAATTCAATTTCGCACTCAGGTTGTCGATGCCGATCTTAAAGAGTGTGAGCGATGCGCCCTCGACCATGAGATGGCCGCCAAATTTGCGGTCGCGGGTGTCCATCGCTCCATCAATCGTGATTTTGCCGGCAAAATCACCGGCGTTTGCACCAAATAGAGTGGCAAAATCGCCCAGCTGATCGATCGATGCGGAAATCGTGCCGCGAAAGTCCGGACTGAGCCAGCCGGACGCGCTTGTGGGAAATGCAGCTTCACCATTTAAAGTGAACTGGTTTGCTTGTTGTTTGATATAGAGCTGCTGCAGTTGAATTCGGCGGTTGTAGAGCGCTGCGCCGAGCATGATCGCCTCTGCCGTGCGATTGCGCCAGGTAAGCCCGGTCAGTTCGCTCCAGAGCGACGCGGTTACCCGGTCTGGTTCGGCAAGGTTTCCGCGAAAAGTGAAGTTACCTGCGTGGAGCAAGCCGCTAACGCGATCGGCGAATCCGAATGCTTCCGAAGTTTGCTCGAGAGAAATATCGGTGGCACCCCCGGCAATTTTCCAGTTGGAATGTTGAGAGCGCCATTCATGCGACATGTTTCCGCGAATTTTTCCGCCGAACGCGTCGACATCGAACTGCAAACCCACGCGTTGGTTTCCCAGGCGCGACAAGTCCGCCGTAGCGGACTGCAGATCCAGACCGTGCGTTAAAGTGATTCCGGCGATTGTCAGATGATCAGCTTCCCAATGCGTTGCACCATGTAATTGCGAAAACGTCTGGTGAAACCACGGTGACGCGATCATCACTTCGGCAGCAGTAAAACGACCTGCTTCGGTCTGATTCGCCGATAGAAATCCGTTTCGCAGGAAAACAAGTGTCGGCCCGTTTTCAATCCGCAGCTCCGAGTCGGTGATAGTGAGATTCTCCGGAAGCATTCGGTGCAATGTTGCCCAGCCACGGTGGGTTATTGCTCGCACGGTTGGATTAGTCCGACGAAGTTCCCCACGCAATTCCCGGATCGACAGATTTCGAATGGAACGACCTCGTCGGTGGAGAAGGATATGTTTGAAATCCAAATCGAAGAGCGCGTCTGTGATTGTAAGATCGACGCGGAGCGCGTCATCGTGCGCGGTTGTCAGCCGAAGTTGGCGGATCACAACGGGACGCAGAAACGGTGCATCGATCTTGTCGATGTTAACAGTGAATCCCTCCTGTCGCGCTCTCCACCAAATCCACCAACGAACACCGTGGGAAACGGCAAACGGCGTAAACCAGACCGCCAGCAACGCTGCGAGTAGAAGCAACACACCAGCAAGTAGAAACCGATTTTTTAGGGGCATTTAAATTGCGGTAGGAATGACAAAGCACTCGCCCTCTCTCGAGGCGACGGCATGCCAAGCGAATGAGAATGGCTGCGCCGCGTTAAATCGTAGAACAGTTGCACTGTAAGTCCGATGTAACGATGTAATGAATCGCGAATCACGCGGCTTTTGTCGTCATTCGAGCTTCGACACTCCTTCGTCATTGTTTATTCATGGGCTTCATTTGCGGTGGCACCTTTGAAAATCAAATGCACTGGTTGGGGGGCGTGCACGCGTTGCTCGATCTGCTGCCGCAATGCGCTCTCGGCTTCTGCGGGCAATTCGCTTTCTCCTGCTTTTTCCCGTGCAAGCTGAGGCAGGACCGTTAATTCGCTTTGCAAATCCTGTCCTGAAATGCGGTTCCACAATCCATTTTCAAATGTCAGGACGTCGACCTGATCCTGCTCGACACCAAGGATTCGGGCGTGCGGCAGCTGGACGATGATTTCATTCGGGCGGATATCGATCGACAGGTTGTGCTGTAGATCGAAACCGGCTTTGGCGGTGAATGTGCCATGGAGCTTTACTCGTTTCGAACTGCCCACCCAGGTATGCAGGAATTCGTGTTCGACTTCGATGCGCCGTGACAAAACTGCCAGTTCGCTGACGGGCGTCGTCTGCTCCACGTAGACACGGTTATTAATCCGGGCGTCGTCTGCTCCACGTAGACACGGTTATTAATCGTGATGCGCGGCTGCAAATGCGCGATGTCGATAAAAGCGTCGCGCAAATCCTTTCCCAGCTTCTCGAGCTGGACTGTGCTTTGCTGCGCCGTGCGGGCTGGCCAGGTCTCAATGCGCCAAAAAATAATTACGATGACCGCAGCTATGCTCAGCGCGATCAAAGTGAATGCGAGCGGCCAGGAGATGCGTCCTGATCTTGAGACAGAATGACAAAGCACGAATGACGAATGCCGAATTAATGACGAATGACAAATGGCGAATCAGTGGCCGGCTTTATCCGGTTATTCTTCCTCTGTCATCTTTTCGCCATCATTGGATTTCACCCTAAAAAATTACCGCCCCCCACACCCGATAGGCGTGAAGGGCGGCTGTTCCCCCCAGAACAATCTTGAAAAACTTCGAGGCTACTAAACGAGCTTCCAGTAGATCGCAACAAATTTTATCTGAAAAATTTGTAAGGACTCCAGGACATTAAAATGGCGAACGAAAGTGAATCATGAACCACCCGCCCTCGTCCAGCTAGGGCGTGGCAGGCGAATGTTGAATGACGAAGGAAATCCGAATGACGAAATTCGGAAAGAACCGAGCCGTTTTCCCTTTCGTCATTTTCCAAAGACGTGTCTTGTTTCGCCACGCCGCGACATTGTCGCCGAACCGAGCTTGCGGAAGCGCATGTCGCAGTTTCTAGTTTTCACATGGGTGATTTTGACGATGAGCCATCCTCGCGAAGCCTTGCTGGTTCGTTGCTGGTCGCTCATCCGAGTATGCTCGATCCGAATTTCCGGCGAACCGTGCTTTTTATTTCCGAGCATGATCCAGGCGAGGGCGCTCTCGGCGTCATCATTAATCGGCCGCTGGACAGACAGGTAGCGGATCTGGTGACCGAGACACCGCCAGCGGACCTTGCTGAAGTGCCCGTCTTTCTCGGCGGACCTGTCGGGAAGAATCAACTAATGTTTGCGGCGTTCGAATGGCACCAGAGAGGAGGGCTCAAACTCAACCACAAGGTCGGTTTAAAAGAAACGAGCGACGCAGTAGACCAAACGAAAATCATTACAGTTTGCGCATTCGTCGGCTACGCTGGTTGGGGAGCGGGACAACTTGAAAGCGAGATGGAGCAGAAAGCGTGGCTTCGTCAAAAGGCCAATCCCTCGGTTCTTAAACTCGAGCGGCTTCCGAACCTTTGGTTCGACATCATGTGCAGCCTGGGACCATGGTATAAAATGCTGGCTGCGGCGCCAGACGACCCGTCGTTGAACTGATGAAGGGTGAGAGATGAGATGTGAGAAGTAATTTGGCTTGATTCCTTCTTCCCACTAATCACTAATCACTTTCTCGCTTTTCACATGATCATTGGTATTCCGAAAGAAATTAAAGAGCAGGAGCAACGCGTCGCCCTGCTGCCGTCGGCTGCGAGTCAGCTCACCCGGCGCGGTCATTCAGTCGTTGTACAAAAGAACGCCGGCATTGGCTCGGGTTATCCGGACGACGATTACGTCAAAGCCGGCGCTGAGATTGTCGAGCAAGCGAAAGAGGTTTTCGCGCGGGCCGACATGGTCATGAAAGTGAAAGAGCCCCTTGACGCGGAGTTTCCATTGTTGCGCAAAGGTCAAATCCTCTTCACGTATCTGCATCTGGCTGCGAGCAAATCTCTCACGGAGGCGTTGCTGAAATCGGGGGTGACTGCAATAGCGTATGAGACAATTCAGGTGGACCATCGTTTGCCATTGCTCGAGCCGATGAGCGAAATCGCGGGTCGCATGTCGGTGGTGATGGGCGCGAACTTTCTCGCCAAATACAATGGCGGAAGCGGAGTGTTGCTTGGCGGTGTGCCCGGAGTGTTGCCCGGACGTGTGGTTGTTGTGGGCGGAGGCACCTCGGGTGTCAATGCGGCCCGAATGGCTGCCGGTCTTGGCGCAGACGTAACGATACTTGATGTGGACCTCGAGCGTTTGCGCTATCTCGATCTTTCGATAATAAACGCAAACACTCTCTATTCGAGCGAGGCGAACTTGCTCGAGCTGATGCCAGAGTGCGATTTGCTGATCGGGGCTGTGCTTTTGCCGGGCGCAAAAGCGCCGAAATTAATCACGCGCCAGATGCTGCGAAGAATGAAGCCAGGCAGCGTGCTCGTGGATATTTCAATTGATCAAGGCGGTTGCGTGGAAACCTCGCGACCCACTACACACCTTGATCCAGTTTACGTTGAGGAAGGTGTGACGCATTATTGCGTGGCAAACATGCCCGCGGCGTACGCGCGCACGGCCACTCAGGCGCTTACAAACGTCACGTTTCGTTATCTCGAATTGCTTGCCGATCACGGTCTGCAAGGCGCGTGTAAAAAACAACCGGCTCTCATTGGTGGTATTAACACCCGCGACGGCCGGCTTACTTGTAAGGCGGTAGCGGAGGCACATGGCCTCAAATACGAGCATGGCCTCAAATACGAGGCCCCGTTTTAATCGGCGTTGATCAGGCATTTGCTGCTAAAGACAGGAGTCGAATGCGGTCAAAAACTGCCTTGCCCCGATTAATCTGTTAAAGCAATATTCCTCTTCCAATTAACACTATGAAAAAATATATCTGCATTCTGGCCAGTGCCGCGCTCCTTGCGGCGTGCGAGCAAAAGACCGAAACAACCGAACCCGCGGCAACCCCAGCAGCCACGAGCCCGCCGACAACAACTGAAGCAACCAGTCCGGCTTCGACTACGGAGTCTTCCACATCAACGTCTACTGGCGGAACAACCGAATCTCCCGCTGAGGCCTCGCCTACTCCGTAAATTCTGGCTTTCTTCTTTGCAAAGTCTTCTCCCGAAATCCTTTCGGGAGAAGACTTTTGCTGTACCGATGCGGATTGAATGACGAATGAAATCCAAATGACCGATGACATGGCCCAGCCAACTTCATTCTCCTTTTCAAAAGCTCGCCGCTTGACGCACGCGTCAGAATACGGGCGCGTAAAACGAGATGGCTTGGTCCGACGCGGCAAACTGCTAATGCTTAGCACGGCGGTTGTCGAGAATTCCGGCTTGTCTCGCATCGGCTTTATTACCTCCCGTCGGCTCGGAAGCGCGGTGGCTCGCAATCGTGTCCGGCGCCGCCTGCGGGAGATTGTGCGACGGCACCAGCATGATTTGCGACAAGACTTTTGGATTGTGCTTGTTGCAAGGCGGGACGCTGTAAAGGCGAGCTATCGCGCCTTGGAAGATGAATGGTTGCGTCTCGCAAGGCGCGCTTCTATCCTGCTGTGATGCTCTGGCTGCTTCGTTCCATAATTCGCCTTTATCAATGTACGCTTTCGCCGCTCCTCGGTTTGCTGTGCGGACCTGATTCGGGTTGCCGATTTACGCCGACGTGCTCGGCATATTTTCTGGAAGCGGTCGAGACACACGGCGTCGGCCGTGGAAGCTGGCTGGGATTAAAACGCCTCGCGCGATGTCAACCGTGGGGCGGGCGTGGATATGATCCTGTCGCGACGCCGACCGACGGATGTCAGGCTACCGGTCTGACCCGGACGGGCTGACCCGCGACGTTGCGTGTGATCGGGCGAAACCGAATTTGTTATGGATCGAACCGCGTGGATTGTCGTTATCCTTTGTGTAATCGGCCTCGTAGGATGGCAGATTTACGTAGCGAAACAGATTTCGCCGCGGCCCGCGCCGATCAACGTCGCCTCAGGGCAACCGTCATCCACAGCAACCCCGCAAATTCTTGAACCTTCTGCGACCCCGGCTGTCCCAGAAGCCACGCCGAAGGCCGCCGAGCCAGTTTCGAGCTTTGCCGAGAAGATCGAAACACTGCGAAATTCAGATGTCGAGCTTCGCCTAACGAATCGCGGGGGCGGCATCAAGGAAGCCGTTCTACTGAGGCAAATGGCCGAGAAAGGGCAGCGGGTGGTTCTAAATTCCGCGCAAAGCGCGCCAATTGGCGCAATCATTGAGCAGCCATCAGGGCCGACGCCAACGCTACCTGAGTTTACTGCATCGATCGAATCAAATTCGGTCGTGCAATTTGAGCGGACAACGGCCGAGCAGGTCTCCATTCGGAAAAAGTTCTCCTTCGAAAAATCCTCGGAGAACAAAGACAACTACGTGATTGAGATGGATGTCGATCTCGAGAACCGGGGAAGCAAACCATATCAAAGCGCTGGTTATTTTGTGGCGCTTGGGTCGGCAGCGCCTATTCATCCCAAGGATTATCCGTCGTACACCCGGCTCGTCTGGTGCATCGATGGAAGGGCAAAGGGAATCGACGTTGGCTGGTTTGGCCGCAGCGGCGGATTTCTCGGCGTGGGCCAGCGCGCCGCGCGACCTTATTACCAGGAGAACATCGCCGGCGCAGAATGGGTTGCGGTGAGCAATCAATTTTTCACCACGCTGATGGCACCGTTAACCGCCAAGGCAACTGGCGTTAACCGCCAAGGCAACTGGCGTGTGGGGACGACGTTTCGATGTCGATTATTCGCCGGAGCAAAAACTCCAAGCGGTCGAGGGAGCACTTGGCATGCCGGGATTTCAGTTGCAACCCGGTCAAACGCACAGCGCGCGTTTTGAAATCTATGCCGGGCCGAAAATTTACCATCGTCTCGCACAACTTCCGCATAACGAAGCCGAGGTGATGGACTTCGGAATGTTCAAGATCGTCTGCCAGTTTTTGCTCAACTTCATGAACCTGCTCCACAGCTGGCTGCACGATTATGGCCTCGCCATTCTGGCTCTCACCACGGTTATCAAATTGACCCTCTGGCCGATTCAAAACCGGGCGAACCGCTCCATGCGCCAAATGGCTGCGCTCTCGCCGAAAATGCAGGAGTTGAAGGACAAGTACAAAGACGATCCGACGCGGATGAATCAGGAGTTGATGAAGCTTTACAAACAGTACGGCATCAATCCAGTCGGCGGCTGTTTGCCCATGATGATTCAAATCCCGATCTTCTTCGGCCTTTTCAAAATGCTGGGGCAAGCGGTGGAATTGCGAAACGCAAAATTTCTCTGGGTGAAGGATCTTTCCCAACCGGACACGATTGCGCACCTGCCGTTGCTGGGCTGGCCGGTCAATATCATTCCGCTCTGCATGGCTGCGACGCAGGTTTGGCTTATGGCGATGACGCCCAAGACGGGCGATCCCACGCAGCGTCGGATCATGATGTTCATGCCGCTGATCTTTTTATTTATCTGCTACAATTTTGCCGCGGCTCTGGCATTGTATTACACCGCACAGAATCTTTTCAGTATTTTGCAATTTTATCAGAATAAACGACAACCCATGCCAACCCTGGAAAAAGTTGCTCCGCCAGGGAAACGGAAACGATGATGACGCCAAAGGATCTGCTCGATACCATCCTGGGTTATCTCGGTTTCGTTGTGCAAATCGAGGAGACCAGGAACGAGGGTGGCAACGCGACGCTGCAGATTTATACCGAGGAAAGCGGTCGCCTGATCGGGCGCAACGGCGAAACCCTCGAAGCCATTCAGTTTTTGATTAACCGGCTGTTGCAAGCCAGGGACAAGGATGCTGAGAAAGTAATTGTGGATTGCGAGCATTACCGCTCCATGCGGGAAGACCGCATCGTGCAACGCGTTCGAGAATTGGCCGAACGTGTGCGCGTTACCGGCCGTTCGCTTCAGCTCGAGCCGATGAATTCGTACGAACGTCGTCTTGTTCACAATGCTTTTAAAGACGATCCCGATGTGGCGACGTGGAGTCCCTCCGATTCAGCGCGCATCAAGCAAATCACTTTGGTGAAACGCCAACCTAAAAAAGAAGCAGCGTCAACAGAGCAGGTATCTTCCTGAATCAGGGGAAGCCTGCGGCAGCAGCTGGCTCGCTGTATTGCTGCTCAACCTCAAACGGTCGTAAGTCCCGAAAGTGAAGCAAGAGTAGCCCCGGCGGCGCCAGAAGGAGCCCACCATGTCTGATCGCCGACAATCCCATCCACGTGGACACCTCGATCTTGTTGGTAGGCTTTCACAGCTGCTTCGGTCTTGGTACCGAAATCACCGTCCACCGGCCCCGGATCGGTCGCAGAAGTTCCATACTTCTTGAGACCTGTTTGTAACGCGGTCACAGAATTACCGGATGCGCCTCGGGATAATGTCGGCGTGTTTGGGTCGGCTGGAAGCGCCTGCCATGTTTGCGGTCCGACAACGCCGTCTACCGACAATCCTGCGCCCTGCTGGAAGTCTTTGACAGCCTGTTCCGTTGTCGCGTCGAAAGTGCCTGTGATACTGCTCGGAGCGAGCGCCTTGGTCATCACAAAGATGCGTTGAAGTCTTCGCACGTCGTGGCCAGTGGCGCCAATGCTGAGTGTTGGACCGTTATTCATAGTTGTTCGTCTCCCCTCGCTGTTTCTGGTCAATGTTAGCGCAAGATTTAGGACAAAAATCCGTTATTTCAAGCAAAGGGTCGGCCACAAGAAGTTACTTTCCATTGCGGAGACCAGTTAGTTACTTTCCATTGCGGAGACCAGTTCGACCCGTGACCCGAAAGAAAAATTAGCAATTATCTGGTAGCGGAGTGCTGAAAATCTGGGAAGGGTAACCGCCACAATATGAAAACACCTACGCTGAAGCCATTTGCTCTTTGTCTAGTCATTTCCGGACTTTGCGGGACTGTTTCCGCGCAAAGCGATTTGCAGCTGCCTGATGCCAGCCAGGCTGCCGAGGTCAAACAGCGCGTCGCCCTGACAGATATCACGGTTAAATACCATCGCCCATTGGTGAACGGGCGAAAAATTTGGGGCGGCGTCGTCCCGTACGGCAAAGTTTGGCGCGCCGGTGCAAACGAAAACACGACGGTTGAATTCAGCGATCCGGTTTCGGTGGAGGGCAAGCCGTTGG
>Ga0193722_1000129_pt1 | contig 16407 bp, 25 predicted proteins | sample H2m1metaG_FD_143044 | JGI IMG/M metagenome (GOLD analysis project Ga0193722, IMG submission 143044) | Soil microbial communities from a riparian zone of the East river system, Colorado, United States - H2m1 | ecosystem: Environmental > Terrestrial > Soil > Riparian zone | place: USA: East River...
CTTGAAGTTTTTGAATGTATCACTTGGGAATCCAATTCCAGAAGGATTCGGTTTTGTTCGTACAATGATCTGGATGCCTACAACGTTCTTCCAAGTTAACGTAGCATCCGTTCCAATCCTTGTAAAGTCAGTACGCTTCTTAGAGATTGTTACAAATGAAAGCGTGTTAATTGTAGAAAGGTCTGCAATCCCAAGAAGCAATTCAAAGTAATCTGTCGATCCTGCATTCAGTAGAAAGTTTACTTGCACAGCTTGGACTAAGCCATTAGCTGAAGTAGACATATCAAACTGGAAAAGATCATCATCAACACCTGAAAGATCTTTTGGAGGAAAATCTCCAGCATTCGTATTATGTCCGCTACCAACAAGCAAACCTGCATATGCAGCAGTGCATTGAATATTAAGATTGCCAGCTGGAAATGTGATTACTCCATACTCAGCTACAAAGTTAGCTATCGTGCCCGCGGCTGCTGAACTGATGAATGTTGTAGCATTGCCAGCAACAGTAGGTTTAACTGTCGGAGCATCCAGAACAATATTAGTTGTCGTTCCATCACAAGCATCTTTGAAGATCGATTTGCCTGCTGAGATTAAAACGAAGTCCGAAAACACTCCAAACGCGCCCCGTGTAGCCGATGCACCTGCCGCAGCAATAATCGCTGTAGTATCACGATAAACTGCTCCAGAAGTTAATCCTAGGTATCGTCGTTTTGTACCACAAACAAACTTCGAGAACAGTGTATGCGCAACTGCTGGATAAGTTGTTACATGTCTTCGTGTTCCATTAGACATAATGAGAGCGCCATTCTCATCTAATGTAATCCCATCCATTCGAAGCAACCCATTTTTACGACCGTTAATCTGATCGTCTGATGCAATCCAACCAGCGGATGCATCAAAGAATTTAACTTGTTCTGTCATTTGCGTAACGTCTCACGTAGTCTTCAAGGTGTACATCATCTGATGTTTCACTTACAGGCACAGCTTCAGTAACTGCATCTTCAATCTCACTGAGATCATCACGATCGTTTGCGTATCTACGGACGTAATTCTCAAGATGAGTATCGTTTGGAGTTTCGTTGCTCATACATGCAATACATAGTAAGCAACAGTTACAGTTAAAGCATTGGCAGAATTGCCGCCCGTAAATGCTCCAAGTGCATTCGTTACTTTGAGATTCAATGGCTTGTTAATGATATCCAGTGGAGCATCAAAGATAGGCTGCTCAATCATGTTTGCATCCATATCAACTGCACTACCAAGCAAAGTATCCATCTGATCCATTGTGAAGATACTTCCACCAGCAGTTCCACGTAGAAGTGCAAACGCTGCCAAAACATCAAAGTTTGTGTATGCTCCAGTTGATTTGAGATGCACGTGGACATTAACTGGAACAATGAGTTTATTCATTCCAAATGTAGGAATGATTTCAACTACTGCGGTTGGCAAAGCTTTAATCTCTGCATCCACAAACTTCCTTGCCGTAAATGAAAGCTGTTTTCTGATTTCTGACATTTATTCTCCTGGGTCTACTCCAATTCCACGCATACCTAATGGTAAAACTGGAGGTGCAAGATAAGGTCTTCCATACTGTGGTCCATTTGCAAGTAACCGCCGTGGTTCATTTAGCTGATTTTCAATCTGAAGACCATACTTCTCTTTAAGATACTTCCATTTTTGAGACCAATACTTTGAAGCTTTGATGTTTTGTCCTTTACCTTCAGCTAAAAATAGCTGCTTCAAAACATAAGCTTTGACAAGTCTACGCCGAATGTACGCTGGAAGTTTATATCCAATTCCATCCGCAGCTGCGTAGAATTCAACTATAGCTTGAACTCTAACTACTTCAGGATTGTATAGGTCAGTTTGAGAATTGGCAAGCGTTTCCGTTGGCGCTGGAAATAACTTTATGGTCATCTGTCCAACGTTGTTAAAAACGTAGTTTTCTGGAGTGCCAGAAGAATTGAGTCCATCGAGATATTCTCTAACATCACGTTGAGAGATTGGATCAATTTTGATCCCTCGATAGGTTATCCTTCTGATGTCGATTACATAATCAGGTAGGACATACAAATCTGTTCCAGATACAATGTCTAAGGCAAGCCTATCGACGATGCATTTGAAGTCATTTGTAAATGCTTGTTCAGCTTGTAAAACATAGCGATTTATTTGATCGCTAGTGAAAACTGCCATTCGTTGTCGTGCTCAGAGTATTAGTACTCTAAACGTGTAGTGTCAAATACGAAGTAGTAAATCTCGTTTTGCAAGATTACGGACTCTTTCTAAGTAATCATCCAATTCTTCATTGTACATCTTGAAATACTCAATTGCTTTTCCAAACTCTTCTGCACTTTCAAGCATGTCACAACTAACGTACTGTTCAAACAGATCTTGACAATCAGATGCAACTAAAGGTGTCACTGTATCATCTGTGATATCAGGAGCCTTTGCTGCATAATACAGATCAAACGTTCCAGTTGGATCTGGCATGTAAGGTGCAATGACATTCAAATCAAAGTTAACGGGACACCATATCGCCGGCTGTCCTGTCCACAATTCCCAATCAGATCGAATCGCATCGAGATCACGATACGTAACATTATCTAACAACCAACGATTTGTATTGTTGTTAAAGATTGCAATAACGCACATGAAATCTTCAACACCCAAAAGCTTGAAATCATAAGCTGTTCGATTGATAAAAGGAAGCGTTACCTTCTTAATCAAACATCGAGTGAAAAAGAAGATGTCAGAGTAAGCATCTTCGAACGATTCAGTCAAATCCGCTTCAGAGTAAAACGTAACTCCAGCATCATCAAGATTAGCTCGAACGTCAGTTTTAAGCTCTGCGAATGCGCTCATACTTTACCAAAAATCTCTTCTCTGAGAACGATCTCTTTTGTCTTAGGTAGCGTACTTCGATATGCTACAACAAACGTGTTGTATGGCATTGCAGGCTCAGGTGTGGACTTAATGTTATTAAATCCTGCATCACTCAAATAGCTTACAACTTCACCTGTAACCATAGGAACAACATGATAATCTCCAGGATAAAGCTGCCTTCCATACAAAGTTGCACGCCAAAAGTTTCGCTGTCCTTTATGATTTTCGAGAAAGTTTTTAGCACATCTCTCGAATTCAGGATAAGCAAGATAAAGCAAGCCTCCCGGTTTCAACACTCTCCAAAACTCACCAAAAATTACAGGCCAATGAACTTGTTCAATGTGCTCAATGTTATGGATACATTGAATGATATCGATCGTTTCAGGTTTAAATGGAAATGGATGTTTTCGTAGATCGCATACCAAATCAGGTTTAACCTTTTTCTCGATATCAACGTTCACAAAACCTTTGAGTTTTGTTTCACCACAGCCATAGTTGATTTTAAGTACTGGTTGCTTTTTCATTTGCCTGCCTCACGCTTCTGGATTTCTGCGAGACAAGCTGCAATATAATCCTCATTACGACTAAACGGAACTTCTTCCTTACCGTACATCATTCCGTAGAATGCTTTAAATAGCGGCATACTTGCGAATTCAATCGGCTCTGCATTAAGCATATGCCCACATTGAACTCCTGTATGCATGTAGATTGACGGCTTTGGAGTTAAGCTTTCAGTAGCTTTCATACAAAAGTAAACGTCTTCAGTATGGCTGCTACTTGTTAGAAAGTATGGCTCCTCCATTGCTTTGAGGATATCCGTTTTTATGAGACATAGCGAAAATCCAATCGCTGCCATTGGTTGCAGTGGAGTCAAACGCATTGGAAGCTTCGACCACTGCCGACCATTCATTCCATAGCGTTCTTTGATCTTTGACTCAGGAACCCAAAATCCTCTTTTACCTTCTTTTTTGATCAATCTCTCTTGAGCTAAATCATCAAAGTAAATGAGGGATTTAACTTTCTTTTTTGTGTCAGTATTCTTTTTCATGCCCCATTTGAAACCCATAACATGAAAAGGATACCCACGAATCATCACTAATCCAGCAACAATATCTTTATTAGCTTCAAGTAGAAGCTTTAATGATTCCGGTGGAACTTGAACGTCGTCATCAAGAAATAAAACGTAATCACATTCCATTTCCAATGCATACTTTGCAGCAGTATTTCGTGCATTATCAATGGACATCCGATGTGGAGCAAAGAAACGAAACTCCAATCCGGGAATATGTTTTGCTGAATACCCAATCATATGTACGTGATTGGCATACACATTAGCATTGATTGAGTGTAGAGTATTAACAAGAATCATTACACGAGTAGGTTTTACTTTTTTCATCAATCTAAAGGAGGAACCCATCGCTGAGTCCCTCCCTTTCTCCATTAGCGAAGTTAGTTTAGAACGCGTGAACCATTGCTTTCACGGTCATGAACGATGCAGTCTGCGATGCATTGAGAGACGAAGCTTGCGTTGTCTGCGAAGCATACGTCTGACCCAATCGCGCAAGAGCACGAATTGATGCAGCAGCAGATCCAGCATTCGACATACCTTGATCTGCATCTGTAGAACCAGCAGCAGTTCCAGTTCCAGTTACAGGTAGAAGTGCATCACCGATTCCACCTGCCGGATACGAAGCCCACACATCTGTAGAAGCTGCTCGTGTTGTTGCTCGGAGTCGAATTCCATCATTGAATCCACAAACCTGAGCTTCACCAAAAGCATTCACAGCAATGTCAGCATACGCAAAACCGAAGAAGTTACCTTGCAATGCAGCGGCAAGATTGTTTGACGAAACAGCTCGCAAACCATCTTCAGTTCCTGTAACAGCCAAAAATACCGGAGAGCCAGCTTTAATGCTAATCGTGTCAGAGTTTCTGATCACGGTTGCCATTATATCTCGCTTTGAACCAACAACTTTAAATCTCATTGAAATTGATCTCCCAAAAGGATCTCACCATAATCTTGAAGTAAAGTAGCGTGTGATGAATAAAGATCCATGAATTTTGTGATTCAGATCGTTTACTCACCCTTACCACGCTACCTTACACCCGATACATTCTTAATTAGAATGTGTATGCTGCCATGCGTGCAATCTTACCCAAAACTCCCTGTTTGCGACGCTGATTCAATGTTGTCTGTCCCATCCAAGCAACAGCACCAACACGTGCATCCTGATTTGCAGGTTTGGTAAATTCCTTACCATTTTCATCCTGCAACATTTCAAAATCACGCCCTTCAATATAACGCATCTTGAAGAATTGTGAATTGATAAGGTACATTGTACCGTTAGTTGCAGTTGAGATCAGATTGTTGTATGCGTCTGGAATTTTGTCTTCCAGAACAAGCAACGACTTTCCAGATCCGAATGGAATTCGAATATTCGTAAATGGAAAGTTCTGATCGCTTGAAGTCTGCCGATAACGTTTGTAAAGTGCCATTGAAGCAATTTCATACGTTACCTGATCGCAAACGTTCAAATCAGGAGCGCCGCCAGTTCCAAGTGAACACGTATTGTAGATGTTCATCCATTCTGCAATGAACCCGTCACCTGTAGTTGCAGCAGAAGTTTTGGTGATATTGCGCCAAAACGAAGAAGTTGACTGATTGAGATTTCCAATGAAAGTTGAAGTTGTCGGATCGAACTTGATCAGCAATCCAAGAGGATTAACTGATTTTGCACCATTGATCGGATTTGTATATGCAGTTTCAATTGCACCATTTCCAGATCCCTGATTGAACTGACGTGAGAATCCTTCCTCGATTCCCATTCGGCACTGCTGCATTTTCGTCTTTACTAACGAAATGATCTTGCGCCGATTCTGAATGATCTGCTTCATTGAATAAACAACAGGTGTTGCCAACTGTCGCCATTCATACTGAACCGCAGTCACACCATCTGTCTCAGCAGTCGAAAGCTCATCGAACCCATCATAAGGTTCCATTGGAGACAATGCATACATCAATTCCTCCTCAATGTATGTTCCACCATCAGCGGACTCATACATATCAGATTCTTTGATCTTATGGAACAAAGCATTCGAATTTCCGATGTTATCAATCAGCAAACCTCTCGCATTCTTTAGAGAAGTTGTGAAAACTGCATCGAAAAACATTGCAATATCATTTGGTGCAGCGGTGTCACCAAACGTGATAGTTGCAAGAGAAACTCCCGCGTGGACATGATTTGTGAAGATTAAAACTAAAGCGTAAACTTGAGCAGCGATTATGCCCAGCGAGAAAAGAAATCGACCAAACGATACTTTTCTCTTCATGATCTTACCTATTTCATTGATGCAGTTACAGTTTCAACAGCGGCTGAAATTGCATCATCGAGTTTCTTGACTTGGGTAGATTTCACACCTTCTTTATGTGAGCCTCTACTCTCTTCGAGATTATCCAAAGGAGACTTTTCTTTCTTCTTACCTTCAGTGGTAACGTCTGGTTTAGCTTCTTTCTTAATCAGCTTATAATTGAGATTCTCTGCTGCCGTGATAAGACAAGATTTGAAAAACTTCTCAGGTGTAGATTTAGCTCCAGGAGCCATTTCACCTTCCGTTTGAATTCTCAAAACTTCCCTTAAAAGCTTATCTGGAACGCGAACATACTGAGCTTTGACTGATGTTTGTGCATTTTCAACTTCAGCTAACAATGCACGTTCTTCAGTAGCTGCCAGCTTATCACGAACATCTTTCGTTTGTTCTTTAATGATGTTCGGAAGTAGTTCTTCAAAAATATTTGCAAGTTTGTCTCCAAGAAACTTATAATCAGATCCAAGTTTCTCTTTGACCATTTCGCTGATACTTTTGACAGCTTTATCAGCTTTCTTCTCAGATGTTGCGCCTTCAATCTTGATTCCAGCTTGTGCTGCCAATGCACGAAGTGTTGCTTCTGCTGTCTCAGGATTAGTTAAAAGTCGATGAAGATTCTTTGCTTGCTTTGCTTGTTCAGGTGTGAGTTCTTCATCCTCATCCTCTTCTTCGTCTTCATCATCTTCATCTTCATCGGATTCTTCATCTTTATCAGAAGAATCATCTTTTTTGTCCTTCTTGTCAGCTTTGACATCCTTCTTAACTTCTTTTTTGGCTTCTTTTTTAACTTCCTTCTCGGCAGGTTCATCGTCTTCTTCATCACCATCTTTAACTGTGATGATTTTTTCGACTTCTTCAGCCGCAGCATTTATGGCATCTTCGAGTGAAACTTCTTCACTAGCTCCCTTGCCACCACCGCCACCTTTATCACCACCATCATCGTCAACGAACAGAAGATGTAATCGCATTAGCTTTTCAAACATTTTAGCTCCTAGATCAGTTTAATTTGAGTTGTTACTTCTTGTACATCGCAGCCATCTTAGTATTGATAGCGTCAGACGTTCCTTTTGATTTCTTCGTGACTTTAATCTTAACTTTTTTTGCAAAGCAAGGCCAGTTTTCTTGATTGTTCCACCTTTTTTGTACCCTGGAAGTCCACGTTTTTTAGCTTCTTCCACTGCCATATCGGATACACTCATATCGTGATCCTTTATAGTTTTGGACTTTGCCGCACTCTCCGTATTCAGCTTGTACAAGGCATCACGTGCTTCTTTATTCTCGAAGAACTTTGAAGGAATAATCGCGCCCGCTTTTCGTGAATCTTCGATTATCTTTCGATAATCTGGTTTATCTGCCATATCAACCTTTCATGTGCATCTTAGCCTGAGTTTCAGCCATATGATGCTTAAAGTATTCCACTTGCTGCAATCGCTTTTGAGCTTGCTTTTTACTTAGTCCTGGCTTTGAAAGATTTTTGGACCCTGATTCCGATTTAACTTGATAGCTTTTGCCAGATTTAACTATCATTTTATCCCCACTGTTCTGCCATAGCAGAAGCAATACCTTTAAATGTTCTACTTCTTTTTCTCCAATCTTTAGTTCGCATAGTCATACTAAAATCACCAGAGCGTACTTTATCTGGATCAATTACATTTGTTTTAGTTAACAATGGAAGATTTTTAAGCCATAAACCAGTCTTTTTAGTTGTATGCGCGCCAAACCAATAGGGTTGAATGTATTGATCTGGAGGACGAATAAATGTTGAAATTACACCAACTGGATTTTCAATAGCAATTTTTTTAATTGGTGCATTTAATAGAAGCATAACAAAGGCTAGGGCATCTTTTTGAAGCCGAGGATCACGACTAGCAAAATGCCTTGCACCCGCAACAGATAAATATGTGCATGGAGGGTGTGCAATCATTAAATCCCAATCTTGATCCAATATAGCTAAAACATCACCTTTAATATGGTTACCTACAATTTCAGAGTCCATTAGATCACATGACCACGCGTCATGTCCACGAGCTTTAAAAGCTTCACGAACAATTCCACTAAACTCACAAGCAACTAAAACTCGCATAGCTTATTGTAACTGTGAATGCAACTGAGCCTGAATTTCCGCCATTGAATTAGGCAACTGTTGCTGAGCCATTCCCTGAGCTTGTCCGTTCGGTCCACCTTGTCCTTGAGGCAATAATCCTTGAGCCAAAAGTGAGTTCCCGGCCATATTAGCCTTTTCCATCATTGCTAACATAGCTTGTTTCTGCATTTCTTTGATTACGCGTTCATTCTTATATCCACATCGATATGCAGCCTCACGTATAAGTATTGGCGACATTGAGATCTGTGGATACTGTGTTGTAATCGCAACGAACTCCAAAAACGCTGTTTTCTCTTTCAGCATATTTTCTGGAGTAGAATTGACTACATTACAGAGAACATCGAAATCATATCCATCTTCAAGCTCTTGTGTAGTAATATACTGAAAGATTGGAGAATTAGATTGAATCTCCTCAAACATTGATGTTTCATCACCTGGATCAACTGTTAGCTTAATCCACATGCCTTGAGGCATTTTTTCAGCTAATTGAAGCAGAATCTCTCTTCCAATTGCTGCAACGAAACGTGAAAAGTCAATCTGTTCTAAGGATTCGACAATGCTTTGATCTGAGGCGATTTGCCTAGTTGCTGTAGCTGTTTGACGGTCTGAAGCACGACCGCGAGCAACAGGAATAGAAGCAACGATATCAAAATCGTCTTTCGCAGTGACCAAACCATCTTGAATGTTTCCATCAATCTGAGGATTAGCAATTGCACGAATAACTGGATTGCCACCATTTTCTTTAACTTCAATTACTTCTCCATCGACTTCAGTCTTCAGCTTCTCGATTTCATCAAATGTGACTTTACCTTTCGTTACCTCAAATTTCCGTGTTGCACGTCTACGGTATCGCCGCATCTGTTCACGCGCTTCATTAACTTCATTTTGAGGTGAAAGCCACTGCCAAACTGGAGGAATTGGATACCATCCTTTGAGACTTAAATCTGATCTGTGAGTTGAAAATGGAAGTCTTTCGAAATCTTCGCTGTAAAGTTCCTCGAATCTTCCATCAAGAATCAACAACCTTTTCTTTGTAATGTTATCCCAAATGTGCCAAACCTTACAGACTTGACCACGATCGATCATGTCTTTCGCAGCAGCAGTGGAATAACCTTTTTCATCAAAATACTTAGTTGCATCTGCAATGTCAACTGAGTAATAATTCGATGAATAGTTTTCAGGCCAGTCAATCCCTTTTGTCTTTTTCAGAACACTGATCTGCATAAAACTGTAATATCCACACCAATCACAGTTTCTAAGCTTAACGTCATCAGCCATTGAAACGCGGAAACGTTTAGCTGAGATCCACTTTGTGTATGCAGCAGTATTTTCTGTAGCTGGAGCATCTTCGATAACACGATCTTGATCCATCTGGATACTTGGATCGTCATGTGACTTCAGATGCATTTTAGGCTTGTTTGGATTCTTCCAATCTTTGCCATATCCAACTTCAACTACACTGAATCTGAAGAATGAGTCAATCGCCGCGAGTCTGATATCTTCAACCAACTCCATTCTAGGATCGCTTGCTACAGTATTCAGTACATCCTGTTTTAACTGCGCAGACTGAACAGCGAAGTCTTGATCCCAATCCATTTGTCCCGGACGTGGAGTTAAGATGAATTCAGGATAAGTATAGGTTATGTTTGCAACCTTACGTTTGATTGTAGTATAAACAAGATTAACAGTATATGGCCTCCGAACTCCAGCTAAATCTAACTGAATTCCCGCTGCAAGCTTCCATTGAAACCCTTCATAATAGTCTTCTAGCGTAGAACATCGAAATCGATCTTCCCAAGCTCTATAGTACTTATTAGCTTGCTCGATTCGAGACTGCCACGGACTATTGATTAGTGCCTTTGATGCCATTTTAACCTTGTACGAAATCGGGTCGCTGTCTCATTTTCCAAACTCGATTATAATACTCAAAACTTCTTCTGGGTGGCTTCTTATCTACGGCTGCTTTTCCAATTCCATGGGATGCAATATAATAGCGAACTGGATCGTAAGCATGATCTGGAACGGTTTCATCTCGATCTTCAGAATAAAACTTCTTTCCGTTAACTTCACCTAATAGAAGCTTTTTCTGTCTTCCAGTTTCAATTAAAGCTTGATGACAACCGTAAGGCCACCGAATAGAAGATTTAATGAAGTAGATACCAGGAGCAGGTGTAACTTTAGTTACAGGATGCATGAACTTAGGCACTAGCCTTAACAGTTCATTGATGCGATTTCTAGTCGCTAATTCATTGTTATCTCCTGGTGACCAATGAATTGGAGGAGCTGTAATTTCCTCTTCATCCGAATATTCCATTGCAGTGGTCCAAAATCCACCTGCTTTTTGTGACGTCTTTTTGAATATTTGCGGATCAGCTATATCTGTAAACTCTAATTCTCTGTCGTCATCTGAATCTTCACGACAAAGAATGTTACTAATGTCATGAATATTCTGTCGATGTCTACTAATTACCTCATTTGGTTGATAATATTCACCAAAGAAAATGTGAACATTATTAACACAAGCAACCCAAAGGCAACACGTCGGTGAAGTTTCACCATGATCCAAAACGCGGTAGAGTGATGCTCTTTCTCTTATTAACTTGAGTAACGCATTCCAAACATCAAGTTCTAAATCATCTGGATTGATCTTAGAATCTTTCAGGATAGTGTGAACTGCACCACCTGAGATTACTTTCTTACCTAAGTAATACTTGTCAATCCAAGACTGATCCCGTGTAAGAATCTGCTCAATAGTAGCAGCATCATTAAGATCATCATCAGTCTGTCTGACAATTGAAAAATGAGTTCTGAGGGGCTTGCGTTCTTCAGAGTCATCGTCATAATATCTTGAAACCCAATGAAACTCATCGTCAGAAGGATTATCAAGAATATCAACGTAGTTTGGTACAAGAGGATAACCCCACTTAGGATGCATTGGCCAATTTGGATACTGCTCTAATAGATAATCTGGAACAATAGCTTTCTCCCATCTTCCTACACGAGCATCCATTAATAGAAAAATGGGCTCATCAACTTCTTCAGCCTGATCTATTACGAGTGCATTAATTTCGAAGCCTTTTGCTGTAGCTTCATCCATTTGATCAAGATGCAACCAATAAATTCGGCTTCCATTTATTAGTACAGTTAAACCAAAATTCTCATCGTGTGTGAGAATGAATTCTTGTGGACAGATCTTGAAAAACGTTTGCATTGTCGAAGAGCGTAAGTTTTTATACACTAAACGACACATTGCAACTCGATAATTCGAGAAAGTCATGAGCATTGTTAATGCTCGCATACAAGCTACATACGTTTTTCCGTTACCAAATCCTCCACCAAATCGATTATTTCTTTTTCTGCTCCAATAAAACGCCTCTTGTTCCGCGTTTCTGAATGTTAAATTTAGTTCCATTTACAAGGTGTCTTGGTTTATCAAGTGGAATCATAACTTCTGAGATTGTACGTCTTGCTAGTTCTAAAATTAATGCTCTCGCTGCATTCTCCCAAGCTAGCTTTGCAGTTAGAGATAGCCTTGAATAACTATACGTTCTTGGCACTCTTCCTTGTTGTGCTCTTTGAGTATAATAACCATTGAAGGCTATTTCGCCGGGGGTCATGGAGTAACTGTGATTGTAAGGGTAATCGTGATTGAAGGTCCAGTTGTATCCGCAGGTCTATTATCGATTACAATATTGAGTGCATTAGAAGTAGTAGCATTTGGTTTTGAACCGTCACATAGATTAGCTGGCGTGGTGCCCGGCCCAGCTTTATCTTTAGCTACTGCCGTAATTACATAATTTCCATTTGCAACACCTTTTGTATCCCAACTAAAAGTGTAATCATCTCCAGAAGTGGGTACAGTTAGCAATGGACTAATTGCAACAGCACCATTGAAAATCTGAACAGAGCTGATTCCACATTCAGTATCACTAGCAGCCGCAGTATTATCTGTTGCTGTAGCTTTAAATACAATCGTGCCACTTACGGTTTGTGCAAATCCAGAAACGCTGAGAACTAAAAACAAAAATACTACAGCAATGATTTTCATACTAACTCCTTACGACCTTGTTTTGATTCGAGGTGCATGACACAAAGGACAATGCTTGAAAGACTTAAAGAAACTGTTAAACTTCACATGGCACTTGCCACATTCAACTGAAAAAGGACCATCGTCAGATGTAATGGTATTGTAGAGTTTAGCTAATGCTTCAGTATCCGATGATGACATGGGCGCCATTGATTTGACGTATTCTGAGTCTAAAAGGTTCTTTTCCATAAAAGTCCATGAATGCTTTGAACGCTTGAGATGAATCTAAAACTGCCCACTTGTTAGCTAAAACACCAAGTTCATTTCCAACACCGATACAACCTTTAACGTTTTCAGGCCAGTTTGCGATATGAAAAAGGATATCCGAACGATTGGGTACATCTAGTACTTCAACAGCAGGATACCCTCCCCCATGTGTAAAGAACTTGGGCTTACACAGATAATCACCTTCAGGGATGCATGAAACATTATGTTGATTCGCTAGCCAGGGACGTTCAACAGTGTAAAGTAAGTTTGAATTGCAAACAAACTTTCCGAATGTTCCAAAAGGTGCGTAAGCTACTCGAATGAGATCAAGTTCTTTCATTGAAGTTTAGTAAAACCAACGTTGAAGCAATGCCGGAGCCATTCCATCCTGAATTGCTTCGGACATTGAACTGAATGTTTTCTCAAACTCTTCAATTTCACGAAGCTTCTTCCTGTCGGTGCTGATACATTTATGCAAGTTATTCTTACTAACTTGCATTCGTTTTTTCAGCTCAACTCGCGGAATTTCAGAAAGTGTGATTCGATCTTTTCGAACTTCCTCACAAACTGAACCATCACATTTCTCTTCCATCGTTTTCAGATCCACATCATTTCCAATCGGATTCGTCAGCGTTCGTTCACCAGTATCAAGTTCCATTTCAGTTTAACCTTTCAGTAGAATTGTTATTTGTTATTAGATGTACGATGAGTCTCGAAGTTCATCGTCACGTGAAGCTTCCTGTATATCCAAATCAACTAGAAATGGATACACACCGCAAAAACGATATCCCATTTTATCACAATGTTCACGCCCACGTGTGATAGCTACAGGGAGATCGCCGTCAAGTTGAAAAATCTTAACTTGTGGTTTTCGATTTCCAACCCGAAAATGCAATTCAAACAAACGCTTTCCATTCGATTGTGGAATAGCAGAAGTTTTAATTGGAGCAGGCTTTACTTCTTTTGTAGAAGATGTATGTACTGGAGCTGTAGGTTCCATTAAGTTTCCTTTACTGAGCGTTTGGCATTATCAACTGAGTGAGATTTTTCTGCTCACCCCCGAATGAATTATTCACAACAATTACAACTGAAGTAGGTTTCTTTGAATCCTTATCATTGAAGATACCTTGAGCTTTGAGTACAATCTCAGCTGCACGTAAACGCAAATCAGTTCTACCTTCAGTCATCACATTTCCGATTGTTTCCATAGCATCTTCAATGCTACATCCACGTTCACGCATGATCTTCTGAAGTCCAGAAAACTCTTTTTCTGCTTCAGCTTTCTGTGCTGGTGTTTCAACGAGACCGATTTCACCTAAAACTGAAGCAATTCCAGAGTTAATATCGATTGATGTTTTATCTTCGATTTCAGGCTGCAACATGATCAGTTTCTTCAATAAAAGGATTATCGTCAATAAAGTTTAGTAACGGTGATAGACGAACCTGTTCTAATGGATCAATGATCACAGTGACTTTTTCATTTTTAATTTCTTTTTCCATCAGAACACCTCGCAGATCTTTCATCGTAAGCTTTCGTTACTGGTCATTATTCTGGAAGCCGGCGTGAGTTAAAACTTCTTCGTGCCTCTAAACGTCTTTCAGCTAATTTAATCTCAATACTATTTACTTTATTAGTGAGTTTTTCGAAATTATCATTGTCAGTTTTCGTATGTACGGCTAAGGTAACTTTAACACTTTCTACTTCAGCAGCTAGATACTTTAATGACGTATTAACTACTCCAGTCCAAGTCCCAATTTTTAAAATTGCAGTAATTAAAACAACGATATTTACTAAAACAGCAATTAAAATTACAGCTGTATAGTTTTTATCCATCAGTTCACAAGGTCTCCGTTCTGATCATAGCCCGAGTTTTTGTTAAAGCCTTCTCGATCAAGTTCATCTGAAACCTGAGCGGCGACCTTTTTAACTTCATCATTAAACTCACGCGAGATGTGCGAAACTGGAGCAACTAACTTTGGAGCATCAATTTTTTGATGTGGAACGTCAGTAGTCACATTTGCTAACTCAAGTTTGTTGTTCTTCTGAGGATATTTATACTTTGCGGTATGTAGGATTTGAGCTAGTTTGTTCTCTGGCATATCATTGCGCCAAAAAACTCGAAGCTTTCCATACTTAGTTTCAATGAATGAATCACCTTCAAGAGTTTCAGAAGGTGCACGTGTCACCATGAAAAGATCTTCAATCTTAAGCAAATTTACTTCAATGCGCATTCGGAGAACATCTTCAATCCATGCGCGAGTGACGGCGATTTGGACTCCATTGATGATCATAGTGGAGAATCCTTTCCACTGTAATCACTCACTGGAAACTCAGTTACTGTGCCATTTTCACCTTGAGGTCGAATCGGAGTTGACATCTGGCCTGTACGTTCAATCTCATTGAAACTTAAATGTTCGTCCAGATTTGTGATAAAGTTCCTTAACAAGAACGGCTTTGTTTCCTTGCCCGAATCCTGACAAAGTTGAACTACAGGATGTATGAAAACCGCAGTGTTATTTTCATAATTTATTACATCAATGTTCAGTCTGTTCTGAAGTGGAATGTAACATTTCGGACATTGCGGCTGTCCTAAAAGTAAAACTTTTGAGATTTTCTCATTCATTGTAGACTCCAATTTTAGTTAGTTTAACTTCGATGAGGTTTGCCCAACGCCTCAGTGTCTCACAGGTGGTTTGTGATGTCAAGTGGTTTAATCCCAGGGAATTCATAGGTTTACCGCGATGCCCAAACTCCAGATCTGATCACCTCAAACTCATTTACTTGCATTTAAGTATAAACTTCAATCTTACTTTACTTTGAGATTTAGATTTTGAGTGGAGAAATTTTTGCATTAGGTACTTAGTGATTGTGTTAGGAAGAAGTTAATGTGGGTGAGAGATTGGACAGTAGAAAAAGTACTATCGGTACTATAGTTGGGGGTATCGTCGTAGTTACAATTACAATGTCAATGGCAATGGTAGTTACAGTAATAATGGCAATGAACGTGCTAGTGACAAGTACAGTTATCATTACCATTATAAGGACAATAATAATTACGAATTTAGTTGACAGCGATAATGAGAAAGCTTAGAGTAGTATTCATGGTTACGTACCTGGCAACGAATGATCACAGAATGAAAGGGAGAATGACAATGATACTAACAACGCAACAACGTTACTGGATGAAACTAATGCAACACAATCAAAAGCGGATTAATGTCGCGCAGGTAGTCATTGAAGAACAAAATAGGATCGTGACAGAAGCGCGTAAGGTTGTCGAGGAAGCTAGCTTTAACCTTGCAATGGAACTCTCACAGATTGAAGAACCAATTAATCACATCGACTAAGAAAGGAACGAACACAATGAAAGAACTAATGGGAATGATCGGCAAGGTCGGACGAATCAACTGTAATGGCTGGACAATTCCTGTAGTTGTGGAAGATGTAAAGAAGGTATTCGGCACAGAGAAGCTATTAGTTATTAGCCGCTACTTTGACACTGAAGCACAATGGATTAATCGCGATTCATTCACGGAGGTTAACTAACCATGAAGATCCAAGATAGACTTGACGCGATCCACATCCTGGTCCTAGCAATTGAAGCTTGCACGGACCTAAGACTACGATTGACACTGGCCAATGCTCTTGACCACGTTCGTAGCCAGCGATAGCTAGAACGACCGTACAAACGAAAAGCCCGGTAAAGTTTAAATACTCTACCGGGCTTTCGCACGTTCAGGTTGTGGCTACGCTCTAGCC
>Ga0193722_1000131_pt1 | contig 16251 bp, 14 predicted proteins | sample H2m1metaG_FD_143044 | JGI IMG/M metagenome (GOLD analysis project Ga0193722, IMG submission 143044) | Soil microbial communities from a riparian zone of the East river system, Colorado, United States - H2m1 | ecosystem: Environmental > Terrestrial > Soil > Riparian zone | place: USA: East River...
TACCTATTGTTTGCGCACGACGTATGCGAGAGAGAATCTGTTCAACCGGATTAGGTGGTTCCCCAAAATTTGAATTAGCCATGCTCCTAATCCAGGGGTTTATTTGTTTGTACATTTCATCTCCAGCCGCACCTCTAATCGCAGTTTCTATTCTTGAATCATTAGCCAATTTATGTAGATCTATTATAGTTTTTCTCCACGCGAGATCGTGTGCTATGTTTGAAAAAGTTCTAGGGATAACATCTAACTGCAAAAGTGGTTTATTGTCCCCAAAGTTTTCGCGCTCAAATGTATGAGAATGTAACGTCATTGCATTAGCAAATTTATTTCCAGACAATAATTCTTTTGTGTTAGATAACCGAAGTTGCTCGTCAAGTTGATTGAGAGAGAATTTAGTATCTCTAACTAATGGATAATACCCACCATTTATGATCCCATTAGGAGTGACAAATCCATCTCCTGTTACTCTTTCTGGAGCAATCCCATTGATTGATTCTTCATGCGCCTTGATTCTCGGCCACCAGGATTCAATGTAATCTCCCATATCGTTGATAAAATTTATATCTCTCGTGTCCAGATGGCTGGAGATTTCCATAATATGACTATCATTAAGACCCCAATTTTTGAGTGTAGATCTGTTGTATTCATTTCGCAGATTAAACCCGACAGCAAGAATTTCCTGCCTAGTCACATTAGGATGTAAACCTGTTCCTTTCAAAGATTTAATATAAATCTTGTTCCTGCCAAAATCCGCTCTTTCTTCTTCTGTATAATGTTTCTCAAAAACTTTAAATGTATTTTCTACAATTTCTCTTCTAAAATTATTTTCTACTTTTTCTGACTCTACTGTCGGCTGGAAAAATGATTGGTGAAATGGCCCAAGATTTTCATGACCGTCAAGATGTCTGAATATAAATTCAGGTTTAATATGAGCAGCAAAAAACCCTTTCCCGCCAGAGACAATTCTATCTTTGAAATTAGGATGATAATCTCTTGGCGGTATGGTTAAGTCAAAATGCTTACCTGCTGTATTAAATAATAAATCTCTTAATTCATCGAACTGTTTATATTTCGCGTTAGCTAACATCTCTCCATATTGCTTACCAATGCGATCTATGGATTGAATAGAATTTATAACGTCTCTCAGTTGATCTGTTGTTAATTTTTTATAGTCTTGTTTGTTATTTTCGTTTAAGATCGCGTCTGAGAAAGCAGGTTGGTATCCTTTTTTCTTTTGTTCAGTAACCCATTCACTTAGACTCGATGACTCTGGATCTGGTACATTTTCGCCTAGTCCAAAACGAGACATAAGTGAATCTATCTGATCCAAATATCCTTTCCCGTACTTACCTACTTGCATTCTCACTGGATCTTTGTTGAACCGATTGACATATTTAAGATCATTTCCAAGTTCTTCTTTAACCTCTACCGCCTTACGATAGAGCTCTCCATTTAATCTTTCTTGCTTCTTTGCTTCTACAACAGCGTCCATGTCTAACTTGGCCAAAGCCTCGGAAGCTTCTCTGGTTTTTCTTGCCTCAGTTTTAAGATACTTGTCAGGATTAAGATCCTCAAATGCAGTAGAGCCAATCTCTTGTTTTGCTTGTAATTTAACTTGAAAGTTTGGTTGTAACTTTTTAGTTGTACTGCGAATCATATCCTTTAGAACTGGAAGGTCATTTGAGACAAGATGCTCCATTGATAATCTGGTAATCTCCTGTCTCTTTTCATTATGGATCGCTTTCATTGCCTCCTCTGAAAGATCTATTGGCTTGGTAAGATCTGGATGCTCGAAGTGCATTTTTGCATCTGTAAGCCGATCAATAAAAGATTTTGGATCTCTAGCAATTTTAAGCCCTTCAATTAACTCTTCTCCAGAATCGTAACCAAACTGTCCAGCTGCTTCATCCGCTAAAACCCCGCCTTCTGCTGTAGACGCTCGTGGCAATTCCCCAACTATATTTTTGCCGTATTGCGAAACCAACTCTTCCCTGTTTAATTTAAACGTAGGAACGCCAGTATAAAGCTCAGACCCATCTGGCATCCTACCAGTTGACAGAACCGAAGATGCAATGAACTCAGGTCTAGCATTTATTTCCTTTTCTACCTTATCCCGAATACTTTTTCTTTCTGCGCTTTCAAGTGTTCTTCTTTGCCTATTTTTATCTTCTATAATCTTCTCACTTAATTGTTTAGTGGCAGCGTCCATCCAATCTTGCTTAGCTCGTAGCAACCGTTGTGCCTTTTCTCCTGTCATGCCAAGTGTCTCTGGATTGTCAACAGAAGAGTAGAATCCTTGATAATCAAGAGCCTTCTCAAGTTCTTGTTTTGTTATTTGTAATGCCTCTGGCAGAGGTTCTCCTGCTTCAGGTATAGTTATAGGAGCAGATTGCTCCGGTTTTATAGATTCTTTTGCAACTTCACTTACAGTATCATGAACCTTTTCAAGAAACTCTCCTGATTGTTTTGCAGTTTCTCCATTATATCTATCCTTCGACATAGGTTCCAAGTCATCAAACAAAGGATTAGAAAATAACTCAGACATATATTTTCCAAGAGGAATGGATAACTCTCCTCCTCTATTTTTTTCTTGTTGGTATGCCTTTCCTTCATCACCCATCAATTTGGCGGCCATCTCGGCAGGAGGTATACCCTTCGCTGCCAAAATCTCATCGAAATCTTTTACATTAAAATATATCTTAGCATTTGGATTGATTTGAGAAATCATGTCTTGAGTCATTCCTGGAACTCGTTTTGCAAGTTTTCCTTCATTCAATGATTTTTCAAGAGCATTCTTTCCCTCTCGAATCAATTGAATATTCTTAATATTTTGCAAAGAATCATTTGTTTTATCTGTAATTTCTTGAATCGCTTGTACTGGATCTGGACTAAAGAGTTTTCGATACGCGCTGAATCCACCTTCAAAAACGACACCTTGAGACAAGCCGCCATAAAAGTTATTCATTATTTTATTAAAATCAAAAGGGAGATCTTTGCCAACCTGCTCAGCCGCTTCTCCTCCCGCAAAGACTCCAGCCATTTTACCTACATCAACTGCCTTGCCTACCAAACCTTTGCCGCCAGAAAGGAATGGCAAACTTGCGACAGTAGCGGATTTTATCAATCCACCTTTTATGGCCTGATTTCTCATTTTAGAAACAAAGTCTGGATCGCTAAAGGCTTTCTCAATTGACAATGGATCACTCTGATCTACATTATTTTCTTGTAAAAATTCATCCATAGCCTTACCAGCATTAGGAAATAAAGAACCTAAAGCAGAGCCAACAGCGAATGCGGCTTTCTTGCCAAGAGGGCTAAGTGCATCACCTATAATTGATTTTGCAGCTGATTCACCTAAGCCACCACTTAGCATCATGATTCCAAGATCAACTGGACTGGAAGCCATTTCATAAGCCGTTGCTTTATAATTTATACCTTCTTGCGAAACCCGATCCAGAAGTCCTCCAACTTGACCAATTGCCCCATTGGCGAAATCGGCGAGACCTTTTTTAATCTGCCCATTATATACTTCATCTAAACCCGTAAATGAAGTTATATCAGCTAATTCCTTTCCAGCAGAAATTTCTTCCAATCGCTTATTTTTTATTTTTACATACTCAGGAGCCTCTTCCTGAATACTTTGCGCCATCATGTTATTATATGAAATTCCGTCTCTAATGTCTTTATCATCGAACAATCCTAAAACTTTAGCGGCTTGCCATAGATGTTTTTTAGTATTGTACCAGCCAAGCAAAGGAGCATCTACAAAAGATCCTTCTTGATTGTAATGGCTTACAGCAGAAGAAACATTTTTTAAGTTCTCTATGTCATCATGTGCCACAGAAGCATTTATAGGATTAGAGAGAAACTGAGAGAGACCTTGGTGATTATTAACAAGATCATTGTAATCAGTCCCAAGAACTTTTTGTTTTTTGTCAACTTCTGGATAAGAATCTGCAATCGTATTCGGAGCAAGACCTGTCTTTGCAGATAACTGTATAACCTTTGCCTGTTGATTTGGCTCTGATTCTGTTCCCGCAGAGATAGACTGCTGCAAAACCTGTTTTTTAGCCTCTAATTCAGGATTCTTATCATTATCTAAAAGTGCTTGTAAGTCTTGCAGTGACATTATTGACTCAACATTAGTTCATTGAATTTATCTACCATTGATTTATCAGAAACCGGTTTGCCTTCTTTTGCCAATGTTTTCTTTAAAGGTATAATATATTCTTCTGGAATATCTCTTAATTGCAATACTTTAGGTGATTCACCTGGTTTATATTCAAATAGTTTTTTCTTAGGATTCAATTCGTACCATTTCATTTTGCTTGGATCAAATGCAGCTTCAATCATTAGTCTATTTTTAATTTGCCGCCTTTCTTCTCGATTAGGAGGCAGCCCCTTATTTCTCGGATCTGCTTCATATGCAGAGACTTCTCTGTCTATTGCAGATTTATACCTATTGATTGTATCAATATTTCCTTGTGATGTATCTTTTGGATCATAACCATTTTGTAATAAAATAGAGTTTGTTTCCGCTGTGTCAGATCCATAAGCAGATTGTTTTGCGATTACAGTTTGATCTTTTTTTATTAAACCAAGTTGATTTTTGAACCATATATCTTTATCTGCTGAAGATAATTTTTCATTAGCATATACATCTTCATTAAGAAATGCCTTTGGGTTATTTGCAAATTCATTTTTAAGTCTATTCAATTCATCCGTATCAGTCTCATCTGCACCTTCAGCGGCTTTATCTAAAGCCTTAGTCCTCGCGGCAGACATTCTAATTTCCACATTAAGAGGAACAGAATCTCTGTCACCAGTTTCCCTGACCTTATGGTAATATTTTATAAATGATTCTTTATCATATTGATCTGTGGCGCGTTTATGTTGCTCAAAATTATGATCTACTATTTGAGTTGCTTTGTCTCTTATGTCAGAAGGTAAATCTTTTAACGCTTTTAATTGCGATGAGTAACCAGTGTGCTTTGAAATTATTTTATCAGCAGCAGCGTAGGCTTCATCGCGAATCTCGCTAACATCTAACATAGATTTCAAGTCATGCAAGTCTCCTCTGTCGAACTCATCTTCATGCTGATAGAAATATTTCTTTGCATAATTGTTATCTCCGCTATCAATAGCGGCCTGAGTGATTGTCCTATTGAACTCACTCAATTTGGTATCCATATAACTTTTACGTTCTTCTCCAGTGTATTTTCTCAGATCCGCATTTTTATCCCAGTTTGCTATATATTTTTCTCTTGGGCCACCAGGTCCTTCAATGTAATTTCCATCAAGATAATTATGATAGATATCATTCTTTATATTATCTGAAGTTGATTTCGCGCCTTGCTCTTGTGCTTCAAATGTTTTTTTAGCGAACTGTCTGTTTAGATTAACATCCAGATGATTGAATTGCTGCCTTGCAATTTTCGCATAAGCTAATCGTTGATCTTCATTGGTAAGATTATCATCTTGAATCTTTTGAATGCCATCTTTATATTGTCTGACATAATCTCCAACCAAATCTTTCTTCTTGTCTAAAAGATCTTCATTTTTTCTTGAAGCAAAACCAGTCTGCGGATTCCATAGCAGTTCATTCTTTAATGCTATTGTTTTGGAATAAGCATCTTGAACTTTTAAGATATCTGCATCATGCTTCTCGCGTTCCAGAAGATTGCCAACTTCACCTTCCATCCCTTGAATAGCGTTAGTGGCCTGCTCTTGTGAACGCCCACCGCCAAAGGCTTCCAAAGGTTCATTGGCAGGCACACGTATAGAAGGAGTTTCAGTTTCTCCTACATGTTCTTCATATTTAGGTACATCAGTAGCCACTTAGCGGAGACTCCTCTTCTTGACCTGAACTTCTATCTAAAATAGGAACACTATGCTTACCCTGGCTAAACCAATCCGCCTTGTAACCCCAATAAGCTCCCTTCTCGAAATCGGATAAACCAGAAGCTGCTCCGCTTAGAATAGTGTTCCTAACGGTGTTTGCGGCAGCCAATTTTGCAAATCCTGCTTTTGACGCTTCTGTTTCACTCTCAACTTTAAATCCCCATGCCTGACGCCATGCGTTATTCCTAAGAGTCATAATATCCTGGCTAGCTTGGTGTGCAGTATCCTGCAAAACATCCGCAGTCGATCCAGGACCGACTACAACGCCCTGGCCAGCGAAACCTGCACGTTGCGCTCCTTTGATCTGCTTCTCACGCATCTCGGTCAATTGTACATTACGTTCACCTACGGCAATAGCCTGCTCAGCCTGTATACCGGCAATCTGCGAGTTAAATTGGTATTGATTGGCTTGATACTGACCTTGGATACCAACGGCTCCGGCCTGCTCAACGCTACCAGCAACGCCAGAGATACCTTTAACAAACTGACTCGAAGCCAAAAGAGAAGTAATATCTCCCATTATCCAGCCCCTTTCACAGGTACATAACCAGAAGGATAAACCGCTAAAATAGATGCTGGCAATGGATCGACCTGCCTTATAAATATCCTACCATTATTATTCCAGGTAGAGTTAATTGGAATAATTGACACATCTGTTGAAAGGCTAACCGGTTGATCATAATCTTCAAATTGCCTCATTCTCACTTCATATAAATTTTTCAATGGATCACTATCTGTCGCAGGCTCACCGCCAACGAATAAACCGCGCGTGTTTTCAGTCCTAACCGCTACCTTACCAATAAACTTACTCTTGTCAGCCACTGTCTCACCTTGCGCAACATCAATATCTAAAGTTTCTATGTCTGAAATGTACGGCAAACCAACGTGAATTTTAGCGTAAAATTTGTCTAAAGTAATAGTATCTCCTGACACAGTAACAATAGGATAATCTGAGTTATTAGGATTTGCCACAACAAACCCATCTGCAAGTATACTAACATGCTCTCCAATGAGATGATTAAGACCGCTCATGGTTTTAATGGCTTTCGCCCAAGTGGTTACAGGTAGAGTAACCATGGTATTATCAATCACTCTGTCGGATAATATTGTTACAACAGTTGCTGACGTATAGATAGTTATTGCGCATCTTACAATCAATCCATTTGATAAAGTTATGGATATCGCCTTTCCAACATCTGAGGATAAAAAATAACTTGACGAAGCTGTTAAAATTGCGGCTTGATTCCCTAGACTTGAATCTGCAAAATCTAGGCTCATTGTTATCGCTGTTGTATTAGTGCCGTCATAAGTAACGCATGAATCAACGAAAATTGAATCTGTGATATCGGTTATCTTTCTCGTCGCAAACCTTTCCACATATCTAGTAAAGCGATCTCCTATCTGTCTCCTAATGACTAAATACACGGAATCTTCATTGCCTTCAGGAACACAACAAATATTTTCCACAGTTGAAGGAACTTTAGATAAAGCCGCATTTGTCGTTATCGAAAAATCATGCCTATGCCATGCGAATATCTGATGCTCTCTGACATAAGTAAGACCAAGTAATTTACCGTCACTCCTTGCAACCCAGACAATAGAATGAGGGATTAACTGCAATCCCCAATCAACCAAAGTGTAATTATCAAATAGATGTGCGGAGAAAATAGTAAGATCGTCTCCATGATACCCATCGACGCGAATATCATATTCTAAATCTCTAATGATGTTTCCTCGCGCCTGACAGTAGATCGCCGTATTATTGATAATGATAGGAGCGAGATTTTCGACAGATCCGTTATAGCTCTGTTGTTTAGGATTTATTCCAGTAGGTGTAATAATACCTGAAGTCCCACCTAGAATGGCCCACTCTCCTGAAGCAGTAAAAACAACCATTCTGCCAAGCAATTCAAGAATATGCCTGATATCATTTACTTGTTTCCCAGCGCATTGAAATGTTATTGCGTCATCATCTTGCAATGGAACGCTTGTTGTAAAATTATGGAATAGACTTGTCTTTGACGCCCAAATAGTTTCAGGATTATTTGTAGAATTAGCGAACATCAATCTTTGCTGAATGTAATTGCAGCAAGATGGTAAATTCCCACCACCTGTTAAGATGTTACTTCTTACGCGAGGAGGACTATCTGTCACATCAGGAATGACACCGATATCACTAAAATAAGGAAGTGCAACACCACCTGCTATACCAAGGAAACCAAAAGCACCATTTAATTTTCCATACACATCATATTCAACTGCATTTGCGACTGATGTCCAGGTAAAATTTACAGGAGCACTTGGTGTCCCAGGAACGTCACCGGCAGTACTTACATAAGTTTGCGTAGCGGATGGCAAACTTTCTTCATATGTATCTTTTTGAACTGTGGTTACTTGATATTGATTTAACGTTCCAGTATTTGTTGCAAATGTAGTTGGAGGTTGTATAATGGGTGCAAAAGTTACAGTAGTAAATGCCCAATTATTATCAGCCGTTCTTTTTAATTCCGTAACAGAATACAAAGGATGAGTAAGAGTAATTACATCAGCCGATTGCACGAACTTTAAAAGTGGAAGATCGGTGTAAGCATATTGAGTAGTTAATTGAAAAATTGGTTTTATATGACCACCGGATGTGTAAACATGATATCCAGTTGAGTCTACATAGTTACCATTCACATATTTTAAATTAAAGGTATCAGCGGTTTTGTCAGATACTATAAAAAACAAACCATTTAACTCTGTCATCCCGGCTATACTTGATAAGTTAACTTTGTCTCCATTTGAAAAACCATGAGCGACAGAAGTGATGACAGCAGGAAAGGCTTGTGTAATACCAGTTATAAGTTTATCAGGACTACTTGCGACTACATATGATCCATTCTTTATGACTCTTAAATAAAGATCGCCAAATTCAAGTACATATGTTTGGCTGGCATTGAAAACAAAAGGAATGAGCCTGACTGTCTTTGATGAATCTTTTACTTCACCTACAAATTTAGTGCCCGGGCGATTAGAAACACCACCGTGGCGCATAACAAAAAAATTACGGCATGTTCTAAGGCCAGCGGCATATTTTGCAGTATCAACTCTCGCATAGAGCGAAGGAGTGATTTCTCCTCCAGAGAAACTCTTTTCTGAAAAAGTAGACATTTATTTTACTCGCCGCCGCCATACAACTTTTCGGCTATAGAATCTAAATTAGGCATTCCTTCAACGGCCATATCTGTAATCTGTAAACCCATGCGTTTTTCAGTGCCTTCATCTTGTACTTCTGTTTCACTTAAATCAGTAACTTTCGCTATTGCAAGGATCTTAACTTCAGAGCCAACCTCTGGCATTTCTTCTAATCCCAGTTTCTGCAATTGCTCATCTTGAAGTGTTATTTTTAAACAATATGGATAAGTTGGAACATCTTCTGGCCCCATAAGAGCTGTTTCAGCATACTCTTCATTATCTTCCATTTTCATATTCACGAGTTCCATATTAGCTCCTTGCTCTTATAAATTCACTATCAGGAACTTCTTCGTCCTGGTTTTGATTAATGAAATTAGATTCCGCCTTAGACCCTTCCATTTGATACATCTTCATGGCAGTGTCGCCCTTTTTAAATGGATCTCCACCTGTGATCCCAGGTGCGACATAACCTGCCAAGCGCATAGCTAATGCAATAACAAACTGAGGAGAAAATACTTGGTTTTCAGTAACCTTCTTTGAATACTTTCCAATTGCAAATTGCATGTCAGTATAAATTTGCATTCCTGTATCTGAAGCAATGATTTCAAATGGAATGCGACTTTGACGATTATCATTCCTTGTCCCGCTAAGTATTTTCCTAAAACTAATACAATCACTAGGATATTGGTAAGAATATTGCCATTCTTGAAATGAATCTGCAAACTCAGACATCGGCGCATTTTCTATCAGTTGCAAAGAAGCGTACTTTGTTGTGAAAGGCCAAAGGAAATCTGACTGAGTCGATTCTAAGGCAACATCAAACCAAGTGCGACATATTGCCGCTTCTTGACTTCTGTCTGTGTCTAAATCTTGAATCTCATGCCCTATCCCAAGGAAAGAAATCGCAAGATTAGATATTTCAGTATTTGTTGACATTAAGTAAACTTCCCAATAGCAACAGCCTTAACATTAGCTCCGGTCGTAATAAACCAAGGCCCGCGCCTACTTTTTAAGTTTAAAAAAACATTTATAGGTTCAAGACTTGTCACAGATGCCGTTCCGCCAAAGAATACGATGAAAGTTTCGTCATCTCCATCCTGTAATGTGACACTATTCGCATTTAAGGTTTTAGGAATAATAACAAGGCGTTTAAGTATATCTCCTATCCCGAGACCATTTCCTATCGCAGTAGATGCTGTACCTTCATCGAATACTTTATAGTCCATGTCATATAAACGTTCAGTTACCTTCCAATCGACAATTGAACTTTTATTGAAAGTCAATCCATCGTTCTGGTAAATAATATCATCCCACATACTAGGTAAAGATACTGGAGCGATAAAAGTTTGCTGACCTGAAAAAAATATAGGACCTAAATTTAGATCCGTTGCTATAACTGTGGTCCCCAATGAAACATAAGAACCACCTTCTTTTTTGACATAAGCTTGCACTGTGCCAAGATTATTAAATTTAAAAAGAAATGTATATGTTATGCCAAACGTAAATGAAGTTACTGGAGTGCCTCCGGCGACAGGATTACCCCCGTAATCATATAGTGTAATTGTAGGTGTTTCGCTAACAACTACTATTGAAACTGCATTGGCATAGTCCAGCCCAGTCGTTTTCTTTAAAGATGCTACAAAGACACAATCTGTTAAACCTTGCGGAGTAGAAAAATCAAACTGTAAAAAATTTCCATTAGTAGATACTAAATTTGTATTTGGTATTTTTATTTCAAAGCCAAGTGCATTAGCAACTACTCCCGATCCATAAATACTTAACTTATGGTTTTCAATTACAACATTACCATTAACACCAGAGACAATATCTGTTACCCACATTTGATTACCGATATTGTCAAACCGTTCTTTAAACAAAACTGTCATTAAGTAAATCTTCCAACGGCAATGACATGAACATTTGCTCCAGTCGTCACCTGCCAAGCGCCGGTAATATTCATCATTCTAAGTGGAATAACGAATGTCTGAAGATTTGATAATGTCCCCGCTACAAAAACATTGACTGCCGTGTCAGAACCGTCCTTTATAGCAACGGTCCCAGCAGCAGTTGTTTCAGGAATAATAACAAGATGACTGAGAAATTGAGTGGAAGGAGTCCTTGTCGCCGTAATTCCTGGCCCTAATATTTGTGTCGTTTGTGAAGCCGCTACAACTTCATAGTCCCAATCTTGCTCTTTTATAAATGGTCCCATTTAATCATCTCCCATAAAGATTAGGTCACAAGCCCCACTCCCATTTCCTTCGTAAATCATACATCACCCCACTAATGTAGAAGCGTCCATCGGCTCACTAAAAGGCCACGCACATAGTACGTGGCCTCATTCTACTTTAAACTTACTTCGCTACCGGAGCGTCCGCCACAAGGCCAAGGCTGGTAGCCAAAGCACCTGCGACAGATAACTTAACCGTATCGCTGATGGTTACGACACCCGCACCTAAGTCGGCATCCGCTTCAATCAATATCTCACTATCTCCTGGACTATCCGGCGAGACGAGGAAGGCAGACAAACCATCCGCCGCAACATCTAAAGTGGCAGACCCGCTGGCAACGGACCATACAGGTAAACCATCCAACTTCGCGGGCTTTCCGGTCGCAGTCACCGGCGTAATAGATACTTTCACTTTTTGTTCGTTTGTGATCGCAATTGATAATGACATTTTCTTATTCTCCTTTAGGGTTATAGGACCGATTTTAAAGTCGAAATGACTTTGTTTCTTTTTCTTCTTATCTTTAAAGAAAAACTCACACACTAGCTTTCTCATTTGTTTTTAATCTTTCGAGATACACTTTCCTGAAATAAATTCAATTCATTCCGTAAGTCTCTTGCAACAGCCTCAAACTTGTCAACTATTCTTTCTAAGGATTTGGCCATTCCATCCTGATCGCCCGCCAGTTCTTTTAAGAATATCTCATTTGTTTTTGAAAACATTAAAGTATCGCTCAAACGTGCGTGATCCTCCTGTTTAAAGTTGCAAGTGCTTTTTTGGACCGCTTGGTGATCTTCTTGACGAAATTCGCATTCCAATTGTTGAAATTGGTGGATCTTATCAAGGATCTGTGTCTGTAACTTTCTGATTTCTGATTTATTATCTTCATGGTATTTCTTCCGTGAAAAACTTGAAAACAGTGAATGCACCATAAAAGCAACAAGATTAAACAGACCGAAAATAATCCACTGGTCAAAATTCTTAATGAAAGACGCCGTTTCATTCAAATAAAAATCCTTAAAACTTAAGGGCGGCCCACCCCACTAGCACCGCCCTGTGTGGTCAAACTACTTCTTCAGTTTCTAAGACTTCAGACTTCCGGTTCATCTTGGCGAATTTCTTGGCTTCGATCATGCGCTTTTTTAATTCTTCTTTATCTTCATCTGTCGCTGGTTCCATCCACCGGTAAGAGAAAGGCTCAAGATATCTTTTAACAGGCAATTGAATGCCAATTTCAAGATTATACTCAAGTCTTTCGGTCACCCTCGGCTCTTCTATCTCAAAGACTTCTCCAGCGTATCGCCGTCTATCGCCATAGTAACCTTGTTGAGTTGCCCGAACTCTCATAACTATCCTCCTTAAGAAATTGCAAATCCAGAAGCATACGATTGAAATTTATCAATATCCTCGAAAATCTCAGCCGTAAAACTACCAGTCGTCAAGTTGCCATTGGCCGCAGTGTATCGCAACTGAATATACCGATCTTCCCCGAGCAAAATAACACCCGGTTGAATACGAGCGATAATCCTTGTCCCAATCGCAGAAAGAGCTGCGAAAGTTCCAAGTGTTTGCGCCACATTCGGATCTGAGAATGCAGTATCTTCATCTGACTCTAGTGTAACAGTAATCGTCGAATCTGAACCTGCATCTGTCATTGCAACTGCAACGTTAACACCGATATAAAGATTCTCACCTGTCCCGATATCTCGGAACTGACTCAAATCAATATAATTTGTTGACACCGCAGTAGCAGTAACCGCTTGCGCATTTGAAAATTGATTTTGTGCATCAGTAATCATTTTATTCCTCCTTCCTTTTTATTATGATACCACAGCTTCAGTGAGCGTAAGTTGATCTACAATCCGGCATGGAATACCCATGCAAGAAGGTTGAAGTACACCGTCAACAACGTTGTAATTCAACTGACCACCTAACTGAACACTGTCTCTGCGTTGGATGTTTAACATCTCAAACACCGTACGATTCATGTACCATGCAGGAGAGCCCATGCGAATAAATGGAATCCTGTGATAAGCACGAATCATGAGATCAACCAAATCAGCAGCTGAAGATTTCGCTACAAGATTGGAAACGTCAATATTACAAATACGAATTGCATATCTCCAATCCTTAACAACAATGCCACCTTTCCATTGATACCGATCACGGAATGCCCTCATGCGATTCCCGGCGATACCAGCAGTAACTTCTACCGTTTCTTCACCGAGATCCTCATGCACCAATCCGGCTTTACTGCCATTCGGAAAAATACCGTGAATCGTCTCAGGCCCCCACGCAATCAACCACAATGAAGTATTATCCGATCCAGAACCTAGAGCGGAAATTACATTCTGACTGATTGGCGTTGTTGCCGTAAGAGTGGAATATCTAGGAGACAATCCATTAAACTGCTCTGGATTGATACTAGAATTTCCATAAAACACGGTAGACGCGAACTGTTGATTCATCGCTTCGATAAATGGAGTGGCTTCTGACAACCTAAATTCAGCTGTATTACCATTTAACATTGCCAAGTCTTTATCTACTTCAGACCAAGCCTCCAACATGCCAACGCTATCTTCGATCTGAACTGTCGTGCTTTTTGAAGGCTGAATACCTTGATTCAATAATCTCCAATAAGCAGTCGGCAATCCAGTTCTTTGTGTTGTGCGATGTCCTGTCGGTAAATTTCCTTCTTGCCATTGCATATCCAATAGCATTTCATTTCTTTGCGCGAGCAACTCCGCAATAATTGGAATGTTGCCTTTTGGATCTTTCCTCTTGGCCCAATCCAATAGTGTGAGGACATTCCCTCCTAATCCTGCCATAACTAATCTCCTTATTCTTCTTTAGCGTGATTAGGATAAAGTCTTTCAGCCATGCTTCTTTGTTTATCGGTACTTTGAGTACCTTCGACAAATTTACTTTCTGAAAGATATTTTCTCCCGATACGCGAGAAGATTTTTATAAGATACGGATTGTCTCCCAATCTCGCTGTCTTATCTGTTAATATTCGTTTAAACTCGTCGTCTGCAAACATTTCTACTACTCTCTTAGCCATGGCAACACTTTCATCATAATTCTTACCACCAATTTCTTTGTCTGATTTCGCTTGTGTCTGCCATGAATCAGCCAGTTTTGTATAATCATTACTTCTTTCTGACCGATCTTCCGATAACAACTGATTCTGCTCTTCAACGAGTTCCTGCGCTTTTTCGTTTGAGAATCCTTGCTTTCGCGCAAAGGCGGCAATCTTCTCAATTCTCGCGTCACTCAATGGAGAATCTTTCGGTTTCTTTAATTCATATTTTTCCGGTACAACTGGAGCGGGAGCAGGAGTAATGACCTGAGGAGTTATAACTACAGGAGGATCAACTACTGGCGCTGGCGCTACCACTGCTGGCGCTGCCGCTACTTCTTCAGGCATAAAATTCTCCTTTGCTCTCATTAACCATCTTTAAATAAGCATCTGGATCAGCTTCATTCATATCATTCAATAAAAATAAACCGATGTTTCTTTTGCCCTCTCTGAATATGGTATCTTCTGGTTTTCCGCCGATTTCATGACTGATTCTAAATAATCCACATTCAGAAAGTACCCTCCAAAAAAATCGTCTACCAGAGAAACCAGATAATACATTTCGTATGTCATCAATCTCGCGTTTCCGTTGATCCTTGACTGATTTTCCGGCTTCTTTAACTTGTTTTGCATCAGCGGCATTTAAAACTCTTACTTTCTCTTCCATTTTAACCAACCATTGCTGTTACAATTGTTCCACTCGTGTAAGCCGTACAATTTAATCTAGACAAAACAGACTTGCCACGAATAGGATTAAAAAAAGTACCAGAAAAGTTACTATTAAATTTTTTACCAGGAATCCAACGAGTACCATTTAAAGAATGCTCCAATTGAATAGATCCAACCCATGTCCCGGAAATACTAAGAGTTGGAATCCTTTGAGAGTTGGCAGTGATGACAGCGCCCCTGCCATGAGTCGTAAGATTAGCACTTGTCGTAGCACTTGTGAAACTTGTTGATACCGTAGCCATTTTATCCTCCTAACGCCGGAGCCACATTACCAGCATTTCCTTGGTTTATCAAATCGGTCAAGGCATTCTGCCCTGAAGTGTCAGATTGTGAAAGATTTTTAGCAGTTTCTGATCCCTGTTGCAGAGCAGCAAGTTTCTGTGCCGCCGCCTGCTGTTGCGCCCTTTGTTGACGTATCGCTTGAACTTGGTCGTCAGGCACAAGTATCCCAGGAGGTACAGAAGTTGCATCGCCATAATGATCCAAAAGACTATCAAAATTAACCTTGTCACCGGCCTGCGGATTCATCTGCATAGTTTGACCAGTGAACTGAGTAAACCTATCCAAACCGGCCAAGCCAACCGCTTTTTGCGCCTGAGCCATAACAGAGACATACTCCACATCATAATTAGTCCCTTGTAATTCTTGAGGCGGTTTTGGAACTAATCCGCGACGCATCATGATTCTAAATGTCGCATCAATCAAAGGATCGAGTAGATCCTGGTTTAACTGCTCTAACACAGGACCAAGGGCGAGTAATTTCTCCTCTCTTCTTTCCGCAATCTCTGTAGCAGTTATTTCTCGCCTATCAGAGTCAATCATCATTAAGAATAGATCCTCAAAAAATCCTTTCTTAATTCTTTCCTGGTGAGATCCGATATCTTGTAAAATTTCTTGTACACGAGGATTGACTTCATGCGCCGGTCTAAAACCAGCCTTTTCACTTGTTGCGTCCACATAAGTAATGTCGCCAGGTAAAATAGAAGCTTTAGAATTTTTAAGAGAAGATGGTCCAGTCATTGGAGGATTAACCATCTTCTCTATGGCTTGCGCTTTTCTTTTCTGCATAATTTGCAGACCTTTGATATCACCGAGCGAGGTAATGCCAGGACAATCTGTTCCGTAAACATCTTCTCC
>Ga0193722_1000132_pt1 | contig 16139 bp, 10 predicted proteins | sample H2m1metaG_FD_143044 | JGI IMG/M metagenome (GOLD analysis project Ga0193722, IMG submission 143044) | Soil microbial communities from a riparian zone of the East river system, Colorado, United States - H2m1 | ecosystem: Environmental > Terrestrial > Soil > Riparian zone | place: USA: East River...
CGATTGTAGCATCTCACCTACTTCGGGATTGTCCGATCCGGCATCTGACAAACACCATTCCCAATCTGCGAATGTTTGATTAAGCACACTTGCGGCAGCTTCTGCGAGCCAGCGCGGCCGTGTGTTGAAGGTGCAAGTAACAATACTAATCAGCGGTAGTTTTGATTTTACGCGGCCGGCATGATGAACAATCAGAGGCCTGAGAACGGAAACAACTTCATTTGCACGCACGCTGGGATAGACGATCGGAAGCTGGTGCCCATATCTTTTGTCTGTCGCACTGATCCGACCGGAGCGAGCCTCTTCGCTCGAAACTTCACGAGCGGCAGAGCTGCCATCCTCAGCTGTGATCTCGAGCGCACGTTCGACAAAGCACTTCCACGAGGTACCCTGCCCAATCGCTTCCAGCCGCACTGAAGAAGTTCCAGGCGACAGTGGGATGTTTATCGAGAACCCACCGTAACGAGCCCCCGGATAGTCCGGCACCTTCTGGGCTACGTCTTCTCGAATTAACCCGTAGCGGCCCAAATAGGATTTGCGGCCAACTCTAGCCCGGACCCCAACTACCTGCGGCCCACCATGTGCGAAACACCATCCGCTTATCGTTAAAACCCCATTGGAAGGGTTCCAGCCATCTGGAGAATCAAGAACATAAACGAGGTCGGACAGTTCTCCAAGCGCCCCGGCGACATGTTTGGAAAAGCGTCGCTGTAACTTCCACAGTGGCTTCGCTATTTTCCAGGCCCACGAGTGTTCAACACTCTCAATCCAGCGGTCGCGGTCGTTCAGACGAGCAGTTAAGTCTGCGCGCCGGACCTTATTTTCCCAAGCTTCGTGTTCGGCGCGGCGCAGTTCCCAAGAAAGCGAAACCAAATTCGTATGACTGCATTCGTCCGCTTTCTGAAGGGACAGCCTTTTCTCGCGAAGCTTCGCTTCGGGCAATGCTCGATCTTCGTCTATCGGTTGCACTTTCTATTTGATGGCGTGAGCCGACGGTTCCGGATGGGCAGAAGCTTCGGCGATGTCTTTCGCGCGTCGGTCTTACTCGAATTCAAGTCTGAAAAAGCAGCGAACACCGATGAGGAACATGGAAGAAAAGCTGAGGTATTGAGTAAAACTTAACACGCGAAGATGGTAGTGCGGAAGTGGGAACGCCGTGAAATGCGCTCCCGGCGATAAGCTTTTCAAGGCCACCATTGTTTCGGCAGAATACCTCTTGGCGCATGAGAAGCGAGCAGTTTAGGCGGACGCGCTCTTGCCTGCTATCTCTCATAAGCAACATTCAGAGCGTCGGAAATGTAAAGCATCCCTTCGCCCGTGGTATCGCCTATTGCGACCTGATTAAGCCGAACATTTGGCAGGTGCGATAGAGCTTGGTGAAGTCATGCGAAGTTTGTCGGTTCAGGCTCGAAACTATGGACGACGCCGGCAAGGCCAACACACTGTGCCAGAAACTGGGAACAGATCCCGATATTTTCGTTTGCGCGCCATGTGTGTCGAGCACCGTTAGCCGTGTAATCCTGCCGGCAGGCTGACGGATAAGGGGTCGCCAGCCTTGGAGTTGAGGTAGTCGCAAAAAGACTCAAGCACCGGCCCTATCAGACCCCAAGGGATCCCGAATACCGCCTGGCCGATAAACGCCTTCACAAACTTCATTCGATCGCTGCCGGCCGGGTTCTTGCATGCAGATTGAAGATCGGGCCGCAGATTGTGTACTGTTACCATGATATTGGTCAGCGTTCCGGCAGGAAGATCCGGATTCAAACTTGCCAGCGGGCTCGGGGCCCGAAGCCAATTCCAGAAGCTTTCTCCCTCGGTTACCCACGGCTCCGGCCAGCGAGCGCTTGCGTTTGGCACGTGGTACAAGTATATCTTCACAAGCATGGAGCCAATCAGCTCACCGTTGTCGAAGCGGTCGCGGCCCCGAAAGGGATCTATTTTGTCGTAATCGTATCCGGAAGGCTCCAAAGCGGACCTGCTCCAATCGTACTCGTACATTTTGCAGGCAGAAGCGTAAGCCTGATTATTTGCCAGCGCATCGACGATCTCGGACGGGAGCTCTTGGATCCACCGCCGCGCGGAGCGTGTACGCAGCTGACGCCGGTCGACGAGACCGGGCCCTGTCAAATGCTCGGGCTTGCAAAGAAGTACTGCCGCCTTCAGTCTCTCCTCGTCCAACGGCACGATCTTGGACGTGACCTCTCGGAGTTGCGAGAGAGGATCGACCAGCAGATCTTCGTAGCGGACAACGTGTGACCCAAGCTTGGCCCAGGCGAGCGAAATGGCATAAATCAGAGGAAGCGAGTAGTTGACATACGTCAGCGCGTTCTTTCCTGGACGGTCCCCGTCCTCCTTCAGCATTGCAGCGGTTGGGTCCAACCCCGCGTCGTGCCACTTCACGTAATGAAAAAACGACAAAAACGTGGCTGCGGGGTGGCGTATTGTCGTGAGGACGACGACGCGGCTCTCCACCAACCATCGGACAAGACTCTCGCTCGGGAAGAGATGTTGGTGCGTGACAAAGCTAGGAGGAAAATCGTCTGCGCATCCCGGAGCCCACTCCAGAGGCAGTTCGACAATCGGAATTTCATAGGTGTAATGCAGTAGCCAGCGCAGCCAGGTATTCCCCGTTTTCGGGGTTGACAAAATTACGATTTTCAGCCTGCCGGGGTCGACAGGAAAGCCATTCAATATCATCTGTGATTTCCGGAAGCCCGGCGGGGATGGAATCTATCGACTAACTCATTTTACCGCAAGGACAACGATGGCAAATGCGGCGGTCCAGCCCGAGGTATCTCCCGGCTTCCGGACCTCGATCACACGTTCCCTCTTCTCTGCGAGACATGACTTAGATGGTGATCGAACCAGGAACATAATGCCGCTCATGAGGATCGCCGACTACCACGACGGTTGAGGCGCAAGGAGCCTTATATAAAAATATAATGTTCGCCCGAGGGTTTTTGGACGAGAATTTCAAGTTGTGCGCTTTCCGCAGTACACGACCTATCCCTTTCCGACGATTCTGTGGCTGACCGTCGCCACCCCGGGGGATTAGGGCTACAGTTGTTCCGGGCGGTCAGCGACTGCGCGGTGGATTTCTTCGACAATTTCTCGCAAACTATGCCGAAATTTCCAGCCAGGATAGTGTTGCTGAAATTTCCTAACATCGCTGATCCACCAGATGTGGTCGCCGATCCGGTTCGTCTCCTCATAGCTCCACGTTAATCTGCATCCGCTAATTTTTTCACACAAATCGATTGCTTCGAGCATCGAACAGTTACTATGCCGGCTGCCGCCAATGTTATAAACTTCTCCAACCCGCGGCGCGCGAATGAATTCAACGAATGCTTCGACAAGATCGAAACTGTGGATGTTATCCCGCACTCGTTTCCCTTTGTATCCGAAGACCCGATACGGCCGATTTTTTACTGTGCAGATCATCAAGTAAGAAAGAAAACCGTGCAGCTCTGTGCCGGCGTGAGCTGGCCCTGTAAGGCAACCGCCACGAAAAGAAAAGGTGGGCAATCCAAAATAACGTCCGTATTCCTGCACCAGAAGATCGGCCGCAGCTTTAGATGCCCCGAAGAGCGAATGTTTGCTATAGTCTATGCTCATGGTTTCGGAGATTCCCGGTTCATACTCATGCCCTGGTTCGAGTGTACCGTGCGCGGCATCTGTGATAGGCATTGATACTCGACTTAAGTATTGGCCTGTTTCTTGAAGCGAGAACACTTGAAGGATTCATCGACCGTCAACACCGCCGTTTGCATCGCCGGTGCGCCGTAATGGGCGATGCGCAACCGTCGGTTTCTTAGTGATTGAAATTTTCATCGAGTTCGGATAAAGGCAAAGATGTCGTCAATCACTAACGGCGCCTCGTGCACAGAACGGGCGCAGCGAGAGACGTTTAATTTTACCTGAGGTCGCTTCGGACGCGGGCTGATGCGAAGATATTTCTACAAGAAGCTAGGTCAATATCTCGACCTCTATGTCCGACCGAACGACCGAATCGTCGAGATTGATGCTAAGGGGAGCTCAGGGCTATTGAGATTTCAGAATCACCTCGTTCTGACTTCGACGGCTCGATCAGGGGAAGCAGGGAATTTCGAAGCGGTAAGAGAATTTCGTCCGGACTACGTTTTGCTTAACGGCAATATCCATTACGAGGCGGACATCCAGACCTTTTTGGAAGCTCTTCGGAAGATGTTGTGGCCGTCGGTGCGGCTTATCATCACCTTTTACAACAATCTTTGGAGACCACTCCTCCGTGTCGCTACTGCGCTGGGACTGCGGAGCGAAACTCCCGAAGAGAACTGGATCGCTCCGGAGGACGCGCGAAATCTTCTTCTGCTCGCGGGCTATGAACTGGTGCGCGAGGATAGTAAACTACTCATCCCGGCGTATATTCCAGTGGTCAGTTACTTCGCTAACCGTTTCCTGGCACCATTGCCGGGATTTCGTCTTTTCAACCTGCTCAACATCGTGGTGGCTCGCCCCGTCAGCCAGTCCAACTCAAACCCGGGCGCCGCCCCTTCTGCTTCTGTCGTCGTGCCTGCTCGAAATGAAGCAGGAAACATCGAGGCCGCAATCTTGCGGACGCCGGCCATGGGGCCGGATGACGAACTGATTTTTATTGAAGGCAATTCGACTGACAATACTTGGGAAATCATTTGTCAAATGCAGCAAAAATATCAGGGCACCCGCACGATTCGGATTGATCGGCAGGAGGGCGAAGGAAAAGGGGATGCGGTCCGGAAAGGCTTTGCTCTCGCGCAGAACGATATTCTAATGATCCTGGATGCCGACCTGACCGTGCCTCCGGAAGAATTACCGCGTTTCTATAATGCGATTGTGAGCAACAAAGGGGAATTCATCAATGGCAGCCGGCTTATTTATCCTTTGGAAAAGCAGGCCATGCGATTTTTTAACCTGCTCGGGAACAAATTTTTCGCGGTGATGTTTTCGTTTATCCTCGGTCAACGGTTCAAAGACACACTATGCGGGACGAAGGTTTTGACCCGGGAGAACTATCGCAAGCTGGCGTCGCACCGGGAATACTTTGGCGAGTTTGATCCCTTTGGCGATTTCGACCTTATTTTCGGTGCCGCGCGTATGGCCTTGCGCATCGTGGAGGTCCCGGTGCACTACCGCGAACGCACCTACGGTTCGACCAACATCGAACGCTGGAAGCACGGTCTGATCCTGCTACGGATGCTTGGATTTGCCGCTCGCAGAATTAAGTTTATCTGAAAACTCAACGTGAGATGAAGGACCGCCTGAAAAGCGAGATTGAGCACGGGAAATATCTCTTGGCGCACGGGGCCGGGAAAATTTGGAATTGGGAGACTCCGGCGGGGAAATTGCGTTGGGCCCGACGGGTCAAGATGCTCGCCAGCCACCTGCGACCGGGTCAGAAGGTCTTGGAAATCGGGTGCGGAATGGGGTACTTCACCCGCTCCCTCGCGAGCTCCGGTGCGGAGATCACCGCGATCGACATCTCACCGGACTTGCTGGAGGTCGCCCGACGTGACTGCCCCGCAGAAAACGTCTCGTTCGAGGTCCAGAACGCATACGCGATGACATACGCCGACAAGAGTTTCGACTCCGTCGTCGGCAGTTCGGTGCTGCATCATCTGGAGATCGACGCCGCCCTAAATGAAGTTCACCGCGTACTTAAGGCGGGTGGTTCGATCTACTTCACCGAACCCAACATGATGAATCCCCAGATCGCCGTGCAGAAAAATGTACCCGCCATCAAAAAACGCCTCGGTGATTCGCCAAACGAAACGGCCTTCTTCCGCTGGTTACTGCAACGCCGTCTCGAGCGTGCTGGTTTTCGCCACGTCCAGATTCAGCCGTTCGATTTTCTTCATCCACGCCTCAGCCCGGCTTGGATTCCCCGCTTTCAGGCGTTTGCCAATCTCCTCGAGCATGTACCGTTGATCTCGGAAATTGCAGGCTCGCTCTATATTCGTGCGGTGAAATGAGAAGCTAGCGCTGGGCCCCTGACGGCGCGTTTTCTAATGTCTCACACCGCCGACATCTTCCGCCGTTTCGGGAACGAACTCTATAAAGTCGGGTTCCCAATTTATCGGCCTCTTTACAGTGTGTTCAAGATTTACGCAGACCGTGCCGAGCGCCAGATTCTCACTGGGCAACTCTCCGCTGGTTGCGTGGCTGTCGATGCCGGTGCAAACATCGGGATTTATTCGCAATTTCTTTCGAGATGCGTCGGACCGGCAGGCGCAGTGCACAGTTTCGAGCCTTCTCCAGAGAACTTCAGGCACTTGAGCGCCGCGGTAGCCGGTTTGCCAAATGTCCGCACCAATGAACTCGCGGTCAGTGACAAAACGGGAAGATCGTTGCTTTACGTTTCCGATAAGCTCAACGTCGATCATCACACCTACCCGACGGAGGGAGAAGCGCGAAAGGCCATTCCGATTAAATCCACCACCTTGGACGATTATTTTGCGGCGGGAAGTCGCGTGGATCTCATTAAGATGGATGTCCAAGGATTCGAATTACATGCGTTGCGTGGCGCCAAACGCGTGCTGCAAGAGAACCGTGATGTAAAGCTGCAGCTGGAGTTCTGGCCGTTTGGCCTGAAGCAGGCCGGTGCATCCGCGGACGAACTCCTGTCTTTCTTAGAAGACCACTCTTTTTCGCTATTCCGTCCTGGAGCAAATGGGCTAGTGAAATTCGATCGGTCGCACGCAGGCACCTTGGAGCCTGCAAAGTACTTCAATCTCTTTGCCGAGAGAGAGCCAGCCACCCGAGCTTGAGATAGGGATATCGAGCATGAGTAATTGATTCGGGCATCAGGCAGCGAGTCCGAACGGTCTGCGCACCGCGCGCTGGTGGTAAAACGCTTGAGGCACGGGGCCAGCGTGTTTGGACGGACAACCCGGAGATAAAGCTTCTCCTTGAATTTTGGCCCCATGGATTAAAGCAGGCGGGAACGAACTGGATTGATCTGATTGCAGCTCTAAAGGAGAAAGGCATGATTATCCGGCAGATATCGAGCGAGGGGCTCATTCCGTTCCAGTCCGACTCTGCGATCGAGAGCGCGCACTGGTATGTGAACTTATTCGCGTCGCGGACATGGCATCTGCGATGAAGGATTGTGGGGACGCATGCGGAATCGGCTTTTCCTTTTATTTTTGATTCTCTGGCTCTACGCGACTTGGAAGCACCAACTCCAACCCGCCGGCTTCCAAAATGCGATTCCAGCGCGGATTGATCGATCGGCTTCCTTCGGAAATTCGGGATGGATCTTATGACGGCGTTACAGTGTTTGACGTGCTCGAACATATTAAAGATGACGCATGCGCGCTCCAGATGGTAAACCAAAGTTAAGATCGGCCGGTCGAATTGTGTTATGGCGGGGCCTGCACGTGGCCGTGCCGGCAGCAGGACGTCGTTAATCGGCAACTATCGACACACTACACTTTCCGCCAGCTTAAAGAAAAGTTGCAAGTCGCCGATTTTGCCAGCGAGCGTATGACGTGCTTTAACACACTGCTGTTTCCAGCGATAGCGACCATTCGCCTGATCGCGCGCTATGGCCGTCGCCTACACTGGGAAGAGGGAAACCCTGCTTACGCTCGCAAGGTCATCAAATGCGGTATTGCTCAGCCTGTTTGTCGCACGGGTTTTCTCGAGATAGCCTGCGATTGCCCTTCATCAGTTTGGTACCCAAATTCCGATTCTTGCGGGCGAACTGCTGGATGTGGTTCGCAAACCGGTGATCCTCAACAAAGACATTGCTCCGAGAGAGGACGGGCGCTATTTTCCCCGTCCTGCACTGGAAGCTCTCGCTTAATTATGCAAGCCCGCCTGTCGGCACCATTAGCTTCCCGCATCTGTAGAAATTGCAAAGATTTATGGTTCGCGCCTTATCCAGCAAGAGCAGTTCGTTCGCGATGAAGGCCTATAAATATCCAGCCAATCCATTTACTTTGATCAGCGAGTCCCATTGGTTACAAGTAATCCTGCGCGGCGCGGCGGCTTTAACATGGATAACTTTCATTTTGTTTTGCATTGCGAGTGCAATCAGTTTCGGCCTCTGTTGCGCGGATGATGGTTCGATTGCGCTGGCCGCAAAATCCCTCGCGCATGGTTACGGATATTCGGCACATTTCCTTGCAGATGGATATCCGCCACAATTTTATGGATATCCGCCACAATTTAATCCGGCTATTACAACAGGTCCGACGCTAGTCCTTCCTTGTGCGTTAATGCTGAGGCTCTTTGGCGATCATGAAGTTATCCCGGGCTTGGTCGCCATCATGGCGTGGGCAACTACGTTCACATTTCTGTTTGGGCGTATCAGTCGGCGAGTGACGAATGGACCCCTCTTCGCGGGTGTTGCCGTATTCTGTCTATCCATTATCAGCGTATTCGCCTACTTCTTTGAAAACTGGCATGCATTTCTTGGAGAGGTCACGGCAGCGGCCCTCTTGATTCTCGCACATTGGATATTGGCGATGGAAACGTTGTCGTCGAAGTGGGTGTTTCTTGGTGGCCTGTGTGTAGGTCTGGCGATCCAGGCCAAGAACCTCGCCTTATTAGGTGGAATCGGTGTTCTGATTGCTTTGGCCATTCGCCTAAAGGGCAGGCAAAGGTTGCCAGAGGTACTGGCATACCCGACGATCTTATTTGCGGGATGCATCCTTCCTACGCTGCTTTTCGAGTCTTGGAAAGTCATTGACCTCGGTATTCACGGTTACCTGGCGAACTGGGGAGCATTCCTCGCAGTGGCAAAAGAGAATGGGGTTGGAGCTAATGGGGGCCCATTCCTCCATTTCGCCGGGCACCGAGTCGGAGTAATCCATGACGCATTTTCAATTGATCCGCTCGCGTATCTAATCATCGTTGCGCTGTCGCTGGGAAGTATGGCTAGGCGTTTTTCCCGTGACTGGATCATTTTAGCGGGCAGTGTGTATGCGTCGGTTTTCGTCTGGAGTGCGTACTGGGTATGTGTCTCGGTCGGTAAGCCTCGCTACTTTGAAGTCGCCGCACTGATGGGGTGCTTTGCGCTGACGATTCCAATTTTCGGCGCTCGTTCCATGAATGATGCGCTGTTATTCCTTGCTGTAGCTATCTTGCTCGTCGCACCCGGTCGCTCGCGGCTTCCCTACATCTTCCATCGGCTGGATCATGGATTATTTGCGCCAAATGATGTTCGCCGCGCGCGCATGAAGGTTGTGAAGGAGATCCGTAATCTCCATGCGGAGACTCCAAGCGCGATCTTTGCAGGCACATGGTGGGCTGAGTTTGTGGATGTGGAATTCGATCTGGAGAACATAATGATTCGACGAACGGATCAGGTTACGCAGGAGCCGGGGCGAAAATTTGTGCTTTTAAATAAGCACTTCGGGATACCAAACGAGCATGACTATATTCAGAAAACACTCGGCGTTCCAATTTCTGCAACGCGACTTGCGGCTGGGCCCTATGAACTTCTGGAAGTAAACAGTCCGCCATAGGGCGGCCCTTGTGCCGGGAAACTGCTTTGATCCTTGGCCACGCGAGCATCACAGCTATTGATCGGGCCGGTATCCCCGCAAACCTCGATGGAAAACTCAGGCTGGTGTTTCTGCGCTTTAGTTCTGTAGAGGAACGAATAGCCATCTCGTACACCGGCGTTTTTCGGGCATAGACATTCTATATCTTTGATTGAAGTCCACAATTTCAAATCCAACTCTCGTTAGGGATGTAGAGATCGTGCGTGCAAAAAAAGAAGAAGAAGTTGCGATCGATATCATAAAAGAGGGGTCATGAGATGTCCTGAGTTTCGCGCTGGTTCCCCCGACCGAAGGTTTGCCCAGAGCGAGACCGTGCTTGAGGTAGGCCTACTCGCCGCTTGCGTAGGCGGAGGGCTGGCATGGTTTCTACGCGGAGAAGGAGAAAAACTGCGCCGAGAAGGAATATCACCCCGATTAACGTTTGAAAACTGGTCCGTAGTTGTGGCAGAAGGGGTTGGACATTTCTCAACCGTGGATGTTGTTAAGGATCAGAAACGAATTCAAGACGTGCGTGCAATCCAGATGTGTCCGCCGGTGTTGCGGAAGCAGTTCGGCATCTTGTCGTGGAACCAGGCACCATACCGGACAATCATATACGGAGTGAACAATTTGATCTGGAAGCTGCTGTTGTACTGCAGAAATGTGCGGAGAAAATATTGTTCATTCCACCCGCGACCTTGCATTAGCCAGTCCGACGGATACTCGAAGCGGTCGAAGACGTCATGAAAGTGGATAAACGTGCCCACCTTGAGCCGCGGCAGGATATTCGCAAACAGCGTCAGCACGTCACTTCCCGCCTTCACAACATGACTGGAGTCGATGAAGAGAATGTCGCCGGCCTCGAGGGTCTCAAACAAGGTCGTGTCGATATCCTGTAGCTTGCTCGCGACCACGTTCACCCGCTCTGCGTCTTGCGGTTTCAACAGCGAACGCAGCAGCTCGGGGTATGGCTCGATGAAAGTACAGTCGATTTCCCAGTCAAAGTACAACTCGTTCACATCAAGGATGAGACACGATGTATAGCCAGAGCCTATTTCGATGATTCGCCGCGGGCGCAACTCGCGCAGCATGCAGAAGAGAATCGTCGCATCACACCAGGAGTAGGACGGATTGTTGAAGGAGAACCGGGTGCTCCCATCGTTGTGCTCCGGAAATCGGACATCAGGATAGTAAAGCGACAAGCGTTCTAGAAAAGCCAGTTGTTCGGCTTCTCGCATATCGATACCGAGCGTTGTTGCGGAGACGGCACCGGCAGCGACGGCTCGCGCCAAGTCGTCGGCGCTAGGAACCGGCGAATAGAAGTGACCTGGGCTAACATATTGCGGTGGCGATTCCTGCACGGGATTCGTTAGAGTAGCGGTGATGAGGTGATCCGGCTGTGGATACTGCCAATATATCAACTCTTCTGATGATACGCGATAAGATCGCCGAATGCGCGCACCGGAAGCCCCGCCGACCGCGCAAACGCGCATATGCTGTAGTGTTCGGTAAAGCAGTTAGCTTTCGCTTCCTGATTGCGATGAATTGCATCCTCTGACCAACGCGAATTCGTGGAAACGAAGTTACTCGACGCGACGTCAATCTCATGTCTGCCACCCCAGCGGTAAATGTCAGCGTTCACGAGATAGCACGAGCCGACGGACTCTAATTCGTAAACGGGTCCGATTTGGTCGAAATAAGGTGGTGTGAAGCGTGCCCACCGCCCTCGTTCAACAAATCCCGCAACGTCGTAAAAACGTCCTGGGCCAAATCCGGCTGGGTTTGCAGGTTCATCGAGACTTCCTTCCATGATTACAATTGGTGCCGCAATTCCGCCATCAATACGAGCGATAAGCTGTTCGAGCAGGTTAGCCGGATAGTCGATGATATCGGCATCCACCCAAAATATCCATTTCTCGTCTTGAAGATGCCGCTCAACCATGTTTTGCCGAAGAGATGACATGGCGGCCTGGCGATGCGGATGCGGTTGTCCGCGCAGAGGGGCGTCGCCGTGATTGTCGTAAACGATACGACAATTTTGCCTGCCGTTGATCGCACGGTTGGCTAGCTCTTTGGCGCGCTCGAGCACGCGCTCATCCAAATTTGGATTGATCGGCGTTAAGACCAAAACCGAATTCGCAGTGCTGCTCGGCCAGTGTTCCAGCGATAGCTGTCCCGAAGGCATGGTTCGCTTTGGCCTTGAATCTAAGTGCTCGGAGCGAATATCCGCGGCCTTCAGGCGCTTGCCTTCGAGAAATGCTTCGAGAGACGCTACGAAGTCTCCATTTAACTGGGACTTCATGCACGCGATATCTCCGCGGAGGCATACGTTATGATGGTTTCGACCGAACTGATGATAACAACCTAAACAAGCTAACGATTGATCGGTAAAACAGCTAACTCGCTCGAAATCCCAAATTGCGGCGGCGGATGACGTAGCTCCCAGCCAGACAAATGTTCGCTTCTGAAGAAGTTGTCCCAGTTCCCCAATCCAGTTGTCAGAGGTAACCAACAGATCAGCTGCAGCGACCTCCTTCAGCAACTCGTCCCCAGGAGACAACGCAGCGTAATTCCAGTCGGACATTGCACCATCGTGGAGACTTTGGACCTCGAACGTGCTGTAGTCGGTGTAAAATCGAACCTCGAAGTTCCTCTCGCGAAGCCTCTTTGCGACCGGAGAGAAACTTTCCACATCCGGTTCTTTCCCATCAAATAAAGGAGATTTTCGCGCAACATAAAGTAATGCTGTCTTGGATGATCGCGAATTGCCCCGAACTGATGAACCGATTAACGATTCCAGGTGCACCTTCGTCGCGTCGAAATTTGGATCGCAGCCCATCCGGTTCGCGATGTCATAAACTCGCGGAGTCTCCGACTGATCCGTAGCAAGCTCGTAGTATCTTAGGTAATCGTCCTCTCGAAGCCTCTGCCAGCTTGGAATTAGCCGAATTCGCGGGTGCTTAAAAAACTGCGCTAGTTGTTCGTGCACTCCCCAGAGGTCGATGACGGCTGTCCTGTGCTCAGCCAACAAGCCGAAAAGTGCGGGTAAGCTGGCGCACTGTAATTGACGATCGATGTCTAAGAAGCGGATCCCAATCCGATTTGATATTGTGCGAGTGCGAAGGTATTTGCCCCACTTTTCAAAGAACCGAGCGCGATTACGATCAAGGACACCTTCGACTGCAAATTGCGGCAACTGACGCGAACTTGAGCTTCGTTCGTGTTCATAAGCTACATCGAGAAGCCCAATCTGAAGCCCCATTTGTCGGTATCGCAGATTAAGATCAGCATCTTCGAAATAAAAATAATCGAACAAAGGAGAGAAAAGACCGAACTGCCTCGCAAGGTCGGATCGGATCGCGAGGAGGGAGCCGTCGACGAAATCGAATGGCGCGTCCGCCTCGATGACCGGAACTCCGCACCCATCCTCGCGCAAACGTGACGCGTTTTGTGTTACGCCGACAATTGCGGCGTTGGAATTTCGGAATCGCTCGACAAACTTTCCTAGCCAATCGTCATCCTCGATGTGGAGGTCGCTGTTCAACACTATGAAAACATCGGAATCAGTCTTCTCGAAGATGGCATTGTGACCTCCGCCGAAGCCTAGGTTGAAACGATTCTCTACGATGTGGACCCAACCGTTTTCCAATGGCAAGGTTGAGTGAATCAGTTGTCGAAGTTCGGTCAACGCCTCGGCAGAAGGCTGGTAGTTAAACGACAAATATAATTCGCAGGAAAGACCCGGGCTTTTAGATGCAGCTTTGAGTTGGGGTAGCAACTTACGGACAAATTCGGCCAGGATATCTTCCCGGTGGTAGAACAGGACCGAGACCGCTACCTTTACCAACGTCGAAAGTGGCCGGACTGCTATGGAAGTTTCGGGCGGCGGGTCGGGGTGCGAAACTGGGTTGCCCGATTTTACGGAGACGGGGAAAGGCTGTCGAAGTGCGAGGGACGTTGCATTAAGCCAGGCGTATCCGAAGCGTTCATCGGGTTCCAGGTGGCAGCCCTCGGCCCATTCGTTCCAGGCGTTTATGAAAATGAAGCGCTCCTGGGGGGCTAACCTGCCGCGCGCCAAACCGGCTACTTCCGCTAACCACTCCGAGTATGCTTCTGGCGATGAGTTTACCCAGATAGCTGATCTGGATTGTTGCCGTGCGGTGTTGTCCCAAGAGGGCACTACTCCCGGATACAGCGTCAAATTTCGAGGTGCGGAACGAAACTGATCAATTGTCTTCTTTCGTAATTCGCCGTAGTCGTAAATAAAACCGGTGAAATCAGGATTTTTGTCCCGGATTAGAGAGGTCACGGGCGTAGCTGGCAAGTGTGGTGGAAATTGCACTCCAGCATCGAACCCGTAGTCGCCGGGTGGTGTTTGATCGTTGAAACTGCGCACCATTGCGAGGTGCAATTCCCCGTGACCGCGCTCATGAAAGTAATTCCGCCATCGCGTAGTGGTAGCCATCGGATCGGCGAAGAGCGACGCTCGATAAACTGCCAAGAGGGGCTTGCCCCCCACGCGAATATAATTTTCATGGAGCAGGATCGGCTCAATCTTGCGGATGAAGGCGAGATCGTCTTCGGGAGAGTGATTCTGGGAAATCAGGATCTCTTGCTCTTTGCCATCCCATCGGCGCGTCCAATTCTCGTTTGCCCAACAGATGCAGAATGGGAATTCTGGTTTTCCCGTTTCCAATATTTTCCTCACGGGAAGATCGAGTAGAACTTCTCCGTCGAACCAATAGTAATGGAAGCAAAATCCGTGAATCCCTGCTGCAGCTGCTAGCGCTGCCTGTTTCTCGAGCACACCTTCATTTGTGAGATCGTAATAGCCGAGGTCCGCCGCCGGAACATGCGGCTGATAATGGCCTTGAAAGTTCGGGGAGCCTCTTCGTACGTTCGTCCATTCGGTAAAGCCTTCACCCCACCACGCGTCGTTTTGGGGAATCCGATGGAATTGTGGCAGGTAGAAAACAATCGCTTTTACATCAACCTGCGTCGGACTGTCATGCAGCGCCGATTCGCGCGGAATCTTGAACTCCGGCTGCAGGAGCTCGAACGAAATCGGAAGTTGGAGTGCCTTGATTTCGTCGTCGATCTTGGCGATTTCGGTGTGCGAAGCACGCCATTGTGAATAGGCCTTCACAATCTTTTCAAGATGGCCGTAACCCGCTAAGACTGTGCCGGGCGATAATTTTGCTTTGATGGCGGTTACCGGATTTGCCAGTTTCCAGCGCCGCGAAGAGCGAAGCCGGGCTGCTGCATCGTCAACATCGTCCAAAAGCCGCGAAAGCTTCTTGGTAGCGTCCAATTGCTGGCGCAGACGGTTTCGCAGATCCTCTCCCCGCGCGCTCTTGTCACGAAGAAGCTGGTTGATCCCCTCTAGGTGCGTCCTGAGTTGCTCGACTTCTGACTTGTGTCGAGCCTCCGTTTGCTCCAAGTGGGCGCTGAGCTCCTCGACTTGTGATTTGTAGCGAGCTTCCGCCTGCGCGAGGAGCTCGCAATAAAGATGCTCGATCTGCCCAATCCTTTCCGGAACGAAGGCATTCAGCCGGCTGACCGATCCCGGAAGCAAATCGGCTTCTCCAGGTTTCGCAGTTTGCGGAACCCCGAACGCTTTCGGAGCTATCTTCCCTTTGCTCTTTTCCCTGGCCGATGCACTGGCGCCGTGATCGGCTTGGGCCATCAAAGCGCGATAAAGTTCGATCACTTCCGCGGAGACGCGGGCATCGATCAGTTGGTTAATCGTGAAATGGGTGTGGCGTCGTCGCGTTGCTACCAGCGCCGCGGCGTTGTCTACATCCGCATCGGGCAAACCAATGAACCGCGCAATTCGCAACAATTCCGTCTTCGCGTTTTCGAAAAAGAAATCGTAATGAGTAACAAACCGCTCTTGCTCGCTTGATGCCTCGATCACGCGTCGGTTGTAGATTTCCCAAAGCCGCAGACCGAACGAATAAGACGTTCCGTTCCGCTGCCGCATCGAGTAAGCGACCTCAAGCGGGTTACGCACGACGATGAGCGTTTTCAGCCCGGGCAAAACGTCCTGCCAAAACGGCAGCGTCAAACTGTTGCGCGGATCTTTCCAGCCCCAGATACCTGACGAATCAAATCTTTCGATCAGCAATCGCGCCTTCAGACGCAAAGGATTAAGCCGGGGATGTTTGAAGTCCTCGTCAGCCTTCGGCGGCAGATCCCAGGCGCCGCCGAGCTCATTCAACAATTCGTCGTTCAGCGCCACGAACCCCAGATGTTCCCAGAATCCATCGGGGTTATCGGCCTGCGCAGGCATCAATTCGTCTTTTGAACCGAGGTAGAGGCCGCAAGCGTGCAACAGCCTGGTGAGCATCGATGTTCCTGAACGGTGCGCTCCGGCAATGCAAATCGCTGTCTGGGTGTCAGCGCTATTTTTCACTATAAAGCGTCTAAACAACGATGGCTGGCCCAGTGCGTCAAGCCGATTACTAAGGGAAACCGGGATGTTTCACACTGGGAATCCAGCCAACGTTGCAAAATCTTTCGTCGCGCAAATCGCAGCTGCATCTAAGTTTCCAGCGATGCAGCGAAATAACGTCCGCGGCCTCGATGAAATTCGGTCGATCGATTTCGAGCTGAACTCGCGCCGCATGCAAG
>Ga0193722_1000133_pt1 | contig 15777 bp, 15 predicted proteins | sample H2m1metaG_FD_143044 | JGI IMG/M metagenome (GOLD analysis project Ga0193722, IMG submission 143044) | Soil microbial communities from a riparian zone of the East river system, Colorado, United States - H2m1 | ecosystem: Environmental > Terrestrial > Soil > Riparian zone | place: USA: East River...
GCATCACGTAGACGTCGAGGTTGGTATTATTCCGGACCACTTCAGTCGTCCCGTACGATGGTGTGGTACCGCCTTCCCCCGGGTTATCACAAAGTTCGATGCGGTCGGCGCCGCCTTCCTGGGCTTTGAGGGCGGACTCGATGTTATAAACAACTATTTCGATGATCATTTAGTAATAGCTTTTTGCCTCAAAGAGTTTGTTAGGAATTTCCTCCGAATACACTGCATACGTAAACCCCTTCTGCAAGGCAAAAGCCCCGTGTTCTCCATTTTTATTGATCGCCAAAAACCCAACTTGAATTTCTTTTGATTTCGCCGGTTGATTTTTGATAATTCGCTCCACGGCCTCCCGGCAGGCTTCCGTCGGGGTTCTTCCCTGACGCATGAGCTCCACTACCAAATGAGACCCTACAATCCGGATCACTTCCTCCCCCACCCCCGTCGACGTCGCCGCGCCAATCTCATTGTCTACATACAACCCGGCGCCGATGATGGGTGAGTCCCCCACCCGTCCGTGCATTTTAAAAGCCATCCCACTCGTCGTGCATGCCCCCGAAAGATTGCCCATTTTATCCAACGCCACCATCCCAATGGTGTCGTGGTTTTCAAAATTCGCGACGGGTTTGTACTCCGCTTTCTTAAGCCATTCCCTCCATGCTTGCTCGGATTCTTTGGTCAGCAAATTTTCTTTTTTGAAACCATTAGCCAGGGCAAACTGAAGTGCGCCCTCTCCTACGAGCATAACATGAGGCGTTTTCTCCATTACCTTTCGCGCTACCGAGATCGGATGAACGATATGCTCCAGAAATGCTACGGCGCCGCAATTGGCAAACTCATCCATGATGCAGGCATCCAGCGTTACGCGGCCATCGCGATCGGGCAGACCACCGAGCCCAACTGAATTTATTTTTGGGTCTCCTTCAGGAATCCGGACTCCTGCTTCAACTGCATCCAGTGCTCTCCCTCCCCCTCCTACTATTTTCCATGCTTCCGCATTGGCACCCACTCCAAAATTCCAGGTTGAAACAACAAGGGGTTTATTCACCGGTTTCGGATCGGCCAGTGCGTTTGTAAAGGGGACAAAGGATGCCAGGGCGGCACCGGATTGAAGAAATTTTCTACGCGACGTTTTCATATAGTGCTTACTTGGTTAGGGGGTTTGTTTCCCGCAGACCTGTCCGACGAAGCCTTTAGCGAAGTCGGATCGCGCAGATTTACGCAGAATTTCTGACCAATCGATCCTTCGGATCGGAGGGGTAAATAAAATTTCAATGTGTAAATCGACTTGATGCTGCCGGGGTTTCCCGAATTTATGAGGCATTTTCTAATTTCAGAATATTATCTTTTTATCAGCGTAAATCTGCGCGATCTGCGGGAAACAAAATCTAATCCAATATCCTCCTCGCTATCCGGAATCGCTTTATGTAATAATCGGAATATAAATTGGTTTCCACCACCCCCAACGAAGTGGAGGCGTGTATAAATTTGACGTTGTCTTTGCTTTTCACTTCGGTGACAATACCGACATGGGTGATGACCCGTCGTTTTTTTCCGGTAGCAAAAAACAGGAGGTCGCCGGGGCGCAACTTGGCCATTTTTACTTTTTCTCCCATCAGCGCCTGGGCATCGGCCGTTCGCGGAAGGGAGATATTGATCGCCTGAAAGGCATTGCCGGTAAGCCCGGAACAATCCATGCCCGAGCGGGTGGTACCCCCCCATTTATAAGGAGTGCCGGTGAACGTACGGGCCGTCTGAATTATTTCTTTCACTTGCTGGTCGCGCGCCCTTGCCTTTCTCGCCGCGGAACAAGATCCCAACAGGATTAAAATGAGAAAAAAAAGAACAGAGAATTGCGTAATTTTGAACCCGTTTGATATCATCATGTATCATCCAAAGATAACGGTTTCATGGGATACGCTAAAGTGACTGACGCATTAACCGCTCACCAAGTGGGCGAGGAGGTGATCTCCCAATTTCGTGCCATTGTTGGCGATCCGTATGTTATTGTCGACGCGGAAGGCAAAAACGACTACGCTCATGATAAGACCGAAGATTACTTTTTCCTCCCGGATGTCGTGCTCAAGCCCCGCACCGCGGAAGAGGTAAGCCAAATTGTAACGATTTGCAATGCCCATCGTATTCCGGTCACCCCGCGGGGTGCAGGCACGGGCTTGAGCGGCGGAGCATTACCTATTAAAAAAGGCGTGATCCTTTCGCTCGAACGCTTTAACAAAATAATCAACATCGACGAACTGAATTTACAGGCGACCGTGGAACCCGGAGTGATCACCGAGGTATTTCAAAATGCCGTAAAAGAAAAGGGACTCTTTTATCCCCCCGATCCGGCCAGCCGCGGCTCGTGCTTTTTGGGAGGAAATCTGGCGAACAACTCGGGTGGACCTAAGGCGGTGAAATACGGTGTTACCCGCGACTATGTCCTCAACATGGAAGTAGTGCTGCCAACGGGTGAGATCATTTGGACTGCAGCCAACGTCTTGAAAAATTCAACAGGTTATAATTTGACGCAATTGATGTGCGGCAGCGAAGGGACACTCGGGATCATCACCAAGATCGTTTTCAAACTCCGTGGATATCCTCAGAAAAATGTGCTCCTGCTGATCCCATTTATCACCAACGAAGAAGCTTGCAAGGCCATAGCGGCCATATTTGTTGCCGGCATTTCTCCCTCCGGCATGGAATTTTTTGAACGGGCAGCCGCGTTAAGGACGATCGACTATTGTGCAAAGGTTTTGAATAGTCCGGTGACCACTCCCTTTCCGGAAGATAAGGATGCCTACCTGCTTTGCGAACTTGATGGCAACGATGAAGAGGTCCTTATGCGGGATGCAGAACGTGTAATGAATGTGGTTGAAAAATTTCAAGTTGGCGAAGTCCTCTTTGCCGAGACTTCGGCTCAAAAGGACGAGCTATGGAAAATACGGGAGAACATTTCGCCCGCCATCCGGTGGTATACTCTTACCAAATCCGACGATGTGGTGGTCCCGCGCGCCAACTTACCCAAGCTCATTACGGGCATCAAGGACATTGGGAAACGGTATGGATTTAACACCGTTTGCTTCGGACATCTGGGAGATGGAAACCTCCACGTTAACATTCTCAAGGAATCGATCAGCGAGGAAGATTGGGAAAACAAGATCCCGGAAGGCATTGGAGAAATTTTCAGCCTCACCGTCAAGTTGGGTGGGACGCTATCGGGCGAGCACGGAATCGGTATCGCAAAGAAGCCGTATATGGCCCTCGCCATGAGTGAGGTAAACCTGAACCTGATGCGTGGTATTAAGAAAGTGTTCGACCCGAATGGGATTTTGAATCCTGGGAAGATTTTTTGAACAATTATGAACAAATCCAACACCCTTATTACGTTACTATTGTTAATTACAGCCTGTCAACCTAAAAAACCGATAGAGGCCACAGCGGTTGCTGCTGATTCCCCAGCGACGGTCAGTCCCCCCGGCACCCAACTGACTGATGGACAAAAAGCAGAAGGTTGGGTAGCGTTGTTTGATGGTCAGACTATGGACGGTTGGCGCACCTTCAAGAACAAGGAAAACGCGAGCTGGGAAGTAAAGGACGGATCCCTGCATTGCAGAGCGTTTGATGATCGCAAAATCAAAGAGCAATCAGACATCCATACCAACGACCAATATGAAAATTTCGAGCTTTCGCTGGAATGGAAGGTTGCGCCTCAAAGCAACACGGGTGTAATCTATCGCTGTAGCGAGGAATTCAATGAAGCTTACCTGTCCGGACCCGAATATCAGATCATTGATGATATCGGCTATCCAGGTGAGTTGAAAGAAACCAACAAAGCCGGTGGAACCTACGATATGTATGTCGCCAAAAATAAGACTCTCAAGCCCGTTGGAGAATGGAACACGACTAAAATTGTTGTCAACGGAAACCACGTTGAACACTGGCTGAACGGTGGCAAAGTGTTGGAATATGAGCTGGCCTCAGCCGAGTGGAAAAAGAAGAAAGGCGGCAGCAAATGGAACGACGCCAAAGGATATGGAGCCGCCAGGAAAGGATACATTGACCTTCAGGATCACGGCAACGAATCCTGGTTCAGGAATATCCTTATCCGTGTGTTGTAACCTCATTATTCAAGGCATTTTGCAACAAAGTTAGTGCCTTCGTGCCTTGCGGCAAAATCAACGGATGTAACCATGTCCGTTGTTGGCTTTCCCTGCCTGTCAAACTTAGTTATCTTCGCGATTTGATTTAAACCAATGTGCGGCATCACGGGTATCTTTTCATTTAATCTTGTTGGCAAATTCAACAAGATCCACCTTACCGCCGCCACCCGGGCGCTGGCCGACCGCGGCCCCGATTTTCAGGATGTCTATACCGACGAATGGGTCGGGCTAGGTCACCGTAGATTATCCATTATCGATACACGGGAAATCGCAAACCAGCCGATGTGGGACGACACCGGGCGATACGCTATTATTTTTAACGGTGAGATCTTCAATTTCAGGGAATTGAGAAGTACCCTCGAAAGCAAGGGAGTCTCCTTTTTCTCACAGTCGGATACAGAGGTCCTGCTGAAGCTCTACATCCGTGAAAAAGAAAATTGCCTACCCCAACTCAACGGGTTCTTCGCCTTTTGCATTTACGACAAACTGGAGCAAAGTTTCTTTATTGCCCGCGACCGGTATGGTATTAAGCCCCTGCTCTATCTTTTTGACGACGACAAGTTTCTGTTCGCTTCGGAGATGAAGGGCCTCCTGCCATACGGAATTGAAAAAACACTGGACTATGCCTCCCTCTATACGTACCTCCAGTTGAACTACATTCCCGCGCCGGATACTATTTTTAAAACGGTAAAAAAACTGATGCCCGGGCATTATCTCAAGGTTCGTAACAAACAGGTCGCCGTCGCCCCCTATTATGAAATACCTTTTCATCGCGATCCGCAGAAAGAGTTACCCTATGAAGAAGCAAAAGCAAAACTAAAAGGACTTCTGGAGGCATCTGTCCAGCGAAGGTTAGTCGCCGATGTTCCATTGGGAGTCTTTCTAAGCGGTGGAATTGACTCCTCCATCGTTGCTGCGCTTGCCAGTCGGCATAAGCCGGACTTGCAGACGTTTTCAATTGGCTTCAAAGACGAACCCTATTTTGATGAAACACGATATGCCCGGTTAGTGGCCAAAAAACTCAACACCCAACATACGGTGTTTTCTCTGACCAACGATGATCTGTACGCACATGTTCATTCCATCCTGGATTATATCGACGAACCGTTTGCCGATTCTTCGGCCATCGCCGTCTCAATCTTAAGTGAGGAAACGCGCAAGCATGCTACCGTGGCTCTTTCCGGGGATGGTGCGGATGAACTCCTGGCGGGGTATAACAAGCATGCGGCTTTTAATAGAGTTATACATAAGGGATGGTCTGAAGTTCTTGTCTCTGCACTTTATCCGGTTTGGAAGGCATTCCCGGGGTCCAGAAATAATCCGTTGTCGAACAAATTCCGTCAACTTCAGCGCTTTGCGGAAGGGATTCAACTGGACTCCAAAGAGCGATATTGGCGCTGGGCAGGATATGCCGATGAATCTTCTGCTGTAGCGCTGTTTCATCCAGGCTCACTCGAAAAACTGGAGCAACAGGAGTACGAGGACCGCAAATCCACCGTGTTGAAATGGATTCCAGGGAAAGAGACCATAAATGACATTCTTATCGCTGATATGAATCTTGTGCTGCCCAACGATATGCTTACAAAAGTGGACCTGATGTCGATGGCCCATGGTCTGGAAGTCCGCACCCCCTTCCTCGATGTTGAAGTTGTTAATTTTATCTTCTCCCTGCCGGGGAATTACAAGATCAATTCTTCTCTGCGCAAGCGAATTTTGCAAGATACTTTTCGCGATATTTTGCCCTCCCAGGTTTATAACCGTCCAAAGAAAGGATTTGAGGTACCCTTGTTGAAATGGTTCCGAAGAGAAATGAAGTCGTTGATTGTGGATGACTTACTGTCGGAGAAATTTATCCGGGACCAGGGTATTTTTAATTACCCCGGAATCCATACCCTAAAGAAACAGTTGTTCTCCTCCAATCCCATCGATGCGCCTGCGCGGATCTGGGCATTAGTAGTTTTTCAGTGGTGGTGGAGGAAGTACTTTTGCCACTAAGACACAAAGACCTCCCTACGCGAGGCGCTTCGGCAGGCAGGCATTAAGTTTTTCGATAATTTTTTTGCTCTTCGCATTTCTTAAATTTTCTTCGTGTCTTTGTGTCTTTGTGGCAAGAGCATGCAGTTCAGACAATTACCCGTAAATCTGATTGAGAATACCCGCCAGCCTCACGCCAGCTTGTACCAGTCGTAACTTGACGATAGGGAAATTCCTATACGTGTATTTGTATCCGAGGTTGCCATCCCCGATGGTGTAAACTTGTTTGCGGTAGCCCATTGATTCATTGACCCAATCCCTGACGGACGCCTTCTGCAATCCGGTGACCGTCGCGTTGTCTGGCTCGCCCAGGGCCGCTACTAACTCGGTGTAGCTAAACTTACTATCGTCGATCATATCACTATCCCATACCCGGTGGAGGTTGGATTCGTTGCGAAACCATTTCACTTTGGCTTTGTTGCCGCCCTGATCGTCACAGCATCCCGCGTGCAACGGCTGGTGAATATCCCCCGACAGGTGGACCAGAATTTTCAAATCTTCCAATTCCTGTTGCGGCGTCAACCGGTGTGATTTTAATTCGGCAATGACCCGCTCGAGCGTCATGATGACATCACCTTTCGGGTTCTTCTGCGACTGGTCGTAGGTCATTCCCGTTTCGATCGTCACCCAATGCAAGTCGGCCATATCGATGTGAGTAGAGTCGGAGCGGATTTCATCCATCCAGGTACTGACCAACGCGAGCGATTCCTGACCAAGGAGTTGTTTGATTTTCTTTTTGGCTTTGGCGTTTAAGTAGTGCTCGGCGATCAGGCCCGTTACCCGGTGGCCCGTGGGTCCCCAACCGAAACTTTGGATTGAAAGCAAACAAAAAAACAAGTAAATGGGGATTCTTTTCATAGCGTAACAGATTCATTTGAGAGACACAAAGAAACACAAAGTACACAAAGAAATAGTACGGTGAGAGCGTTGAATATGAATTCTTTATGTCCGTTGTGTTTCTTCGTGGACTTTGTGACCCTGCATTAGGCAACGCCTGCGATGACTGAATAAGAATGGACAAGGTTACGATTATTCGATGAAGCCCTTTCAGGCTTTGGTAAGAATCCAAGCCTAAATTTTGTTAACTTTGTAAAGCAATCACATTTTTATGCGCCGGGAAACTCTCATCAGAAAAACAATTAAAAACCTTGCAAAATTGCCTGATCAAAATCTTAAGGCGGTCTCCGATTTTGCTGAATTTCTTTTGTCTAGAATTGACAACAAGTTAAGAGAGACCTTTAACTAACCGCCAATCCCTAAGCGCCAGGAGCTAAGAACTTACACATGTCCCAACGCCAGGCCCTCTTCCTCAACTTTGACATTAAGGCCCAGCCCGACGAGGTAACCTGCGGGCCAACCTGCCTGCATGCCTTGTACCAATATTACAGTGATTCCGTCTCACTCAAAGACGTCATCAGGGAAGTAAAGAACCTCAAAACAGGGGGAACGCTTGCCGTGATGATGGGCAACCATGCGTTGAAGCGTGGATACCAGGCGCAGATTTATACCTATAACCTTACTATTTTCGACCCCACCTGGTTCCGGCATTCCCCAAAGAAGATTATCCAGCTTCTGCGGAAACAGATGCGGTATAAGGCCAAAAACAAAAAACTTCAAGCGGCCTCCAAGGCCTACATTAAATTTCTGGAAGCCGGAGGGACTATCCTGTACACTGAAATGAATGAGCAACTCATCAAAGGATACCTTCGGCGGTCTATCCCCATTCTGGCGGGATTAAGTGCCACCTATTTGTACAGCACGTCGCGCGAAATCCCTACCAGTAACAAATACGACAGCGTTAAAGGGGAGCCGGTGGGCCATTTTGCAGTAATTAACGGATACGATGAACACCATAACTTTGTTTATCTGGCAGACCCGATGAACCCTAACCCCTTGAAAAGTCAATATTACAGCGTAAATTTTGACCGGTTAATCAATAGCATTATGCTGGGTGTCCTCACGTACGATGCCAACGTCCTGATCATCGAGCCCGGGAAGAAAGTCGATAAGGGACATGAGGTAAGAAAGCGAACATAAAAATGAGAATCCCGAACACTGAATCCGGAACCCTCCATGCCTAAACTCGTTGTCGTAGAGAAACCGGAAAACTGGAAGTTCAGCCTGGAAGACGTGGACGTAGTGACCCCTGACGATTACATTACCAAGGAATCATTTCAATCAGCTAAAAATTTAAAAGTCCTTAACCTTTGCAAGTCTTACCAGTATCAGAGCGAGGGGTATTATGTCTCGCTCCTGGCAGAAGCCCGAGGTCATAAGGTACTGCCGGGAGTCTCTACCATCCAGAACCTGCGGTTCCCTTCTATTCTTCGCGATGATTCATTGGATTTTGATGCACTCATCCAGAATACATTCAGGAACGAACCCTACGACCGCGTTGAATTCAATGTTTACTTTGGCACGACGCAATCGGACATCTTGAATAAGCTGGCGCTGCAGCTATTTCAACTGGTTCAGGCGCCTTCCTTGAGGGCTTCCTTTTCAAAAAAGAACAAGTGGGTTTTGCACAGTATTAAGCCCATTAGCCTGAACGAAGTTCCCGACGGCGACAAGCCTGTGCTCGTCCAGGCGCTCGAAAAATACTTTCTTAGAAGAAGAGATTACCGGCAGGATAAAAGGAAATATGACCTGGCGATCCTCGTTGATCCGGAAGATCCTAACCCTCCTTCGGACGACCGCGCCTTGAAACGTTTTTATAAAGCGGCCCTGGAGGCAGGATTCAATACCGAGTTCATCACAAAGAATGACTTCGACCAACTCATTCAATACGATGCGTTGTTCATTCGCGAAACTACCAATGTCAACCACCACACGTTTCGTTTTGCCAAGAAAGCCGAATCCCTCGGCCTGGCGGTAATTGATGATCCGGCCTCTATTCTGAAATGCACCAACAAAGTGTATTTGCACGAATTGCTGAACACCAATAAGATCCTGACGCCAAAGTCGTTTGTGTTAACTGAAGAAAACTGCCGGTTGCTGCAGGGAAAATTGCCTTTTCCTTTTATTCTGAAGCAACCCGATGGCGCCTTCTCCAAGGGTGTATTCAAAATTAATAACCTGGGCGAATTCAAAAAGGTCAGGGAAGGCATGTTTGAGAAATCAGACTTGCTTATCGCACAGGAGTTCTTACCGACCCCATTTGACTGGCGGGTCGGCGTGATTGATAGTCAGGTGATTTACGTCTGCAAATATTTCATGGCTTCCCAGCACTGGCAGATCGTCAATTGGAGCGCCGACAAAGAGGCGACCCGCGACGGCGAGGTGGAATCTATTCCGGTAGACCAGGCCCCCTCCGGGTTACTGAAAACGGCACTGAAAGCGACATCGCTGATTGGCAAAGGGCTCTACGGAGTGGACATGAAAGAAGTGGATGGAAAATTCTACGTGATTGAAATCAACGACAATCCCAACATCGACGCCGGCATTGAAGATAAAATCCTGAAAGACCGGCTGTATGCTATCGTTATGGAGGTATTTTTGAACAAAATAAAATTCGAAAAATGACCCAACCCTCGCGCATCCATCTTTTCCACGGTTATGGTATCGAACTGGAGTACATGCTGGTAGACAAGGATACCCTGGCTGTGAAACCCATCACCGACGAATTATTGAAGCACGAACTGGGCGAATACGGGAGTGACTTTGAAAACGGGATGGTTACCTGGTCGAATGAACTGGTATTGCACGTAGTCGAACTCAAGTCCACCCATCCGGAATCCAATTTCAGCGCATTGGAAAGCGCCTTTGCCGACAACATTCTTCGCATGAATACGATCCTGGAAACACGGAACGCCATGCTCATGCCGACTGCTGCCCACCCCTTCATGGATCCGCTGACCGAAACCAAACTCTGGCCCCACGATAGCAACGATGTGTATGAGGTGTACAATAAGATCTTCGATTGTCGTGGACATGGATGGTCTAATTTGCAAAGCAGCCATCTAAACCTTCCATTCTATGACGACGAAGAGTTTGCCAAGCTCCATGCGGCGGTGCGGCTGGTATTACCTCTTCTTCCCGCCTTGTGCGCAAGTTCGCCGATTTTTGAGGGGAAAATCACCGGATTACTGGATACGCGGTTGAGTTATTATAAGACCAACCAGTCAAAGATCCCCTCGATCACCGGCAAAGTCATCCCGGAAGCCATCTTTTCCAAACGGAATTACCTCAACATTATTTATGAAAAAATAAAGGCAGACATTGCGCCTTATGATCCGGGCAACGTGCTCAATCCCATTTGGGTAAATTCACGCGGAGCCATTCCTCGCTTCGACCGTGGTTCTATTGAAATCCGGCTAATGGACATCCAGGAGTGTCCTTCGGCTGACATGGCCATTATCGAACTGGTCATTGAAACGATCAAAGCCCTCGTACAGGAGAAATTCATCGGCATCCAGGGACAAATGAGAATTCACACCGAGGTGCTGGCAAATATTCTTGACGAGACAACGCGTGACGGCCAGTCGGTCACCGTTTCCGCCGCCGAATTCCTGGATGTGTTTGGGTTAAAGCAATTCTCTACAGCAAAACAAATATGGGAACACATTCTGAATCGCCTGGTTCAGGGAAACCATGCCCTCGAAAAATGGAAGCCTGAGCTTTCCATTATTCTGACAGAAGGCACCCTCTCCAACCGGATTTTGAAGTCGTTGGGAGGAGATCATTCACACGAAGCGATCAAAACGGTGTACAAGAAGTTGGCGGCGTGTTTGGCGCAGAATAGGATGTTTGTGCCGTAATCGAGTATTTTTTCCCGCAGATCTCGCAGATATTCGCAGATAGAATCTACCCTTATAAGAAAATTATCTTGCTCGGGTTGGGGCCCGCGCGAATGAACTAAACTTTGAAATGTCATACCGGGCACGCTCGAGATTTTCTATGAAAGATAAGTTATGTTTGACCCGGTACCCCTGCCTGCCCCGAGTCCCTCGGGGGGCAAGTCGCACGCGCGCATTTCATAGCGCCATCTCCACCCTTACTCATCGGGGTCCCGGGTCAAATGCCTTTTATCGCTTCGTGGCTAACTCTGTGCGCGCCCGGGATGACATTTCATAGGTAGTGAGATCTGCCCCGAAAGCTATCGAGACTGCGGGAAATTTTTACTTCAAATACCCCGGTACCTTCACCCCCTCCTTCAGCACCTCATCCGCAATGACCGGTTGCCTCTGAATCACCAACGGCTGCACTCCTGCCCAAATATCGAGTGAATAATCTTCTTCATCATCTTTAGGTCCACCCGTCCTGATTTTGGCAGAAACTTCCTTAATGTCAAAGGAAAGTACCATCGTAGCCTTCCATTCCCCGCTGGTAGGCTTCCGCACATCGTCCCAACGCCCCGGGCACATTTTCTCAGTAAAGGCGCCGAGTACGTTGTACAGAACAGCCTCCTCTGTGACCACTTCGCCCTGACTGAAAAGGACGACCGACCGGTAGTTGACCGAATGATGAAAGGCCGAACGCGCCAGCACAATACCATCGATGAGGGTGACACTTATGCTTACCGGAATTTTTTTTGCAGCCAGCTCCCGCAGATAGTGACTTCCCACTGAGCCGTGCAAATAGACAGCATCGCCCAGGCGGACGAACCCGGTGGGAATTTGAAAAGCTTGCCCATCGACGGCATATGCCAATGTGCAAAACAAGGCTTCATCCAGGATTGAATAAATAGTCTCCTTGTCATAAGAACCCCGTTTAGCGAGACGGGTGATCTCTGTTTTATCGGTGATGGGGAAGTGGCTCATGGTGAAAAGTGTTGAAGTGTTGATGTGTTGAAGTGCTTAAGTGCTTAAGTGTTGAAGTTGGTAGCTGCCCCCATTGCTGAATTGACCTGCCTACTCAATAATCATGTTGGAACCCATTCCCTGGGTTGACCCTTTGCCTACTGCCGCTTGCCTACCGCCTACTTTCTTCCCGGTGGTTGGTTTCCCTTTGAAAATAAAGCAATGAGGAAATTGTTCCATGCCAATTTTGGGGTAGTACGACACGGCGGCGGGTGCGGCCAGTAGAATAAGCTTGGCATTTTCCCCTGCCACTTTTTGAGTTTCTTCGATCAATCTCTTCCCAATTCCCTGTCGTTGGTAGGCCTCATCCACCGCCAGGTCGGAGAGGTAGCAACAAAAAGAAAAATCACTAAGGGCGCGTGAAACGCCGACTAACGTATCGCCAGACCAGGCCGTAACCAGAATGTTGCCATAGTCCAGCATTTTTTGAATGCGGACGGGATCCTTGACCGGTCTTCGTTGGTCCAGGGTGGAACGTTTTAACAAGTCAACAAACTCCACCGCAGTTATTTTCTCATGACTACTGTATTCGATCGGCTGACGTTTCATATGCTGAAAATAAATCCGTTGCGCTCCCGATTTATGATAAAATCCTCAAAGCGATTTTTCCAAAACGATCGTCCGTTTCCAAGCTGCGAAGGGCCTCTTCCGTTTTCTCTAAAGGAAACGTTTCTGCAATGACAGGACGCAACTTGTGTTTGAATACAAAATCGAGCATCGAAAGAAATTCGTCGCGGGAGCCCATCGTTGTTCCAAAAACCGAAAGTTGCTTACGGAAAATAATTTCCGGGGTAATGTCAGGGATGTTTCCGGCTGTGCGTCCAAAGATGACCACACGCCCTCCTGGCAAAGCAAGGTTCAGTAATTGGCTGAATTGTTTCCCACAGGCACTGTCTACGATCACATCAAAACCACCCACTTCCTTTGTAGCCTTTTCAACCCAATCCGGCTCCTTATAATTGTATCCGCCTGCCGCCCCCATTTCCATTGCTTTTTTCAACTTCGATGCTGATCCCGAGGTGACATAAACCCGCGCTTGAAAGGCCAGTGCGAACATCATCACCCAAAGGGCAGACCCTCCGCCGATCCCCGTCACCAAGACTTTTTCGCCGGGACGCAACCTCGCTTTGGTAAACAACGCCCGGTATGCGGTTAGCCCAGAAAGGGGTAAGGTCGCCGACTCTTCAAAAGAAAGATGTTCCGGCTTGTCGAACACGTGGTCTTTTGAAATGACAATGTATTCACTGAATGTACCATTGTCTGGGAATCCGAGTATTGTAAAGGCATCGGACTGCACAACCGGATTGCTGCCCCATTTCAGGCTTGGGTTGATGACAACTTCCTGGCCTTCTTCGTGCAGGTCCACTTCTTCACCGACCTCTTCAATAACTCCGCTTCCGTCGGACCCCAGGATGATCCCTTCCGGGAAATGCCTGGCTTGCTCCGTTCGGATCCAGATGTCGCGATGGTTCAACCCTGCATAGTGAAGACGGACCAGAACTTGCTTCTCGGTAGGCCGGGGCGTCGCAACATCTTTAACGATCAGAGGATAGTCTTTTCCCTGGAAGAAAACAGCTTTCATAAATCCCCCGACTATTTTATGGGGATCACATGATTCCATTCGTGCACATCGGGAGCAAAGCCGAGGCGAATGTCTTGCAGTCGTTGTTTAACACGGTTCTGGAAACTGTCCTCGCTGGCGACCGGTATGATGTAGTCCTTTCCCCGGATGTTGATATTCGCAATCGGCGCTACAACGGCTGCCGTCCCTGCGCCAAAGATTTCCGTTAGCGAACCGGTGACAATTCCTTCTTCCAGTTCTTCCACACTCACTTTCCTTTCCTCGATGGGAAAGCCCATATCTTTTGCAAGGATTAGGATGGAGTCGCGCGTCACGCCATCGAGGATGGCAGAAGAAAGCCGCGGGGTTACCAGTTTTCCTTTGAATACAAACATCACATTCATCATCCCCGCTTCGTCAATGTATTTGTGCTCTTTGTGATCGGTCCATAAGACTTGGTCATAGCCCTGTTGACGGGCTAATTGGGTCGGGTAAAAAGCTCCACCGTAGTTACCCGAACATTTGGCATAACCAGTTCCCCCTTCTGCTGCTCTCGTATAATGGTCTTCTACTTTGATCGTAAACGGTTTATTCAAATACGGGCCAACCGGACTGGTCATGATGAGGAACTTATATTGGTCCGATACCTTAACTCCCAGCCGGGATTCGGTAGCAAATACCAACGGACGAATGTACAAGGAAGCACCTTTGGTCCCGGGGACCCAGGCCGCGTCTACTTCCAGTAAGGCCTGAAGTCCCTGGATAAAGAGCTCCTCGGGAATGGCTGGCATGCACATCCGTTCCAGCGACTTCAACAACCGCTGGTGATGTTTGAGCGCTCGGAAAATGCTAATGTTTCCGTCTTTATTCCGATAGGCCTTGAGACCTTCAAAAACAGATTGGCCATAATGAAGGGCGAGATTGGCAGGGGTGATCGTCATGTCGGCGTAGGGAACGACCGCTGGCGAAAGCCATTGCCCCTTGTCGTATTCCACCAGCAACATATGATCAGAAAGGTGCTTGCCAAATTCAAGATTATTGAAATCAATTTCAGAAATCCGGGAGCGCTTTGCTTTTTGAACGATAATCGAGTCCGTCAGGGTATTCATAAGATTTTAATTGAGGGTCAAGGTAAAACTATTTTTACGGAATTGCTTACAAACTTTTAGCGGCGGCGGGGGCAAGCGCCTTCAGTAACTCATTGATGGTCACCAGATGATGGTCGTCGTGCTCAGCGTCAAACCAGGCCAGGTCCACTGCCGTAAACTGTACTTTCAAACGGGGATGAAGGGAAGATTTCGTTAGATCCGTCTCCACGAGGCTGCGGTATTTTACGAGGTTTTTATTCCTGTGATCATTGAAAAGCGCAAGGACCTGGCCGATCGGTTGCCGGTTGTAATCACCCCCCGGTTCGAAGACCGCCGGTGACAAGGTGGAGACCCCGGACACGATCTCATCGATCCTCCGGTTGGCAATTTGATCCACTTCCGCCAGATGTCCGATGTTCTGCTTTACCGACCATTTGGTGTTGAATTTGGTGGAGAGCGTTTCCTCTGAAAAACCTTTTACCTTTTCTTCGAGACGGATGATCGTACCCTCCAGGCGTTCCAGGTAAAAGGGCAACATCCCTGCCGGTAACCCAAAGGTGAATTGGCGTTCGAACCACAATAGTCTTTTCATCTTATTGAACTATTCGTTTTCCCACAATGACCAGGCTGCGGTCAATCCCATCCAGCACGGCAATGTTGGGTAGTAACGCCCATTCCTGAAACCCGGCGTGCTTAAATAATTTCAGGCTTGGTTCATTGTGAGAAAAAATGAACCCGAGTAATGTTTTTATTTTCAGGGCACTACAGCGCTCCATAGCATATTCCAGTACTTTTTTTCCAAGCCCTTTGCCCCGCCTGAAGGGGTCGAGATAAATACTTATTTCGGCTGTGGCGTCGTACGCGGGCCGGCCATAAAAGGATTGAAAGCTGACCCAGCCCATTATTTTCTTCTCTTGATCCTCCATAATCCAAAGGGGCCTTTTACTGGAATGTTCCTTGAACCATCCCACGCGGCTATCGACGGACACGATCTCCGTATCCGCCGTTACCACTCTCCCCGGTATGGTGGAATTATAGATCTCAACGATCCGGGGCAGGTCTTCCAGAGTTGCATCCCTGTAGTGAACGATCCCTGGAGAACGGAGATTCAATTCCATTTTAATATCGCTTCGCTGGTA
>Ga0193722_1000134_pt1 | contig 15758 bp, 14 predicted proteins | sample H2m1metaG_FD_143044 | JGI IMG/M metagenome (GOLD analysis project Ga0193722, IMG submission 143044) | Soil microbial communities from a riparian zone of the East river system, Colorado, United States - H2m1 | ecosystem: Environmental > Terrestrial > Soil > Riparian zone | place: USA: East River...
GCGATGCTCGGTTGTGCCGGCGCGGGCGTATTGGCGCCGCTCCCGGTTTATCTGGATTTGCTGTTTGTCGCGAAGGACTCCGCCAGGCTCGGCGGTGTCAGCGACAGCTTTTTCCTGGGAGTGCTGCCACCATGTCGCAGCCTACGGGAAATGGCCAGTTTTCTGATAAGCCTTTTCGACTGGTCCTGGCTTGGCAATGCAATCGATCCGAATTACCCATTGGCATTCAACGGGCTGAGCTTCACTCCTGTTTACGGCAGTCTCATTTGGCTGTCGCTGTTTGTTAAGCCCCGACGTTCGGTGCTCTTTTGGCAACTACTCCTTGTCGCCTGTCTTGCCGGGACAATCTTTCCAGCGGTTTATTTGTTTGCAGTTCACCATCTCGGTTTTGGGCTGTCGCGCATCCAACTGCTGTGCGGCGGAATCGTTCCCGGCTTTGTCTTGAGCGCTTTTACGGTGGACGCAATTTTGCGCGGCGAGTTGCGGCTGACGATCCGCTCTGTGGCATGGCTACTGGCACCGCTGGTCGCGGAATCGGTTGTCGCGTTCTGGATTTGGCACAGGCTCCCGATCGACGCGGTTGCGGTCGTAGCCAGCTTCCTACTCGTCGCCGCGTTACTCGGTGCCATATATTGGCGCAGCATTCCAGCGCTCATCGGAGTTGCTGTCGTGTGTGCGTTTCTTTATGGACGAACGTTGATCCTAAGTCGCCCGCTCGAGACAATTCACGTTTCATCGAAGCTAATCGATGCCATTAAGGCTCATGCGCCGGATGGAGACCGTTTTGCGATTGCCGATGGCACGATCACTGCCCTGCCTCCGAATCAGGAGGCCCTCTTCGGTCTGAACAGCGTGAATTCCTACGACTCGCTTTCGTCGCGAAGATATCAGGAACTGGTAAGACATTGGAGTGCCCTCGGAACCCGTACTTACGGCAGGCACTTCCGATTCCTTGATATTAAACCGGCGCTTGCTGACCAGGGATTCCCCTTTTCCAGTGCCCACCTGATTCTTTCCGCCCGTCTACTAGCAACGGACCACCTAACACTGGCTGCCGAGGTGAACGGAATCAAACTCTACAAAACAACCACCACACCCATCGAGCTGCTGCAAACTCCGCATTTCAAGTTCTCGAACGGGCGAGAAGCCGCGATCGATACATCGGCGGGCCGAGCGAATTTGCCGTCACACCGAGCGGAAATGCTAAATGATTTTCAGAGGATCGAAGTGACAGCATCGCCGGACGAAACGCTTTTGTTCCTAAGTCAGCAATATCATCGCGCATGGCGGGCCCGTTCCCACAATGGAGCACTACGCACAGTGATCGTGAACGGATTTTATCAAGGTGTTGTGCTTCCTCCGAACACGAGCGAGGTCGAGCTCTTCTTCCGGCCGTTCGTTTTGTGGAGCTGGCTGCCACAGCTGTTGTTTGCTGCTTCCGGCGCGTTCCTATTGTTGAGATCTGCTTTGCAAATGAGAGGGCGGCAACGCAGTGTTACATGAAGCAGTGGTCCGGGCTCTCAGGCGACCTGAGCGACTACCATGAGCAAAACGATAGCTGTCGTTCAATCAAATTACATCCCGTGGCGAGGGTACTTTGATTTAATCAATTCTGTAGACGAATTTATCCTCTATGATGACGTGCAGTACACGATCAGAGACTGGCGAAACAGGAATATTATCAAGACGCAAAACGGTCCACGGTGGCTGACGATACCCGTCGAAGTAAAAGGTAAGTACTTCCAAAAGATAAAAGACACCGTGATTAGTGATACAACCTGGGGTCGAAAACATTGGGCGTCTATCATTCACAATTATTCCAGAGCGAAATATTTTCTAATTTACAGGGAGTTGTTTAAAGACCTGTATTTACGATCGGAAGACAAATTGCTCTCTCAGATTAACTACCGCTTTATCATCGCGATTTGCCAAATCCTTGGGATAAGGACAACCATATCACGGTCGATGGATTACAATTTGGTTGGGGACAAAACTGACAGACTGGTTCATTTATGCAAACAGGCTGGCGCGACGGCGTACGTCTCGGGGCCTTCGGCAAAGGCTTACCTCGATGAGGATGTATTTAGGAACGAAGGTATCGCGGTCGCTTACATAGATTACTCCGGCTATCCTGAGTACAGGCAGCTTTATCCTCCTTTTGAGCCGAGCGTTACCATCATCGACCTTATTTTCAATGAAGGCCCCAGCGCCACCGGCTATATGAAGAGTTTCTAATGTGGACCTTTCAATCGTTACCACGCTTTATGCTTCGGCTCCCTATTTAGAAGAGTTTTATGCTCGGACCTGTGCCGTCGCCGAAAGAGTGACAAGTGATTTCGAGATCATTCTGGTTAATGATGGCTCAGCGGACAACTCGCTCGAAATCGCTCTGTCAATCTACTGCAAGGACCCGCGAGTACGGGTGATCGACCTCTCACGAAACTTCGGGCATCATAAGGCAATGATGACGGGCTTGATCCACGCTCGGGGAGAGCTGGTCTTCCTGCTCGATAGCGACTTGGAGGAGGAACCTGAACTTTTGGAACAGTTTTATCAGGTATTGAAAGCAAAGGACACTGACGTGGTTTACGGAATACAGGAAAAACGAAAGGGAAGACTGTTCGAGCGAATTAGCGGTACCTTGTTTTTTAAGTTGTTCAATTTCTTGTCGACTTATCCTATCCCGCCGAATCTCATTACAGCCAGGCTAATGACGAAGAAGTACGTTGCTGCCCTGATGCAACACCAAGAGCGGGAGTTTGTAATGTCAGGCTTATGGGCTGTGACGGGATTCAACCAGGTTCCGATCACTGTAAAAAAGCATCATAAGGGCGAGAGCGCCTACGGGCTCAGACGAAAACTCTCGCATTTTGTCAATGCGGTTACCTCGTTTAGTGGCAAGCCTCTGGTTCTCATTTTTTATCTCGGTTCTATTCTTATCATCCTTTCAAGCGTGGCAGCTCTGGACTTGATTATCCGAAGAATGTTTTTCGGGATTATGCTTCAGGGCTGGGCGTCCCTGATCGTTTCCATCTGGCTTCTGAGTGGCATCACGATTTTTTGTCTCGGCGTTATTGCCATCTACCTCTCGAAAATATTCATCGAGGTAAAACGAAGACCCTACACTATCATTAGGGAAGTGTACGAGACGAAGGAGCTCCCTTCCAGTCTGGGTAAGCGAGCGTTTTACGACGCGCCACAAGAGAAACAAGCGGACAGCGATGGACGATACTAAGATCCGAGGTGATGTTGAGAGCTATTACAGCGAAAAAATTGAAGTTCACGGACCCACTGCGCAAGGGGTGGACTGGAATTCACCAGATTCTCAACGTTTGAGATTCGTTCAACTTCTGAAGCTCGTCGATCGCAATCAACCATTTACTATCAACGACTACGGCTGTGGTTATGGCGCTCTCGCCGATTACCTGAGGAGCGAAGGCTATGCGTTTCAATATTTGGGCTTTGATATCTCTCGGAAGATGATAGCGAAGGCAAATGAATCGCACGCTGCGATGCAAGGAGTGATTTTTGTCGGTAAAGAACGTGACCTGAGAGAAGCAGACTACACCGTGGCCAGTGGGATTTTTAACGTCAAGTTGAAGGCCGCTACCGAAGCATGGGAAGGCTACATGTTGCGAACGTTGGAGAGGATCAGCAGCCTAAGCAAACGGGGTTTTGCCTTCAATGTCCTGACGAAGTACTCCGACGCGGAATTTCAGCGTCCTGATCTTTACTACGCTGACCCGTTGTTCCTTTTCGACCACTGTAAGACGAAGTTCTCTCGTTTCGTTTCTTTACTTCACGATTATCCGCTGTACGAGTTCACCATTTTGGTCAGGAAGGAGTAGCAAAAGGTCCTATGGCGAAACTGGTTATCTTTGGAGCGGGCGACATTGCTCGCCTGGCTCACTATTACTTTACGCACGATAGCGAACACGAAGTTGCCGCTTTCACGGTTGATCAAAAGTATATCAAAGACGAGTCCTTTCTGAAACTGCCAGTGGTTGCCTTTGAAGACATCGCCAAGCTTTATCCACCCCGGGATTATAAGATGTTCGTCGCCATGAGTTACGCAAAAATGAATAAGCCGCGGGCGGAGAAATATTACCAGGCTAAACAACTGGGCTATGAGTTGGTTAGCTACATTAGTAGCAGGTGTTCCTTCCTCACTGAGTACGCTGTCGGCGAAAATTGCGCGATCTTGGAAGACAATACCATTCAACCATTCGTTCGGATCGGCAATAACGTAACTTTATGGAGCGGGAATCATATCGGGCATGACGCTACGATCGATGACCACTGCTTCCTGGCTTCTCACATTGTAGTCTCCGGCCATGTGCATATTCACCCCTACTGTTTCATTGGCGTGAATGCTACCCTGCGTAACTCCATCGAGATCGCGCCTGAGACTTTGATCGGCGCCGGTGCGATTATTATGAAGAATACTGAGCCGAAGGGTGTCTACCTGCCGCAACGAGCGGAGCTATTCAAAAAGAAGAGTGATGAGATTGAGCTCTAGCTCTTAGGATGAGCCGGACACAAAGTTGGATTAAGAAGGGTCTGATTTTCGCGCCTCCAGGTACATCCGAATGGCTCCATACCCATGCGGCACTTCCGGTGGCGGATCGGATCGGGGAGCTGCATCGCGTTTATTTTAGCAGTAGAGACAAAGCAAGGCGAGCACAGGTTGGCTATTTTGACATTAAGTTAACCGCACCCCACAAAATTTTGCGCTTGTCGGAAAAACCCGTGATTGCCTTAGGTCCGACGGGCGCGTTTGATGACAACGGTGTTACAACTTCGTGGATCGTTACTCATCAAGGAAAGAAATATCACTATTATTCAGGATGGAGCCTGGGCGTTAGTGTTCCTTTCTACTTCTATGTAGGGCTCGCTTTGAGCGACGACGGCGGCGAGAGCTACAAGAAAATATCTGGTGCCCCTATTTTGGAGAGGAACGCGATTGATCCCTATCTCACTGCGTCGCCCTGCGTCCTTGTTGAAGATGGCACTTGGCGAATGTGGTATGTCTCCGGCACCGGATGGGAAATGAAAGAAGGTCAACTACGCCACCGCTACCACATCAAATATGCCGAATCGTCCGATGGAATTTATTGGCGCAGAGAAGGCCGAGTCTGCATCGACTATGAATCACAGGACGAGTATGCGATTGCGCGTCCCTGTGTGCTCAAAGACGAGGGCTTGTATAAGATGTGGTATTCGCACCGCGGCCAAAGCTATCGCATCGGCTACGCCGAATCCGCGAATGGAATTGAGTGGGAGCGAAAAGACGCGCACAGTGGGATTGACGTATCAGAGTCAGGATGGGATTCCGAGATGATCGAGTATCCTTACGTGTTTGAAAATGAAGGTACACATTACATGCTTTATAATGGCGACGGATACGGTCGCACGGGTATCGGACTCGCGGTGTTCGATCGCAGCGGTTGAGTTTATTTTCTAGAGAGCGAAGAGATCATATGGAAACCGCATACAAGCCGGAAGTTTGCGATCTCTGCCGCTCGAAAAAATGTTCAGTCTTGCTTGAGCTAAAGAACGAACGCGCGTTGCGGTCCGACCGTCGGATTGTCAATTGTAATCTGGAAAAATATGTCTGCGATAACTGCGGACTAGTCCGTGGCGGCCAAAGCTTCAGTAACCAGCGCTTGGAAGATTATTATTCCGATGAATACAGACTGAGCGAGCAGACGGACGAATATTTCTTTCACACACCTCAAGGCCCGATTTCACGCAGCTCTCTGTTTTGTGATTGGATGTTTTCATCGAGCGGCACGCCAATTTGGCAGAAAGCATGCCGTTGCCTGGAAGTTGGTGCAGGTTCAGGCCTCCTCCTGAAAGAAGTTAGCCGGCACATGCCCAACGCGACTTGCGAAGGCGTCGAGTTGAATCGGGACGCAGTGGATCTGGCGAGGCAAAGAGGGATTTTCGTGCATCAAGGCGCACCCGCTAACCTCGCCGCGGAACAATATGATGTCGTCTATTCGATCGCCGTCCTCGAACATGTGCCCTCTCCCACGAAATTCCTCAGGGAGCTGCGCCGATTGCTCAAGCCAGGCGGGCATCTCTTCCTTTGTCAGCCAACGCAGGATGTGCGCAGCTATGATCTTTTTTTCATCGACCACTTACATAATTTCGCAAAAAAACATCTGCGACAGTACGCACGCAAGACTGGATTTCACGAGCAAGGAGTTTGGCTCGGTCATCCATGGATGCCTAACTTTAGCCTGCATCTTTGGCAGGCTGTTGAATCAGACGCAGAATTTGGGTGGGAAGGCCCACCCGCTCATACTAAGTGTGTGGCGGCAAGCCGTGCTATTGTCTCGGACATGACGCATCTGGATAGGCTGATGGCAAGGTTGATCAAACGGCGACGACGGGTCGCCGTCTTTGGCCTTAACGAAGTGTATTCGCTTGCCTGCGCTTATTCGAACCTCGCTAATTTTCCAGTAGTTTGCGGTCTGGACGATGATCCGGCCAAGCCGGAGTATGCGGCACTGGATTTTCCTGTCCTCAAGCCGGTGGATTGCCTCGCGCTGCGCGTGCAAGATGTCCTTCTGACAATGAACAAAGTTTATTATGACTACGCTCGACGGCGATTGGAACAACTCGGGCTTGAAACTCATCCGGTCTTAAGCTGAAGTTCATCGCCTTCCGCTAACAACCTTCCTCAATGAATACGATGTCGGTCGGCAAAAACGGCAAGTCTCTGCAGAACGCTCTGGAAAGCCTGCGCTATGCCGGGTACGCGGTGGTTGAGGGTCTGCTGGAAACGTCCCTGATTCGAACGACTCGTGAGGCAATGTATCGTGCGCAGGAAGCGATCTTGCGCGATATCGGTGAAGAACGTCTAAAAAGGGCCGGAGAGAGAGGCGTTCTGCGCTTGATGATGAAGTATGAGCCTCACTTCTTCAAGTTCCTGGAGATGCCTGAAATGCTTGCGGTCATCGATAACACCGTTTCAGAAACAGCCATCCTCCATCTGCAAAATGGCTTCATCCTCCCATCATCTCCTCGCGAGGAAACGCTCGCCGTTTTTCAGCACTCATTTCATCAGGATTTCCATCGTGTGCTTAATGGCTATCTCGCGTCTATCAATGTGATCTTTACGATTGACGAGTTCTCAGCCGCGAACGGTGGTACACTGATCGTTCCCGGGACCCATCAGAGGACTTCTGCGCCTAGCCAGGAGTACCTGAAAGAGAACGCGATTGCCATGGAGTGTCCAGCCGGTTCGATGTTTATTTTCGATTCGACGCTCTGGCATGCCGCTGGTCCGAATATCTCAGGCAAAGATAGACTGGCGATTAACCAACAATTTACCCGTTCATACATCAAGCAGCAGATAGACTATGTGCGCGCCTTAGGTGACCAGTGCGTGCTCGTACAACAACCGCGAACACAACAGCTCTTGGGCTGGTACACTCGCGTCGTAACAAGCTTGGACGAATTCTATCGCCCGGAAAAAGAACGCCTTTATCGCAGGGGGCAAGGATAATGGCACCACTTCGTGGGCCGACGATATTTCAACCGAAATCGATTGGAAAAGCATCATGAATTTTTTATACATCCTGGCTACGGTCCTCTTCACCGTGTACGGTCAATTAGTCGTTAAATGGCAAGTCGCCCAGGCTGGCGCTTATCCACTGGCCACGTCGGAACGGCTAATTTTTCTTCTTAAGCTTCTTCTTAATCCCTGGATCATGAGCGGAGTGGCGGCCGGTTTCCTTGCCCTCCTTTGCTGGATGATAGCGATGACGCGATTCGACTTGAGCTATGCCTATCCTTTTATGAGCCTGGCTTTTATCTTCGTCTTAATCCTGAGTGCGATTTTCTTCCACGAAGCCGTAACTATCCCTAAAGCTCTGGGAGTTGCGCTGGTAGTAGCGGGCATCATTATCGGCAGCCGCGGATAAAGTTGGGCTCCAACATGTTTGAAAGGAGGGTTCGCTGCTTTGCGCATTCCATTTAATCGACCATTCTTTTCTGGAAGAGAGTTTGAGCTCATTCAAGAAGCCATCGCGAACTGGCAGCTTTCTGGTGACGGTGTGTTTACTAAGAAATGTCATGCTCTGCTTGAGAAGGAGCTTGGCGTTCCCAAAGCATTGCTGACTACGTCGTGTACGCACGCGCTGGAAATGGCGGCGCTACTTCTCGACATTAAACCGGGCGACGAGGTGATTGTACCCTCGTTCACCTTCCCCTCGACGGTTAACGCTTTCGTGCTGCGCGGCGCCCGGCCTGTCTTCATCGACATAAGGCCGGATACACTTAACCTCGACGAAACAAAGCTGGAAAGCCTCATCAGTCCCTGCACTAAGGCCATTGTCGTCGTTCATTACGCCGGAGTCGGTTGTGAAATGAATGCTATTCTGCAAGTGGCGGGGCGGCATGGTATTCCCGTGGTTGAAGATAATGCGCATGGCTTATTCGGTAGGTATAAGGGTAACTATCTCGGTACCCTTGGCTGTTTAGCTACGCAAAGCTTTCACGAAACCAAAAATTTCACCTGCGGAGAAGGCGGAGCGCTTTTAATTAACGACCCTCGGTATATCGAGCGCGCCGAGATCCTTCGGGAAAAGGGGACCAATCGCAGTCGCTTTTTTCGCGGTGAAGTAGGTAAATATACCTGGGTGGATATCGGCTCGAGTTACCTGCCTTCGGATATTCTCGCGGCGTTCCTCTACGCTCAACTGGAAGCGCGCGAGATTATTCAGTCAAAACGGGAGCGGATTTGGAACTATTACCAGGAGCACCTCAGGGATTGGGCCCTCGATTACGGCGTGCGGCTCCCATCAGTGCCATCGCATTGCGAGCAACCGTTCCATATGTTTTACCTGCTTTTGCCTTCCCTTGAGGCGCGCCAGGCATTGATCACTTACTTGAACACAGTTGAAATCAATAGCGTCTTTCATTACTTGCCTTTGCATCTCTCAAGCATGGGCAGGCGTTTCGGAGGAAAAAGCGGTGACTGTCCGATTACCGAAGAGATAAGCGACCGCTTACTTCGGTTACCGTTCTATAATGATCTCACTGAAGCGGATCAGGCGCGAGTTCTATCTGGCCTAAAGGCTCTCAATTAGTCGCCTTCACCCCAAGTTTGGATGAGATCGTGCATTAGCTGTGGCAAACCCTTCGACCATCCGAGCTGGCAATGTCCCGCTTGCCGTTACGAACCGAAAATGCTGGGTGGCCATTTGGCTTTTGCTCCAGAACTAGCAGAGAAGAGCGAAGGATTCGACGCTAGTTATTTCGGAAGGCTCGCCGACCTGGAACCAGGCAGTTTCTGGTTTCGCTCTCGCAACCGCTTGCTTTGCTGGGCACTCGAACACTATTTTCCGGCCGCGCAAAGTTTTTTCGAAATCGGCTGTGGAACTGGTTTCGGTCTCGCGCATATAAGGAAAGAATTTCCGCACCTTACCGTGGCCGGAAGCGAGGTCTTCTCCAAAGGTTTAAGCTTTGCGTCCGAACGACTCCCAGGTGTAGATCTTTTCCAAATGGACGCGCGCCAAATACCTTTCGAAAGTGAGTTTGATGTGATCGGCGCTTTTGACGTACTGGAACACATTGGGGATGACGAATTAGTCCTCTCGCAAATGCACCGAGCAGTGCGCAAAGGAGGTGGTATTCTTCTGACAGTCCCGCAACATTCTTTGCTTTGGAGTGAAGTCGACGAATACTCGCAGCATGTGCGCCGATACAGCGTCTCCGAGTTAAAAGCTAAAGTTAAGCGGGCGGGATTCAGGACGATGAGGGCAACTTCTTTCGTCTCGCTGCTTTTGCCGTTAATGCTTGTCGCCCGCCTAAAACAGTGCCCTGTGAATAGGGAGTTTGACCCGGCGGCGGAGTTCAGGCTCAGTGCTCCGGCGAATTATCTTCTGGAACGCGTTATGGATGTGGAGCGAGCAATGATTAGGCTTGGCGTTTCATTTCCCGCCGGTGGCTCGCTCTTGCTGATCGCCAAAAGGCCAGAGGTTGCACAGTGATGCGCCTTGCGTTCAACGATCTTTCTCGTTCGGTCCGCGAGGGTCGGGGTCCGAAATGAGCCTCGTCAGGGCAATCGCGCTAATGAGCGCAGTCGTCGTCCGATCTGTTTGTAATCCGTGGCACATTTTGCTGCTCGCGGTCGTGCTGGCAGGCTGTTCGTTCGCGCTGCAGGGCCGCCAGGGAATCAATCTCGCCGACGAAGGTTTTCTTTGGTACGGAACGCAGCAAACCGCTCACGGCAAAGTGCCGCTGCGGGATTTCCAATCGTACGACCCGGGTCGGTATTACTGGAGTGCGGCTGGAATGCACTTATTTGGCGAAGGGCTCGTGTCGCTGCGTTTCTCGGAAACTGTTTTCCAAGTCCTCGGTCTTTGGGTTGGGCTGCTGGCCGCCAGCCGAGTCGCACAGAGTTGGGTGCTGCTCGCTGGCGTCGGCTTGATGCTCATATTATGGATGTTTCCATCCCACAAACTTTTCGATATCACGTTTCTGCTTTGCGGAATCTGGATTGCGGTCCGCCTGATCGAACAACCGTCACCGACTCGAATTTTCACGGCCGGTTTTTTTGTCGGCCTGTGCGTCTTTTTCGGCAAAAATCATGCACTCTACAATTTTCTCGCACAAGCGTCTTTGTTGCTCTTCCTTCGCTTCAAACTGGGCCCACTGCTCTCGATATCGCATTTCGGAATGTGGGTTGCAGGTATCATGGCTGGCCTGGTGCCGACGATCGCGATGTTCGTCATTGTGCCTGGGTTTTTTGCAAGTTACATCGAGTCCATTCAGTCGATTTTTCGCCATGGAACCAATCTCCCATTACCTGTTCCGTGGCCCTGGCGTGTCTCGCCAAATTCCACCGCTAGCACAACTCAATTCATTCTTGGAATTTTTCTTGTCGCACTTCCGCTCGGTTATCTCGCAGCAATCATTGTCTCTCTGTCCATGCGATCGCAAACGATCACGGATCGCGCGCTCTTCATCGCGTGCGCTTTCGTTGGTTTGTTTTATTTGCACCATGCATTTTCACGCGTCGACTTCAGTCATCTCGCGCAGGTGATCCATCCGTTTACTCTCGCCGCGCTGGCGTGGCTCGGCTTCCTCGGAGCACGTAAATCCTATCATTGGGCCGTAGTCGCCGTGCTGATCGCCGCCGCACTTTTCACCGTTGGCAGGCAGATGCCGGTCTACCAACGTATTACATCATCCACGCCCTGGGTACCCTTCGACGCCGGGGGCAAGATTTTTGTGCCTGCCGGCATCAACCGGCTGCTTACCTGTTTACGAAAGTTCGCCACTGAGAACATTACGCCCCGGGAAGGCGTGATCATCACGCCGTACCTGCCAATGCTGTACCCGATCTTACGACATAAATCGCCCATATGGGATCTCGGTTTTTATTTCCCCGCTACCGCTCAGCGACAGCAAGCGATGATTCACGACTTGGCTGCCAAAAATGTGAACTGGGCGATTATTTCTGATACGCCTCTGGATAAACGGGAAGATCTGCGCTTCTCGGCAACGCACAAATTAGTCTGGCAGTATTTGATGGAAAATTTCGAGCCCATCGAAAGCGTCTGCTTGCCAAAAGAGATGAAAATTCTCCACCGGAAACGTCCCGGTCGTTAAATTTCCAGTTCAGCAACGAGCGACTTCTCTTGCTTCGCCTGAGCGGCTGACGCATCGATCGTTAGTCGACGAAACTCGTTGGTCGCAAGCTTTTGCACGCGATTTGGCGCGCGTGGTAGGATGTGCTTTCCAAAAACGACCAAAAAGCTGAGCGATTCGCTATTTACGTTTTTTCCAATAAATGCCGGTCCAATCAATCACGGTGATCTCATCTGCGATAGCGTTCGCCTGCCGGTAATCCGCGACAGCTTTCGCGCAGGCCTTCCAAACACATGTCATCGACGATCACGTAGCCGCCTGGTGAAAGTTTAGGGTATGTATAGGGTCACGAAGGCGTCCACGATTCATATAGGTCGCCATCAAGACGCATCAGTGCCAATCTATCGGTTGTTATCGGAGGGAGTGTATCCTTGAACCACCCTTCCAGAAAAACCACTTGGTCGTCGAGAAGTTGCATCCGGCGAAAATTTTCGCGGACGCGCTCAGCTGAATTATCCTAAGAATCTCAAGCTGATCCATTCCTTCGTGTGCGCTGTCCGCGGGATATTTTTGAGGATCGATTGGTGGTATTCCCCGAAAAGAATCACCCACGAAAACTTTTCGATCATGCACGTCATAAGCTTTAAGGATGGCACGCATGAAAATCGTCGTCCCACCGCGCCAAACACCGGTCTCGATCAGGTCGCCGGGAATCGATTGGTCAAGGACCCGCTCGACGAGTTCTTGGACGTTGTCCAAGCGCTTCCGGCCGATCATGGTGAGCGCCTGGTGCGGCGGCCATTGGCGCCCTTCGTCGATATGCGGACCCGGCTCGTAAATGTTGTTGAGAATTACCTCTTTCGTGAGTTGAAGGTAAAGGCTGCGAAGATGTTGTTCGCGTTCTGCTTCGGCGATGGAGCCGAGGCTGTTTTTGGTAAACGCTTGGTTCGTTTTAGTAAGGTTCATGCTATTCATAGAGGCACCGTGGCATGGCTCGGCGATATATTAACAGTCGCCTTCCAGGGGGCAAAACATCGGTCGAAGTCGATCATTGACATGGGGTTCGATGGACCGTTCGCCATCTTGTAGTTTCTCGATTGCAATGAAAACAGAGTGCATGCTTATAACAAATTGGGCGGACGGCATGACGTTTCCCGAGAGCGGATGAAATTACTGCATCACATTCCACATCGCGCAGTTTTTCAGTAAATTCTCGGCAGACCTGTTCGGCTCATTAACGAAGCCATACGGCGCCTGTTCTTGCAGTTTAATTCTTTATGTTTGGCTATTCCCAGGTGTCGATTGACTTTTCGCCGGTCAGATTTTCAGCGGCGATCACTTCAATTTCGACGTTTGCGCCCTTGGGCAGCGCCGCGACCTGAACGGTTGAGCGAGCCGGCGGATCGGATTTGAAATAGGAGCCGTAAAGCTCGTTTACGGTTTGGAAATCGGCGAGGTTGGTCAGGAAAATGGTCGTCTTGATGATGTTTCCGAAATTCAGTCCCTCTGCCCGGAGCACGGCTGCGATGTTTTCCATTACCCGCCTCGTTTGTGCATTAACGTCGCCGGGAACGATTTCGCCAGTCTTTGGATCCAGCGGGATTTGGCCGGAACAAAAGACGAAATTGCCAATACGAATGGCCTGCGAGTACGGCCCGACTGCCGCGGGGGCCTCCGAGGTGGAGATGATTTTCTTCATGGGGCCATGTTAGCGGCAGCTTCTGCCATGTCGAGTGACCTATCGTGCCGTGGCCGAGCAGGCGAAAGCATTTAGGATCTGCCAACGAATCCCTAAAGGTAACGCGCTGAGAGTCCCTGCCTTCGCTTGAATGACAAATCGCGGAATCTCGACGATAGTGATGATGACATGGTTGGTTGGATTTTAAAGAAAATTTTAGGCTCGAAAAATCAGCGCGAGATCAGGCGAATGGCGCCGATCGTCCGTCAGATCAACGAGTTGGAAGGGACGTTTCAGAGTTTCTCTGATGACGAACTGCGCGCACTGACTGCGAGTTGGAAGGAGGACTTGGCTAAACTGCCCACGCCGGAGGAGCAGTGGAAACGTCTCGATGAGAAGGCAAAACTCTGGTCGCGACTTTGCCGCTTTATTTAAACGCATTGACCGGCCGCGGCGCTCATTTGGTGACGGTGAACGACTATCTGGCACGACGTGACGCTGAGTGGATGGGACAGCTTTATAGCTTTCTTGGCCTGACGGTCGGTTGTATTCAGCACGATCAGGACCCGAGCGTTCGCCGCCAGCAGTACGCCTGCGACATTACCTACGGCACAAACTCCGAGTTCGGTTTCGATTATCTGCGCGACAACGGAATGGCGACGACGCGCGAGCAGCAGGTGCAGCGCGGCTACAACTACGCCATTGTCGATGAAGTCGATTCCATCCTGATCGACGAAGCGCGCACGCCACTAATTATTAGCGGACCGGCAACAATTTCGACGCACCAATACGACAAGTGGAAGCCGCTGGTCGAGCAGCTGGTGCGCAAGCAGACCATGCTTTGTAATCGCATTGCGAGCGAGGCCAAAGAGAAGTTCGACGCGGGTAACCTGGAAGAAGGGGGGCTCGAGATGTTCAAAGTAAAGCTCGGTCAACCCCGCAACAAACAATTGTTGCGCATGATGGAGGACCCGGAAAAGCGCAAGGCGATCGACAAGGCGGAGCTGTCATTTTATCAGGACACACGGAAGGACGAACTTTTTGCGTTAAAGGAAGAGTTGTTCTTTACCATCGACGAAAAGTCGCAGGAAGCGGACCTCTCCGAGCAGGGTCGCTCGTTCATGAACCCGGATGATCCGAACGCCTTCGTGCTCCCGGACTTGATCAGCGAGTTCACTGAGATCGATCTCAACCAGTCGTTGAGCGACGAGCAAAAAGAAAAACAAAAAGGGGAACGGCAACAGCTTTGCGACACGCAGGCCGAGCGAATTCACAACATTTCACAATTACTACGCGCCTACTGTTTGTTTGAAAAGGATGTGCAGTATGTGGTGGAAGAAAACAAAGTTGTGATCGTTGATGAATACACCGGGCGAAAGATGCCGGGGCGACGCTGGAGCGACGGGTTGCATCAGGCGGTGGAAGCAAAGGAAGCGGTGCAAATCGATCGCGAAACGCAAACGCTCGCTACCATTACGATCCAAAATTATTTCCGGCTTTATCAAAAACTGGCCGGCATGACGGGCACGGCCGAAACGGAAGCAAACGAATTCCACGACATCTATAAGCTCGATGTCGCGGTTATTCCGACGAATCGGCCGGTGGCGCGCAAAGATTCGAATGATCGCATTTACAAAACGCGGCGTGAGAAATACAACGCGGTGATTAACGAGATTAAGGAATGTCACGCCAGAACGCAGCCAGTTCTCGTCGGCACGGTTTCAGTGGAAGCGAGCGAGTTGCTTTCGCGCATGCTCAAGCGGGAAAAAATCCCGCACAATGTGTTGAACGCCAAATATCACATGCAGGAAGCAGAGATTGTCGCGCGTGCCGGTCAAGCCGGAACGGTCACGATTTCCACGAACATGGCGGGACGCGGCACCGATATTAAACTCGGTTCAGGGGTGCCGGATCGAGGCGGCCTTTACGTCATTGGCACGGAGCGCCACGAATCGCGCCGGATCGATCGGCAGTTGCGTGGACGTTGTGCGCGACAGGGAGATCCGGGGGCATCACGTTTTTATGTCAGCTTCGAAGACGATCTGATGCGGAATTTCGGCGCGGCCGATCGGATGACAAAAATAATGGAGCGCTTCGGTTTGGAAGAAGGGCAGGAGCTCGAACATCCATGGCTGAATAAGTCGGTGGAGACGGCGCAGAAGCGAGTGGAGCAACGCAATTATCTCATTCGCAAACGTACGCTCGACATGGACGACGTGATGAACAATCAGCGCGAGGTTGTTTATGGTTATCGCAATGAAGTGATCGATAGCGAGGAACCGCGCCCCTTGATCTACGAGGTGATTGATGAAGCGGTGCCGGCCAAAGTTCAAGAGTATCTTGGAACCGGGAAGCCAGGCGAGGACGCGAATTACGCCGGCCTGCTGCAATGGGTCAATACCACCTTCCCGCTCGGACTAAATAAAGATCGCGCCCAATTCGAAACGCGCGATCCGGAGGCAAACACGCAATT
>Ga0193722_1000135_pt1 | contig 15587 bp, 11 predicted proteins | sample H2m1metaG_FD_143044 | JGI IMG/M metagenome (GOLD analysis project Ga0193722, IMG submission 143044) | Soil microbial communities from a riparian zone of the East river system, Colorado, United States - H2m1 | ecosystem: Environmental > Terrestrial > Soil > Riparian zone | place: USA: East River...
TTTGTTACTTTTTCGACAAAACTTTGGCCACGGCTTCATCCCAACCCTTGTCGAGCTTCGCCAGCGCGTCCTTGCGGTCGTAGGCATATTCACGCTCGGCGTCGTCGTGGTGGACGTAGAGGCAGAACCGTGGACCGCGCTGCCAGCAGCGGTCCACTGCAGCATTTGCAAATCGCCGTCGGAGTTACCGAACGCGGCGATAGGTCGACTGTCTACGGGACCCTAGTCCTACAGATTGTGAGAGTGGATCACGTCTCGAGGAGGATTGGTTAGTCGCCTCCCATTCGGAGGGTCGCCGGCGTTTTGTTGACGTCCAGTGCCGGGACGGGGTTCTCCGGGTGCTGCAGGTCGGGCAGCAGGTCGTTCGAGGCTCCGCCCGGGAATCGTTTGATGTTCGGATACTTGATGATGGACTTGTTGAACGCCATGAGCGGAATATCCAGCAACGACAGGGACCAGCCATTATCCATGCCGGCATAACGACCCGGCGATGAGGTCGGGTTGCGGGTCGGAACCGCGCCGTTGAACATCATGTCGTATTTCTCATACGGATCCATGGTCAGGTTGTAAATCGAAGGGACGGCACCCATGTTCAACTCCGGGCCCAGCCAGGTGTCTTTCGAGGTGTAGAGCATCTTCCACGCGATCCTGATCCAGGGCGCTTCCGGGTCGCCACCAATGTCCGCGCGAACGCCTTTGAAATTCTCGCCGTCAATATAGACCCAGGAGTCGCGCGCCGAATGTTGGGCCTTCCCCATGACGTAGGCACTGTTGTCAACGCCGTCGAAATAGATCGGCTTGCCGCTATTGTCTTTCCATTCACCCTGCGGCGGCGGCGGGAGACCGACCATCGTGGCGGTCGTCGGCCACACATCCATGTGTGACATCATCTCGCCGTAAACAGCGCCCGCTGGAATTTTGCCCGGTGCCCACATAATGCCGGGAACGCGCCAGCCAGCCTCGAACGGTGAACCTTTTTCGCCTCGGAAAGGATTGGTCCCGGCGTCGGGCCAGGCGTCCTGCCAGGCACCGTTGTCGGCCGTGATAATGACAATCGTGTTGGGTGCTTCCGCGCGGATGACATCCATGATCCGGCCGATGTTGGAGTCCAGCTCTAGCATCGAATCGGAGTAATTGCCGAGGTGCGATTTTCCCGCGAACGCCTTATTCGGGCTGGTGGGCTGGTGCATCTTCATGAAGTTGACGTCCATGAAGAACGGCTTGTCACTCTTCGCGTGCTCTTTGATGTAGGCGACCGCGGAATCCGCCTGCCGGACATCGAAGTCCGCCAGATTCTCGAGGGTGATGATATCGCCTTTAACCGCCGGCTTGCCCGCCGTGCCCGACCATTCGTAGAGGTTCACGATCTTTTGATACATGTCCCAATACTCCTTGTTGTATTTTGGGAACCACGGATGCGTGCCGGGTGCGGTGTCGCTGTAGGCATAGACTCCCGGATAGTAGGCGCCGAAGTGCTTCATCTCGTCGAAGCCATGATTGATCGGGTAGAACTTTTCTACGTCGCCGAGATGCCACTTGCCGGAGTAGTAAGTGGTGTAGCCGCTCTTCTTGTAGAATTCGGCAATGGTCGGCGTTTCCGGCTTGATCCCGTTTGGATCGCCCGGAACGACGACGACTGACAGAGCCGAGCGGATCGGGATGCGCCCGGTCATGAACGAGGCCCGGCCCGCCGTGCAACTCGCCTGGCCATACCAGCAGGTGAACATCGCGCCTTCCTTGGCGACCTTGTCAATGTTCGGTGTCGGATGGCCGAGAGCCGTGCCCCCGAGGTAACAACCGAAGTCGGTCCATCCGGTGTCATCGGTCATGAGCATGACGACGTTTGGTTTCTTGTCCGCCGCCTGGGCAGAGACCGCAACGAGTGCGGCTATCAACGGGACGGCCCATCGCGTTAGTATTTTTGGTTTCATGTTTGTTGCTTGTCCTAAGTGCGTGTCTCTGCGTGTGTATTTCAGGGTTGTTAGGTCGAATATCAGAAGGCGGCGATGCGTTGCACGACCCAGAACATCGCGACCGAGCCGATCGCATAGGGCGGCACCAGCTCGGCCCACCGCGGCAGGCGCAGTGGAATCCGACGAACGAGCGCGATTAGACTCAGCACGACAGCGATGAAAGCAATCTGTCCGAGTTCGACGCCGACATTAAAGAAGAACAGGGCGGCCGGAATGTGATTCTGCGGCAAGCCAACTTCACTGAGTGCTCCTGCAAACCCGAAGCCATGAAGCAAACCGAATGTGAACGCCACGATCCAAGGGGCGCACGAGGTGATTCCATCCCGGCCTTCGCGTCGGCGAATAATTTCAAGAGCCACAAAAACGATCGAGAGAGCGATTGTCGCTTCGACTGGTTTGGAGGGAACGTGCACGAACCCGAGCGTGGCCAACGCAAGCGTGATGCTGTGTGCCACGGTAAAAGCAGTCACTGTCTTGAGCAGGCGAAAGGTCCCGTTGGTGATAATGAGCAAGGCCAGGACGAAAAGAAGATGGTCGATGCCGAATCCGATGTGTTCGACGCCAAGAAGTGTGTAACTTTCCGCCACCGGCAGGAAACCGCGCGAGCCTTTTATCTCCATCCATGCCTGCGAGGGATGCACCAGCGTGATCGATTCGGTCCCATCGAGCAGGTGCACGCGGACGAGGACGTCGGTGATCGTCGCCTGCAGTCCGACAAAATCGATCCGCTTTCCCTCGAGACCATCCGCTGTTTTAACGATACGCCGCTCAACGATCGAGTCCGGGAATTCGCGGACCGCCTGCTCGGTTACATTGTCGACACCCTTCGGAAATTGCAGCATGACTGGAAGAGGCAGTCCGGCGGTCCGCGGGATGCGCCAGAGCATGTCGTAGCGTCCCGGCACAGTCTCATTAATTTCAAGATAAGCTGGACGGGAATCGTGCGCCTGCGCGAACGGAAGGAAACAGACGAGGCCGATGAAAAAAACAAACGGCTTGATGCGACCCGCTGAGAGGTTTCGCCTCATGGCGGGGTTTGGCTGAGCGTCACGCTCTGACTGGTCGGGGGGCTGGTTTGCCCCGGAGGCATGACGATAACGTAATGGGACTTCATCGTTTCAAAGGCGCGGCGTTTGACTTCGGCGCGCTGATCGGAGACCCACTGCGTTTTTACATCGGCTTCAACCTCCTCATAGGCCGGGAAACGACTGGGCGTGACCGATTCAATCCAAACGAGATGCCAGCCAAGACCAGACTCAATCGGTCCCTGCCATGAGCCTGCTTTGAGACCGGATAGGGCCCTGGCAAAGTCGCCGCCGAAGACGCCGGCAATTTGTTCCGGAGTGCGATCCCCATAATCGCTTTGGAAAATGAAGGGATCGGCGAGATCCGCAGGAACATGGCCCCCGTCTTGAGAGGCCAATTTGCCCAGCGCGCGGGTAGCGTCCTGACGCGTCGTCGGGCCGCGTTTGTCTGGAGAAAAATACAAATGATGAAATGTGAAGCGGGGCGGGAAGGCAAAACGTTCGGTGTTTTTCTCAAACCAGGCCTTCAACTCCTCGCGGCCAGGGTTGTGCAGGGCGGCCACGTCTTCCATGAGGAAATCCATCTTCTGCGCCATGCGGCGCCGGACGATGGTGTCCCCCTGATCCAATCCCATGGCAATTGCTTCCCGGTAAAGAATGTCCTCGCGAATCTTATGATCGATCAGGCTGCGCCATTCGTCAGCGCTGGGATGACGATGCCATTGTCCCATCCAATAATCGTCCATCTGGCGGACGTCATCCTCGGTCACTTCGATCCGCGATCCGCTCGCCGGCTGAGTGGTTAGCGGATTAAGCCATCGGTAAAGACCAAAGAGCGCGGCGCCAATGAGGAGAAAATGAAGTAGCGGCTCACGTATCCACCCGCGCAAGCGTGTCGTCTGCGGCCGGTCCAGGCTGCGTTCCATATTCACCCGGATTGAGGTTTACAGTCCGCCCACCCCGGCGTCGGGCGTGGCGGGCGGAGTGACTGAGATGAGTTCGTAATTGGCGTAGCCAAATTCGTTGCTCCGGGCCCCAACGTATTTGTCGCCCACTTTGTAGATGGCCACATCGAACGGAACATTGCCGAGCATGGTAACGATCTTGCCGTCCTTGATTTCGTAATGGGCGGGGGCACCTAACGAGTTAGCGTCATCGACATGGAAAGGATCGCCCGGTTCCGGTTGCTTGCCATCGACACTGGTGATCAGGCGCCGGCCAGTGGCACCATAAAGAATTTCATAAGTGTGGCCGCTGGCCGTGTCTCGCACTTTGAGGATTTTACCGACGACAAGTTCCTTTAATTGCGCATCATCCAGCGCGGTGCCGCCCTGGGCCTTGAGGTCAGCGACCGTGACGCCTTTCGGGGCCTGCGCGCGTGCGTCCGACGAGGGCGTGTACCAAATGGGCGAGGACCAGGCGCGTTCCTGAACCGTGAGGGCGATCGGTTGAGGAACGCCCAAGGCCGTGCCGGAAGTGGGCGGCACGATTCCTACCTGATGCGCCTGAATGGTGGTCCAGCGCGGAGTTTGTATTTCGAGAACGCGTACGTAGTAGAACGCGTCGACGCTCGGATGGAAGTCCGGATCCGTCCATACCTTGTTCAGTTCCACCGCACCAACGCTATTCTGGTAGGTCGCTTCCTGAATGTTCACGGTGTTCTTGACCGGCTCGAGTTTGCCCGTCTCAGGATCGACCTTGCGATCGCCCGCCCATACGACATCGTAAATCTTCTCGAAGATCTGGCCATTTTTCGTCCACCCCTTAACCACCTGAATGCGGTCGAGATTTCCGCTCGTGGGATCTTTCACGGCCCAAAGGACGAAGGAGGGGGCGCCGGATTTTTTCTCGGGCAAGTCGCTGCCCATGGGGACGCCAGAAGCGTAGCCCTTTTTCACCCAGCTTTTGTCCTTCGCCCAGTTTCCCGCTGCTTTTAGATCTTCGAACTTCTCCCAACTACCGAAAAACCGCACCTGGATGCGAGGACCGCTAGTGGCGAAAGTTTCTTTGCGCTTCATCGCGTCGAAGATCGCCTCGCGCGTATTTTCCTCCGCCCAGACTCCGCTCAAGCCGGCGGGATTTTCGAGACGTGTATCGAGACCGGCAAAAATGTGACCGGACATGCGCTGCTTAAGTTCGCCATCATTGAAGGCGTGCCCCCCATAGAAATTATCCTGACGGTATGGAGTTCCCGAATTGTGCGAATCCGATCCGCCCATCAAACCGAATTTGTACGGGTTGTAACCACGCGTCGCTTCCATGGCCAAGCCGTGCTCGTACGCCTCGCGGATGTAGCTACCGGAAATGTGCGGGGCGCGCCCGGCCGGAAATCCAAGCAGGTAATTCAAGATCTCGAAATTAGCGAACTCATCATCGGGGGATAGCAAAGGAGTGGTCTCCGATGCCCCCTTAATCTGTTTCATTTCGGACAAACGCTCGTTGCGATCGCGCGCGTCGGCCCAGGCCTTGTCGATCGGCCGCCCTTTGAAGTCCACTTCGGTCGGGAACATGATGCCATCGCTAAGATTGGCGTTGTGCGAAATGCAAAGCAGTTCGTTGCCAGCCGCACGCTGACCGTCCATCCATTTCCACAAATCCTCCGGGGCCTGCGAATCGATCGAGCTGAATGGCATCTCCGGCACTTTCTTCGAGTCCCGGAAGAACACGTTTCGGTGCATGTTGCAGTTGTCCGGCGTGGAAGTCCATTCGTAGGAAGCGAACGTTGTGAACTTGCCCGGCTTGTAATACTTGTCGGCGATGGCCACATTTTCCTTCCAAACCGATCCCGCCACCTCCGGACTGAGCAATTCCTTGATCGGCTTGTTATCGATCATGGAGGTTCCGAGGAAGAGATAGACCCTCTGGATATCGGCCTTGTCTTTAACATGTAGTTTTTCGGCGATGGGCAGTTTGCTGATGGCCGAGCCGGGTGTGTTCGCCAGCTTAACCGTGCCGACATATTCCGAGTGGTCAGTCACGCCCATCCAATCGAGCGGATGGTCGATCTTGATTTTAAACCCCATTGGATGTTCGATCGCTTCGCCCATCCCATATTTGTAAGCGTCTTCCGGGCTGGTTTTGGTGTTGCCAAAAATGTAGGCGTCGAACGACCAACCGGTGTGGACATGAGTCTCGCCGTAGAAGGCGTCGCGTTCAGGATTTGGCGCGGCCAAACCGGAGTAAGCGACGAGCGTTGTTGCGGCGACAAGGACGCTGAGCAGATAGATGCGTGAACTTCTCATACCGGAGAGACTGCGTTCCGGCCATGAGCTCGGATATTGGACTTTAGTCCTATGCGCCACGTCCTGCCCAAACAGTCGTCAGGGCGGAAAAAGATTACCGGGTGGTGGCAGGGAAAATGTCCTTCCAATCGTTCTTCATACTCACGACCGCCCAGCCTTTCTGGGCTTCGTCTCCCTTGCCGAGCGTGCCGATATGAGACTGGCGGTCGTAGGCAAACTCGCGATCAGACCGCGCGTCTGATCCGACTATGGGACCTAGGTCGTACAAGAGGTCCTGCCGTTTAACCGGTCGCAAACATGGAGTCAGTTTGCGCTGACGCGGCCGGTGAATTGCTTAACGAGTCAAGGTTCGCTCCTCACCGCTCTGGGTGAGGTCTTTTGCAGAAGACTGGTGATGCACCAGACCGCCATTGCGGTGTGCAGGATAACCGCCGGCCACAAGCCGATGCCCACCGGCTGCGACTGGAGGCCCGCAGCACCGAGGACAAGAACCGCCCCAATGTTATAGAGGGTCATCGCCGCCACGACCCCACGCGCGGCGCAGCTCTGCATGTCAGAGGATACGAGCCCGCACGCGATACCTAGGGACAAGAGTGCGACGCCCGCAAGGCGACCGAGCGGAATCCCTGCGCTAAGAAGCTCGCTACCAAGCAACAACCGTACGATGACGGCAGGAACGCAGATTAGCCCCAATCCCGTGGCGGCTTCGATGAAGGCGGATAGTTTAAGGAGACGCTTCATTTGTTGTTTCCAGCAAAAGGCAGAGGGTTTTACAACCGCCTGCCTAACGAGCTACATACTTAAACCGCGGCTAGTTACTGGCGTTAGCGAGGGCTTCCGCTTGGGCCTTCTCGTCTACTGCCATCATCTGGTTCGGCCCTAGTTTGATGGTTAGCTTCTCGAGCTTGCCGGTAAAGCGGAACGGGGGCTGGTAGTCTTTATCGTCGACACCTGTGCGAGTATCGACCCCGACATCGAAGGTTTCGTCGATCGTGAACATGACCGGGCAGGTGTGCGGGATCTTCTTGTTATCGACCTCCTTGCCGTCGACCGACAGGACGCCGGTTCCACTCTTGCCCAGGCCAGGGCCGTCATACTTGAAGTCGAATAGGATGGTATGTTTACCGGGCGCGAGTGCCGCTTTGCCTTCCCAACGGAATTTTTCCAATCCCAAGAGGTCGTAAGTGAAAACGGGTTTACCCTTGAGCAGGTAAAGGCCATAGCCGCCGAAGCGACCCCCGAGGGTGTTGAGCATTCCCTCGCCCCCGCCGGCGGGGACTTCGATCTCCGCGGTGATGGAGTAGGACTTGGTCAGCGTGTTCGGTGCGCTGCCACTGGGCAGTCCGATTACTTCACCCGAGTAAGTGAACTCAGTCCGGCCGGCGGTGGCGCTTGGCCGTGGGGTTATGATGCGCTCGAGGATCGAGTTATCCAGCGGGAGGACCTGATATTTCCTGGCCTCAACCATGAAGAGGTCCTGTAATTCTTTCAGCTTCTCAGGGTTCTTCGCCGCGAGGTCGTTGTTCTCTGAGAAGTCCTCGGCGAGGTTATAGAGATCCCATTTGTAGCCGGTCATGAGGTCGGGCATCTTAGCTGTGCCCATGAGCCACGGAGGTTGCGGAGGGACCGTGGCGGCGACCCAGCCATCGTGATAGATGGCGCGGTTACCAAACATCTCGAAGTATTGGGTCTCGCGCTTCGACGGCGCCTTAGCGTTCGAGTTATCGAAGGTGTAAGACATACTCACGCCTTCGATTGGTTTCTGAGCGATCCCATCGACCATCTCGGGTGCCGTGATGCCGGCGGCTTCGAGAATTGTCGGAACGATATCGATGATGTGGTGGAACTGCGTGCGAATGCCGCCCGCGTCTTTAATGTGGCCAGGCCATGACATGACCATCCCATTTCGGGTGCCGCCGAAGAAGGAAGCTATCTGCTTGGTCCACTTAAACGGCGTGTCGAAGGCCCAGGACCATGCCACTGACATGTGCGGGGTCGTCTTGTCCGACCCCAGGACATCATAGAATTTCGCCTGGAGTTCGATTGGCATGTCGATGGATTGGATCGCGGCGAGGTCGAACGTGGTCCCGAGCGCAGTGCCTTCAGCGCTGGTCCCATTATCACCACTGATATAGATGATCAGGGTGTTATCGAGTTTGCCCAGGTCTTCCACCTCCTGAATTACCCGGCCGATCTCATTGTCAGTATAGGCCACGTAGGCACCGAATATCTCCGCCTGGTGGGCATAGACCCTCTTCTCGGCGGGAGGAAGCGTGTCCCATTTCGGGAGGAGGTCCGGCCAGGGAGTAAGCTGGGTGTTCTCCGGGATGACGCCGAGTTTCTTTTGGTTCGCAAAAATCTGGTCGCGCATTGCGTTCCAGCCCATGTCGAACTTGCCTTTCATCTTCGCGATCCACTCCGGCGTCGGGTGATGCGGCGCGTGCGTCCCGCCGGGAACATAATAGAGGAAGAACGGTTTCTCGGGCGCGGCCGCATTTAGCTCCTTCATGTACTTGATCGCTTCGTCCGCCATATCGGTCGTTAGGTTGTAACCCTTCTTCCCGATCCACGGATAGATCTGGGTATGATCCTGGAAGAGATAGGGCTGCCACTGGTTGGTCTCACCGCCCATGAATCCGTAGAAGTATTGAAAGCCCATTCCGCTGGGCCATTGGTCATAAGGTCCCGCCAGACTGTAGACGTAGGTCGGCGTATTATGGTTCTTGCCGAACCACGAGGTGGCATAACCGTTCTCCTTCAAGATCTCGCCCACGGTTGCGCAGTCTTTGGCAATGACGGAATCATAACCCGGATAGCCCGTCGCCTGTTCTGAGATCACACCAAAGCCCGACGAGTGGTGGTTGCGGCCAGTGATCAAGGCCGCGCGGGTGGGAGAGCAGAGCGCGGTGGTGTGGAATTGCGTGTAGCGCAATCCCGCTTTCGCGATCCGGTCCATGGCCGGTGTCGGGATCACGCCGCCAAAGGTGCTGGTGATGCCATAGCCCTGGTCGTCGGTCATGATAAGAAGCACGTTGGGCGCGCCTTTGGGCGGGACGATTGTTGGCGGCCAATATGGTTTGGAATCTACGGCGGTGTCCTTGATCACGCCGCCAAATTTCGGGTCGGGCGGCGGGATTTGTTTTCCATCAATAGTAGTCGTGGCGCTCGGTGAGCCAGGCGTGCCGGTGGTTTGGACTTGTGCCACGACGGAAGGCGAGGCCGCCATCAAGGCAGCCGCGAAAATCCCGCCCAGGAGAATTAGTGTTTTTATTTTCATGGGTTTGCTCTGCGTTGTTTTGGAAAAGATCCGTATGGACGTAATGGGAGACTTCGCCGGATTCATAGAATCCCAACTTTGCGCGTCATGCGTTGCACGCGATATTGGACCTTAGTCCCATAGGGTAGTGAACAGGGACATGTGACGAGCGATCTAATTCTCCCTGTCTATTCGTCCTCGTGATCGTTCTCGTTCTCGTCCTCGTCCCTCGGCTCCTCATCTTCGCGAGCCCGATAGGAATCGAAGCGCCCGACCAGCTTCGTCAGCATGCCGACAGTTCTAAACAACAACCTTTTGCCTTCAATGACCCGCTCGATCGTCGCGAGCTTCCGGGCAACGAGCACGTCCAGACACGCCGCGCATTCTACGGTTGAACCGCGCGTCATCGAAAAATTTGGCACGCTGCTTCCCCTGGCGTTTGCCGTTACCTTCAGCGGTGTTGAGCAGCGAGGAGAGACTTGCCCGATCAAGCTGATCGCAAACCTGGCGATACAAACCCTCTCCAGCCGCGCGGATCTCCGACAAGAGAACCGACGACCATGCGATAAAGGACAGCTCCACTTGATAAACATCGAGCTTGTGGTCGAAGATGGGTTGGTCATTCATTGTCTCAACCTTGTCAGTGTCCGACGACGAGGACGAGCACGAAGGACGAGGAGAACCAGAACCGGACCCAAGCCGCCTCGCCTAAATCTGCGCGACAGGGAGCGGACCGAAGAATATCCGCAGCACCTTTTCCCTTCCAATCACGCGCACCAGTTCGTGCATCGTGCAGTACATAACAATCAGCACGAATAGAATGATCTGGATAGCCCAGAAATGCGGCCACACGATTTCCGCCAGTAGTTTTTGATTGCCGGCCACAAAGCCGCCAGTCTGCCGCCAGAAATCGATAAGGCGCTCCAAATAGTGAATGAGCGTGGCCGCCAGCAGGTAGATCAAGGTCTTCCAAGCGACGTTGTAGATCAGCGGTTTATTGGGAAAGCGATTGATCATCGGCAGCATGTCCGCGATTAACACTGCCTTGCCCAGAATCAGGGCGGCGACCGCAATCGAAATCGTAGAGACTGGCGAAATCCCAGTTCCCTTCAGCATCAGCACGCGAACAAACGCGACGATATGCAGAGCCACGAAAAAAAAGATCGTCGGTGGGAGCAACGCAAAGAACTCCTCCTTGAGCTTCGTGGATAGTTTGGACATGGAGTTAGATTGCGATGACGCTTATCGGTGTCATGATTCTTGTTCTCGCACCTGGTTAGGACGGATGCGGCGCGCGTGTCATGACAGAAGGGATCAGGTGATTGATAAAAAGGCGGGTGGCCCTTGCGAACCGCCCGCCCTAAACGTTATTTCGATTACTGGCCGGTACCTTTGCTCGCCGCCTCCGCCTGGGCCATCTTTTTCGTCATCTCCGCTTTCACGGCGTCGAGATTGAAACTCGCGCCCTTCTGCATCGGCGGATAATCGAGGAAGGTTTGGAGTTCCTTGCCCATGACCTGCTGGACGAAGACAAAACGCCAGAAGTTGTAGACGAAGAACTTGCCAAAATATTCCTGGGCGCCTTCTTTGGTTCCATTGTTCGGCCAGCCCATGCGCTCGAACGGATCCAGACGCAGGTTGGTGATGTAAGGCACGTCCATGTGCGTCTTTTCACCCACCCAGCCTTGGGGTTGGTCGATGAAACGATACTTGTAATCGTCAATCCGTACCGCGCCCACGCTGCTTTCCCCGAGGTAGAAGATTTCGTGACGGTTCGACGGCCCCTTCCCGGTGATGGCGGCCGTCTGGTCGTAGCCGTCGAGATGATTCTTGTAAGTCCGGTCGCCGAGCTTCACACCCTTGAGAAGCTGATTGATGATGTCCGGGTTACCGGCCGCGGCGAGGAAGGTCGGAAACCAGTCCAGGCCGGAGAAGATCCCGTTCTGAACGGAGTCCGCTGGGACATGGCCCGGCCAGCGCAGGATGCACGGCACGCGGAAGCCGCCTTCGAAAATTGTCCCTTTGGATTGCGCGAACGGCGTGGTGCCACCATCGGGCCAGGTGAAGAGTTCGGTGCCGTTGTCGGTGGTGAAGACGACGATGGTATTATCGTCCACGCCCATCTCCTTGAGCTTCGCCATGACCAAACCGATGTCGTCATCGAGCTGGGCCATGCCGGCTTCTTCTTCCGACCAGCCATTCTCCGAGTTGCGCATTTTCTCATACTTGTCCGAGAGATGGGTCACGATGTGCATGCGCGTCGGGTTGAGCCAGAGGAAGAAGGGCTTGCCGTCCGCCTTGGCCTTGTCCACGAACTTCAAGGCGAGATCGCGAATCTCGTCGTCCACCGTCTTCATCCGCTCTGGATAAAGGGTACCGGCGTCCTCGATCTTCTGTTTGCCTATCTTGCCCCAGCGCGGCATGTCCGTGGCGTCGTCCTTATCGGTGGCCCAGGAGTGGACCATGTTGCGCGGGCCGACCTGATTCAACAGGTTCTGCGGGTAATTGGGATGCGCCGGGTCTTCCATCGCATCGAGGTGATAGAGGTAGCCGAAGAATTCGTCGAACCCGTGGACTGTGGGCAGGAACTCATTCTTGTCGCCAAGGTGATTCTTGCCGAACTGGCCCGTGGCGTAGCCCTGCGCTTTGAGCGCGGTGGCAATGGTGCAAGCCTCTGCAGGCAGCCCGGTGGGCGCACCCGCCTGGCCGACGGTGGTCATGCCTGTGCGGATGGGTAGCTCGCCGGTAATGAAATTTGCCCGACCCGCCGTGCAACTCGCCTCGGCGTAATAGTCAGTGAACAGCATTCCCTCCTTAGCGAGCTTGTCGAGGTTCGGCGTCTTGCCGGCCATCATGCCGCGGTGGTAGGCACCGATGTTCCACATGCCGATGTCATCACCCATGATAAAGACGATGTTGGGTTTGTCTGCCTGCGCAAAAACGTTGCTCGCTGAGTACGTCGCCATCAACGCAACCGCCATTGCGAATAAAGCCGTAAACGCGGACTTAGTAGGATTCATAGACCCAACTTTGGGCGCAACGCCTTGAGCGCGATATTGGACCTTAGTCTTATGGGGCTGCGGTTTTCGTGCCCGGGTCTCTCACGCAACGAAATAGCGCCCAACGAGTGCTATGAGACTTAGTACAACCATGATGAAAACAATCTGTATCTCACGCCAACGTTCAAAAAGAACAACGCGCTGGGATGTGATTCTGCGGAAAGCCCACTCCACTGAGCGCGCCAACAAACCCGAAACCATGCGGCAAGCCGAAAATAAGCGCCACGACCCGGGACGCGCGCGAATTGATTCCCGTTCGCCCTTCGCGCCGGCGGGCGAAGAATTTCGGGAAGGCATCGTGCAGTAGGCAAAACCTACGCGCCGATCAGGCGCCTTGATCGATCCGCAAGGTACGATGCCCACTCTTGCTGTTGGAGGACCGAGCCTCGATAGCGGGGGTCCGGCGTTGGAAAGGAAGCAGTCGGTCTGATTACCCCCTAACGCCCGAGATGTTCCAACGCATTGCGCATCGGCTCGCTGGAGATCCCGATCAATCCACCGAACGGGCGATCCAGTTCGAGGACCAGGAAAATCGCGGCGCACACGGACACCGCCGACGCCATGAGCGCTGTAATCGCGGTGCCGTTGCGCGGCGTGAAGAGGCCGAAGCTGAGGAAAAGGACCGCGAGCCAGAACACCACTACGATCAAGAGCGGCTTGGAAATGGCCGTTCCTGCCTGCTCGAAAAGGAGCCAATACATCTGGCCAAGCTCAACGGTGATCTGCAAGGCCTGGGACTTCGCCGCATGCTGCGCGTCGGTTTGCGGCGACAGTTTTTGGATGGCCTCATACATTGCCTGCCCGGCGGAAGTGATGGGCGCCAGTTCGGCTTGCCTTGTTTTGTTGTCCGGCCAGATGCGAGCAATCATTCGCTCCACGCTCGTGCGCAACTGCGCGCGGGCTTCGGGCGCATCCGGGCCGCAATTGGCCAGCACACGATCGAGGAAAGCGAACTTCGCCGCCATCTGGATGAGCTGACTCCTCTGCGCGTCATAGGAGCCCTTGGCCGAAGCGACCAGCAATCCGAGGACGAGCGCGGTCATCGTTGCAACCAGGCCCATGGCAAGTTTCACCGCGTCTTTGGTATCAGCGCTCAGGTGATCCTGGGGCAACACCGCGCGCACCAACATGCCCAGCGCGGCACCGCCAAGGACAGACACTAGACTAACTAAGGCAATGTAGATCGGGCTCATGCTCTATTCTTCTTCCGGATGCCGGATCAAGCAGCGGCCAACTTTCGCGGTTTCACAAGTCTGTAGATCGTGCGGGAGCGGCCCGCGATTGGCAACCAAACAAACAATGGTGGCAGCCTATTCTTTTCACCGGGGCTGGCTCGGCTCGCATTATGCGGCGAAATATTGAGGAGGCAGTTCACCTAGAAAACCGCCACGCGCTGCACCACCCAGAACATCGCCACGGAACCGATCGCGTAGAGCGGAATAAGCTCGGCCCAACGCGCACGCGCAGCGGAATGCGCCTAACGAGTGCTATGAGAGCCAGCACAACGGTGATGAAAGCAATCTGTCGGACCTCGACTCCGACATTGAAGAAGGATACGCCGGACGCGATTCGTGTGCCTGAGCGGCCGGCGGGAAACCCATCAGGGCGCTAAGAATGAATAGTTGACCGAGGCGATTCATAACCGCTACCCGAAGTCCCGAACCGCGCCCGGCAACCATGTTTAACCATCACGAAGCGACCGAGCGCTCAAGCCACGCCACGCAGCGCTCAGGCCATTGTGAGCATATTGCTATCCCTTACTGGTCCCACGAATCATCGTACATCGGACCGAACCCATCAAACGTTTGGACCTGGATGTTGTAGGGGCCGGCGCCCTCCTCCGTGAAGGTGGGAGATCCCGCCATCTGTTGTGCTCCCTGTTGGGCATGGAGGCTCTGCTTATAAGCATTGAATTGGGCCTGTTTCCCATAATAAATGCGGTCCTTTTGCGCGGTTGGATAGACGTAATACAACTTCCCTTTGTATTTTACGGCCGAGACTTTCCCGACGGGCAACGCTTCCACGCGCTGCTTCTGCGTTGGGGTGGTCACGGTCATGGTATGGAAACCGGCTTGCTGGAGCAGGCTTTCTTTTTGCGGTGAGGCGGCGGCAGTAGTTGTGCCGGTGCTGGCGCATCCCGTGACAAAAGTCAAGGTCGCGACGGCACACAGAATACTCGTTAGCGTTAATAGTTTTTTCATTGGTTTGTTTGGTCTGATCGCGGATTTCGTTTTTAATTTTCGTTGTCGTTAGCCCAACTCTTCCACGGGCTGGGCCCGATAAGTTCTCCTGATTTCTCGTTGACTTGAATAAGTGAACTCGGATGGGTACACATTGCATATAGGACTTTAGGCCTACGCCGGTTCGCGCTCCGCCCTAAAAAACCAGGCGCGGAGTGAAAGCTGTTTAGCGCTCCCGTCCGCTTCCCGCTAATAATTCAGATGTGCGTTGCCTTTCCTATAGGACCAAGGTCCAATTGGTCTCCCGAATGTGGAGGCCTACCATCCACACTTAGAAACCTGGTGCGTATTCGCCGGCGGCTGCTAGAAAGGTTTAATGAAAACAGACTCGAATCCGAATCACCGCAAGCCTTGTTCGATCTTTTTTGCAATCACGTTGAGCATCCTGTTGGGATCGTGCGCATCATACGGACCATATCACGCCAACACTGCCGCTGAGCCGACCAAATCCGTAAGGGGACCCGCAGATGGACGCTACAAAATGGCCTTTATCGAGTTCGGAGATCAGGGTTCACCCCTGGATAATTCGCAACGAAAAGCGGCTCTCGAAGTTATCCATGAAGCAAAGCGTCCGCTGCTCTTCGTTTACATTCACGGCTGGCAGAACAACGCCACTTCGGGTGACGTCTGCCGCTTCGAGCATTTTCTCGATAGCGTATCCGGTTTTCCCGAATTCACCGGCCGAAAGATCAATGTCATCGGCGTTTACATCGCCTGGCGGGGAAAAGACCTCACCTTCCCGGGACTGAATCTTCTCACGTTCTGGAGCCGCAAATCCACGGGCCATGGGAT